>ERZ791854.492-NODE-492-length-29216-cov-5.29865_pt1 | contig 29216 bp, 31 predicted proteins | sample MGYA00510286_ERZ791854 | MGnify/ENA primary metagenome ERZ791854 (study PRJEB30046, sample SAMN00715267) | human gut metagenome | study: EMG produced TPA metagenomics assembly of the A metagenome-wide association study of gut microbiota in type 2...
GCTTTTTCGGCTTTGTTTTCAGCCCGCTTTGGTTCCAGGGTCTTCATTGTCGGGACCCTTTTTGTGGTTCTTTCATACTCGACCAAGCTGGTGTTAATACTATTAAATTCTCCATATTCCAATTATCCCCCATACTTCATATTTTTGCTCTACTTTGAGTCACTTTGCGGGCAAATGATGTAAAATATGATGTAAATGATGTAGGGCGATAGTAGTATATGCAAGAGCATATTCATATACAAGAAATTATAACTTCTCTTATTTACAATGTCAATCCACATCAGAGTAACGCTGCCTTATCTTTTCCTGCTTCAGAACAAGAAAAAAGAACACACAACACTCTGTATGTTCTCTTTCCATATGTGAAGTCCAATATTATACTACGAAATAGCTATCCAATCCTTTGAACTCTGCCGCTTTCATTTCCTTTGTAACATCAGCATAGATGTTCAGTGTAGTTGAAATATCTGAATGTCCGAGTGCGTCTTGAATGACCTTTATATTTACTCCAGCTTCACACATTCTTGTTGTAAATGTATGTCTAAGCGAGTGACAGCTAAAATGAGGAAGTAACACATCGGGTTCATCACTGTGCAAAAACTGCTCATCATTGCAATCACGGATAATTCTTCGGATTGCTTTGTTGAGTGTAGCTTGGTGCTGTGCCTGACCAAAACGATTGATGAAAATAAAATCTGTATATCCGTCAATCGTGACCTCGCAATGAAGTCCTAAATCTTCCTGCTTCTGTTTCTCATGTTCAAATGCTTCTTTCACAAAACCGAGCATTGGAACCTGCCTCATACTCGCCGGAGTCTTCGTTGTATTTACATTGAAATAACAGCCACTTTTACTTCCCTCGGTTCTGTGGTCATAATATACAAGAGTATGATTAACATCAATCATTCCACTTTCCATATCAATATCACACCATCTCAATCCAGTTACTTCCCCCACACGAAGTCCAGTTCCTATCATTACTGCAAAGACCGGATACCAATGTTCATATACAGGGTGGGTTTTCAGGAAATTCAGAAATAGCTCCTGCTCCGGTTTCGTCAACGCTCTACGCTTTTCCGACTGAAAACAATGTGCTTTTTTCAATTCTCTCAACACATTATCTGACGGGTTATTTCTGATAAAGTCATCATCGACAGCAATCTGTAAAACCTGATGAAGAACCGTATGTATATTATCAATCGTTGAAGGCTTCAAATTTCTTTCATCAACAAGATAATTGTAGTATTTCTTAATATCTGATTTCTTCAGCGTTGATATTCTTTTACTTCCAATCACTGGTCGCACAAAGGTATTGTACATATATTTGTAATTTTCAAAGGTATTATTCTTCAGCCCTCTTTTCATATTTGCCCAAAGGTCAAATAATTCATCAATGGTTGTGTATCGTGCTTCGGTCTTAATACCATCACATTTATCTTTCTGAATACGCTTTTCTTTTTCTCTCAGGTCATCTAAAGTTCTTGCGTAAACAAATCTTCTTTTCATCTGGCTGTCCTGCCAGCTAAATTGATAAGTACCGTCTTTTCTCTGAACCTCTCCGGTTTTCAGAACAACCCTTGATTTATCTTTTCTTTTTGTCGCCATTGTATCCTCCTAAATTCTAAACTGCTTATCTATATATTTGTCCAGTCGTTCCCTCACAATATGAATTTTATTGCCTATCCATATTGCAAAGGGACAATCTGCTTGATTAGAAAACTCACGCAACTTCGTTCTTCCTATACCGGAATATGCTGCGGCTTCTTCGATTGTCAGCCACTTTCTTTCCCATATCGGTTCTTCAGCGTTGCTTATGAGTTTTTCCTGATATGTTCTTACTTCGGCAAGTAAGCGTTCATCATCATTCAAGGAAAGTAAGTTTTTCAATGTATTCATCAAAAATCCTCCTCTTAATCATTCGACGATTTCCTATATGAAGAACAAATGGGCATTCTTCTTGGCTTGTTAGTTTTCTCAGTCTTTCTCTACCTATGCCAGAATATTCAACTGCTTCATCAATCGTCAAATTAGACTTATGCCATATCGGCACATCATATTTTTTTCGGATAATCTTTTCTGTATCTGCCATTACGGAAGCACCTCCTTGTTTTTTTCTGCCCTTATGATAATTTAAAATGAGCGATGAGCCTATTATGCGAACCGACCCATCGCACACTTTACAAATCAGCTATATCGAATACGCATTATCAAGATATTCGTCCAGTTTTCTTCTTTTAATCAGTCGCTTACTTCCATTCCAAAGAACAAAAGGGCAAAACTCCGAGTCGGACATTTCTCTTAATTTTCTTGAGCCAATACCACAATAAGCTGCGGCTTCTTCTACTGTAAGATTGGACTTCTTCCAGATAGGAATAATGATTTTATTTTCTGTCATTGCTTCCCCTCTTTTCTTTCTTTGATGAATATCTGTCGGTAACAACATAATCCCAACCATCCCCATCGCACTTATCACATCTGTCTTTTCGCTTTGCAAATGGGTCGAGTCGCCTTACAATATAGTCTGGATTGTGAATGTAATCATTCAGGCACTTCGGACATAGACAGCGAATATTTTCTTTCCCCTCCGGCTTGTAAAACCAAAGTCCAAAAGTCTTTTTCAAAGTTGCGTTTATCTGCCTGAAAAGTTTATCGTCATCTACCGTACCTATGTATTCACGCAAATCCTCTCTATTGACTGTCCGAATCTGTTCCAGAAGAACCATTGACGGTTTCTTCAGTCCAAACTCCTCGCCAAGAATAATGTGCGATGGCAAATATCTTTTCTTGATTACACTTGTAACCGCTGCAACAATAATCGTTGGAGCATTCTGGTTATAATCGTCTGCCTGAACGACAAGCACCGGACGTTCTCCGCTTTGTACTGAACCACTGTTATCTCCAAAGTCATAGTAGAATAAATCCCCACGACAAATCATTTTTTCTTTCATATACATAACCTCACAAGAATCAAATTTTTAAAGTGTCATTCGTATCCGGAATGAAATAACCCCTTCACTCATTTGGACAAAGGGGTATTAAATGCACACCCAAAATCAGAGATTTTCATAAAATTTGATAAAGTTTTTCTTTGCCGCAGCAATAGACTTATCTACGGAGCTATAATATACGCCCTCCTGCTTTGCAATCGCTCTGGAACTCAGACCGCAGCACACATTCTTCATAAGGCGTTCCCTTTGAAGTGGCTGCAACATTGAAAGTGCTATTCTTGCTTTCCTGATTTCACACTGGCGTAATTTTTCTCTTTCCAGTTCAAGTCTTTCTTCCTCTGCTCTTTCAAATGGGTCGTCAAACATAATGGCAAGCTCTTTATGGAACTGTGAGGACATTTCATCGTCATATCCATAGCAGTCAAGTGTGCGACTGCTTCTCTTTGCATACTTGTCCTCATTTCGGTTTGCATCGTCAATCACTTCTCCCTGTGCAATGGAAAGATGAACAAACGGAGAATATCTTTCTATAACAAGGGGATACTTCTCCCAAAGCTCTTTTACCGATAATTCCGTAATAATCGCCCATCTTTCATCTCCGGTATAACCGTTATATTCGTATTTAAGGTTTATCAGTTTACAATCCTTTGCAAATAATTCTTCTTGTTCTGCTAATGTAAGTATGTTTGTCATTTTCGTAATCTCCTTTGAATTTTGAAAAATTGATAAGTTTCAAAATTCGGAGATTACGGATACTTAGCTATCTGGCACTGCCAAACGGTATAAAACATAAAAGTCCTTTCCCAAGTAAGGGAAAAAACCTAATACTGCACGAAGTATAATCGAATAAAACAGCAACAAAAAAGCACCGTCGAATCTGGACAGCAAAGAATACTTCTATTCTTCACTTATCCGGCTTCGTACGGTGCTTGGTAGTTTAGCAAATAAATTGCTTATCTCCGCTTACTCGATTAGAAATCGTTTCGATATTTACTTGTAATCCTCATCGCCTGCAATTCCTGCCATATCCATTCCTACGGATTCTGCGGAAGTAAGCGAGATTTAAGATGTGGACATTCTTACACTTCTGACACTTCACACTCAAATGTCCAGTTGCGTCTGAAAAAACTCTCTGTATCCTGAACCCGCAAGTCGGGCAGAGAATATCACGCTCTTTCAGGCTTTCTGCTTCTACTCTTGACAGAAGCAATCTCTTTTGTATTTCAGGTGCTACCTGAGTCTGTAACCTCATTGCGAAACACCTCCAAGATTTAATTCATTGGAAATGTATTCAAGGATATTGTGATACTCAAATAGTCCCATATCTCTCAATCTGATAACCAAGGCTGTATAAGATACTCCGATATAAGCTGACATTCTACGAATAACTGCTTTTTCCTTTGAAGCAATGGTATTATCACCATAAACTTTTATCGGATTTGACTGATTATATTTCGCCAAGGCATTTTCAATAATCCTTCTCGGCATAAGAAGCGAAGCTCCCATTGTATCTGCCTGCCACTCAACAGACGCAAACATCTGAGCCAGTTCCTCTTTGGAATAACTACGCTCACTGTCATACTCTGCATGAAAGCGTCCTTCACTCGGCATTGCATACATCTTACTCAAGATATGATGTGACGCTTCGTGTGCCATTGTAAACCTGCGACGTCCTTGCTCCTTTTCGGCAAGAAGAAATTTATCAAGTACGATGGTATCTTTCGGGAAAACAAAGGGAATAATTTTTCCGTCCTGATGTACCAGCAGTGGTGTTGCTCCATCTGCCAGAAAGCCAATCCTGCCTGCATCATCTTCTGCGAAAGAAGCGTATTCAATTCGTAACATAAGAAATTCTGTAATGAAATGTTCTATGTCGATGGATTGAATCACTCGATTGCTAAACTTATTAGCGTAAGCTGTTATCAAGCCTTCGCTGATTTCTTCCAACTCGGCTCTTGACATATAAATACTCAAGTTGTGTCCACCTCCGACTCCACCTTGTCCGGCGGTGCAACTCCTCCGGCAAAGTTCTGTTGTATTTCCGCACTATCCAAATTGATTAGATAGCGAATTCCTTCAAGTGTTCTCATTTGTCTGTCCTCTGCTATAGTTCTTTGATGATGTGACAAGCCACACCCTGAATGCAGCACTCATCTACAATGATGTCTTTCATCTTCTTATTTTCCGGATGGAGAATGATTTTCTTATTCTCATCATCTCGGAAGTAACGTTTCAATGTATTCTGATTATCCACAAGGGCAACTACTATATCGCCCTCATTGGCTTCTACCTGCTTTTTGACAACCACAAGGTCGCCGTCATCAATCCCTGCTTCAATCATAGACTGACCGCTTGCTCTTAATATAAAGAAATCTCCTTTGCCGAAAATAGCAGTAGGAAGTGATACATATTCTTCAATATTTTCTTCCTCATACTGAGGACTACCACAAGGAATAGAACCTACAATCGGTGTCTGTGTCTGTTCGCCACTGTACTTACGGGTCACATTGGTACTAATCTCCTGCCCGTCGTACTCAATCATATTCTTCTCAGCCATTTCTACCAAGTATTTGTATGCTGTACCTCTGGCAATACCAACAGCTTCAGCAATCTTTGTAGTCGATGGGGATTGTCTGTTTTGCAGGTAATAATCCTCGATATATTTTTTTATCTCACTCATAAGTTCAGGACTCTTGCTTCTCATACCTGCACCTCACTTTCTTTTCTATCGGAAGCAGTTTGCTTTCGATAGTTTTATTATACCTGATACGAAAAATTTTTCAAGTAGGTTTTTCGTAAAAGAAAAGAGGTGTCGCAATTTGCTAACACCTCAGTATCTTTCAATATTTTCATTGAAAATTCCCGCCCATAAAGGCTTTTGGGTTCAATAGATTTTGTTAAATTTGCAATTTGTGCAGACCGTCTGCACAAATTCTATTCTCTTTCCTTTTCTTCATTATCCTGTTTCTGAAAATAAAACATCGAATCGTCTACACGCTGTGTCAACAATTTCAAGAAGAATCTTATAAACCTTCAAATAAGATATAAACTACTTCTTGAATTTATATCTTCCTTTTCCGTGCCCGGATACCGGTTCAATAATATCCGCCTGCACCAAATTGGAAAGAAGTTTTGAAGCACCTGAACCTTTTAGCTCAAGAATCTCCATAACTGCACTTCTTCCAAACACCTCATCAAAGCCAAACTTTTCAAAAAGTCTATGGATATGAACTGTCGTTTTTAGTGAGAAATTACTGCCTTTTCCGGAAAGCACACTTCCAATATCCACTTTTTTGTCTTGAATGTCCACTTTTTCATTCTCAATATCCACTTTTGAATCTCCAATGTCCACTTTTTCTTCGTTCAAAAGTCCACTTATATGAAGATTTCGATTATGAAGCTCATTTTTCTCGTTCAAAAGCAGATTTCTGAGAAATGCTTCCAGATACTCTGTTGTTTCGTGAATACCTTTTTGCAGATTCGTATAATTTGCACGGACAAGTGCATTTCTAAAATACCACGCATTTTCCGCAAAAATATCATTGGTTGCAGAAAAACCCAGTGTCCTTAAATATTTGATGAAGAACACTGCTGTTGTTCTCGTATTGCCTTCCCCAAAGATATGGATTTGCCATAACCTTGAAACAAATACCGCAAGATGATGGATAATCTCGTCCATTGAAAGTCCTTTATAACTAAAATCTTTCTCCTGCGAAAAATCATATTCAAGTGTGGCTCTCAGTTCTGAAGCACTACCATACATTACAGTTGCTCCATCAAGCACCCATTCTTTTTTTGTGATGTTGTAATCTCGAATCTTTCCGGCGTGTTTATAAATCCCCTGAAATAGTTTGCGGTGGATAGAGATATACTCATTTGGAGAAAATGAGAACGCTGTTTCAGAAAGAATTTCTGCAATACGGGACGAAACTTTATCTGCTTCTTCGGTACGCTCATCATCGGACAAATGCACAGGTCTTTCCTCATAGTAACTATCAATAAGGCTCTGTGCTTCTTTCATTGTGATTTTACCTTCAATATTCTGAATGGCAGTATCAATCAAATATTTAGATGGTTTGAGTCCGTCCACTGCCTGAAGTCCGATTGCCGTACTCCAAGCATACCCCTTATGAGCTTTATCCGGTTCAGACTCCCTCAAATATTCCTTAAACGGGTCTTTTTCCATATCCACTACCTCGCTTCATAGTCTTATAATTCAAATCTGCATTATTCGCTTTCCTGTATACCCTCATCGGCTTGTGCAATCATCTGCCTGTACTGTTCTTTTACACTTTCCGGTGCAAGTATCTGTACCTTGCCATTAAAGCCAAACACCCAACCGAAAAAGGTCGGACTGGCTGATACTTCGGTCTGTACCCTGAAAGAAGTCATATCATACGCAAGGGTTGTCACATCTTCTCCGAAACGGTCAACCATTGTTTTCATCAAGCTGTTATCACATCTTAAATCCACAAGAACTTTCTCGCCTGAGAACATAAAAAATACTTCTTTTGTGTAATTTTCAATATCAAAATCATCAGGCATAGGAATAATATCCTTATCCAGTATCTCCGGCTTGAAAGCAATACGGTCTACCCTGAAATTGATAACCTTGTTTTTCTTCTCAGAATATCCGAGAACATAATAATAGTCCCCACACCAGAGAAGTTTATACGGACTCAGCTTATAAATCTCGCCCTTATTCTTCAGAACCTTTTTCTTTAATCCGGTATAATCGTAATACTGGAAAGAAATCTGTTTACCTGCGTTGATGGCGTCATTTATAGCGTCAATAATGTAATATATCTGCTCATTATCCGGCTTAATGCGATTGACCACATAGTTATTACGCTTCAGCTTTGCCACCTGCCCTGGACTGGTCATCGTATGTATCTTCTCAATCAGAGTTTCGCTTTTCTTCTTTGTAATGAACTTCGATGACTCCACTGCATCTATCAACAGTTTTAGTTCCGGCAATTCAAATTTTCTGCTTGCCACAAAGTATTTGCTCTGGGTGGAATGAATGACCACTATATCTACACCAAACTCCTGAAGTGCGGCAATATCTTTTGAAACGGTCGTTCTATGTGCTGAAATCCCGTATTCATCAGCCAATATATTGATTAGCTGCGTCGTCGAAAGTGGATGTTCCTCGTCCGTTCGTTCCTCTAATATTTTCTTTAAGTATAATATTCTTGGCTTTGTTTCCATTGTTTGCCCTTTCCAAGTTATTACTCATATAGTCCTTTGAACATTTCTCCCTGCATCTCGCTGATTTGTTCAGTCGGGATTACTGTTTCATCCTGCATAATTAGTTTGCGTTCAAATTCATCAATCTTTTTCACTATGCCGGAATGCGTGAGATATGCTCCTCCGGATTTTTTATCATCAGGCACAAAATAAGTTATTGTCACTTCCTGTTCTGTACCAATATTATCTCTTATCATATTTAACTGGTCATTCAATTTCATAATGACCTCATCGCTCAACTCTAACCGTTCATCCGTTAACCTTGCAGTTTCCTTAATAGCTGCATCGTGTCCTGTTAGTGCCGCAAAAGGAGCAAACTGTGCTGCTCTGTCGTGAAGCGACATACGAGGATGGTTCCTTGATGTCGGATGTGGAAGATTGATTATATCATCATAAGAATGGTTGTCCATCTATTGCAGCACCTCCTTTACTCGACAAACTGGATTTTGCCACTAAGCATTATTTTTTAAACTTTCGCAGCTCTGATTCTCTTAACATTTTTATTCATGAGATGCCTGCCGAAATGACGATATGCAAATGCTTTTACTATCGACATTTCTTGATGATGCTCTGTAAGTAACTCATCTGGTGAATTATATATTCCAAAATCTTGATTGATTCCTTCACTTTGTATATATGTATTATTTCTTTCAAAATCAATCACTGGATTCTGAAAATCTTTTACCGCCACACCATAACCACAAAATGCACCAGAACATTGGCTATTTATTTTTTGCAGCTTATTCAAATATTTCTTATCTAAAATAAATGCTTCAAGTTCATACCATGTATCATCTAAGTACACTTCAACCCAACTATGAAAAACATTCTGCGGAGCATTTTTATAAACAATTCCTGTCATTGCTCCTTTTTGCAATTGCTTATCTATTGTAAACCCATGCACCCTACATGGTATTTTACATGCCCTAAGCAACGCCATAAATAAAGTACCTTTTGTATTACATTGACCATATCCATCACTTAAAACTTTGGATGCAGATATGCTGTCATCAATATTGTAGCCGAATAAAATCTCATCCCTAACGTATAAATATATGGCTTTAATGCATTCAAACTGCTCCAGATTCTTCCAGCCTCTATTCTCTATTAATGATTGAATTCTGGAATCATTAAAATCTAGCATATGGGTTTCTTTTAATAACTCTTTCAACCTTTTCCTCCACGCAAATTTCAATTCATATTAAATTCTTGAATTCTACAAATTGTAAATTTATTCCCAGTTTATTTTGTGAATTTTCGCAATAAAGCCATCCCAATTTTCTATACAATTTTCTGTTATACATTCATCAACAATTTCAAAATCAATATTCTTAAAACTTTCCCACCAATTAAATTCTCTTTTTGGATTTTTTTCAAAATCAATTCTGTTATTGACTATCCCAATAATTCTTTTTATTAATTCCTCTGAGTATTCTTTGATATAAAGATATCGCCATTCTATGCCATTTGTATAAATCACTTTTTTGTACCACAGAATTTCACCTATAAGTTGCCCAATCTTCTGCCCGAGTTTATCCGGTTTTTTAGATATAACCTCTTCTATTTGAAACCTGGTAATTAATTCAGTCTCCAATGCCTTCACTTCAAGACATCCCTTAAGTTGATGCCATACATCTTCGTTAATTGTCTTATTTGATATATTTTTAAACTTTTTATCTAATATAGCAACATCCGGAAAACTGCTTATTCCATAGTATATCTGCCCTTTATCTGTCTTTCTTCTTGCAAAAACATACCTTTTAGACAGATTCTTTATTGTCGGCTGTATTATTTCTACCGCCATAGGGTAAATTTCAAACTCTGTATCATTTTGTTCTTTTATGAGATTTACTTCTTCAATGTACTCTTGTTTTTCCATAGATTCACTTCTCCACCAAATCACTGTTTGCTTAAGCCTTATGACCGCCGATTTGCTCGTTTCGGTCTTTGGCGGTTGCACCTTCTTCAAGGTTCATTCCTTTTAACACAGCATTCTTGCCAAACTTCTTTTTGATACTCAGCGTTGCTTCTTGCATACGCCTTTCTCGTTCTAATTTTTCTTCTTCCTCTACCTGCTTCTTCCTTTGTGCTTCGTAGTCGGTAAATAGGTCAAGTTGCTGGTATTCATCTTCCTGCTTGACAGAATTTTCATCTACAAGTTATCTTTGTAATGCTCCGTCTAATTCCGGAAGCTCGTCCTTATCAAGTCCGTTAATATTGCAAAAATAATCGAGAAATTCTATTGCCAATTTTTGCTCCGAAGTATTCGCTTTAATCTGTGCAATATCTCTAAGAATACAAGCTGCCTGAACATCTGTAATGTATCTGTGCAGCCCTTGTCCCCAAGCCGCCTTTTCCGGAGCATTTTCGTTATGATAATAATTCCAAAACAAAATTTTCTTTGCTTCTTCGAGCGATAGGCTCAGCTTGTACTTAGAAGATGTTGTAACATATCCTTCTTCACGATTATCTCCCTCATAAGCTTCATCAACAAGGAATACACCAAAAACAAATCTATCTTTCTCCGGTGCGTATGGAACTCGTGTGGTCAATATTGCTAAACTGTTGACTTGAACCTTATTTAGTTTCATTGGTCTTTGGTTGTTTTCTTTAGTTAAAGCAAATCCTGCAAACGCTGCCCAATTTCTAAGCATTTGACTTTCATAGCAAACAAAACCATCTTCTTCGGCATATCTATCAAGAGCCTTTCTGTTAATTATTCCATCATAATATTGACTGCAAGGGCAATCTCCGCTACAACACCAATTATGCTGAGCTACTTCAATGTTATAGTTTATAAGGTTGTCTGAGCAGGCACATTTATACCCTATACCATTTTCTTTGTTTCCTCCATCACAGAAATTACACTTAAAAGCAATGTTTTCTTTCGGATAAGTTTTCTTTCTGCCAGAAGCATTTTTTATGGTATGCTCGTGTAGTTTTACTGCCTTTTCTCTTTCCTCTTGTAACTTAAGCCTTTTCTCAGCTTCCTGCTGCTTTTTGTCAGCAAGAATAGCGAGAATTTGATTATGAATTGTGATATCCGAACACTTTAAGAAATTTTCAAATGCTTCAGGATATTGAAATGGCTTAATACCAACTGAAGAAAATTCTATCTTGATATAAGTGTCCGTCTGCTCAATAACATTTCCCACGCCCCAACTTTTATGTCGAATTTCTTCACTTTTTAGATTTATCACACTCTCCACCTCATTCCTTGTTATCCACATTTTTATAATACGGGCTTAAATTTATAAACAGCTTTATTATTTTCCAAATAAAGTATATTTTCGCATTCTATGCTCTTATTTTAGCAAGCCATTCTTCTGCAAGTAATTGATAAAGCAATCAATCATCTTTTTATATCTGTCAATAATATCATTCTCGGTAAAGTCAGCCGATGTAGCCGTCAGGTCAAGAAGTTCAACAACACCTGTTCCCTCTTTTATCTGACCTTTACTGTTTGTAAATCCCTCATAATACTTCTTCTTATCCGTAAAACGATAATCAGAAGCACGAATGTTGATTCTTTTCTCAAGTAATGCTTTATTGCCCAATGACTCTACATTTCGAGCATCTGTTAATGAATTTTCTTTCTCGTTTCTATTCCGAGCATAAATATGTTCAATCTCAAAAGTAGTTTCAAGTGAAAGTAGTGGCTGTTTATCATTCTGATATGCCCACCAAGCTATCATTGCTTTTGTAATTGGACGTGCATTATTGAAGCTGAAATTATCAAACATACTTCTTATAGTATCTGCATCGAACTTATATTTTGAAAATTCAACAAGCTTATCATTTACGATATTTACCATCTCAGCATACACTGGTGTTCTAAGTGCATTTACACCCGGATTTGTAATAGCATACGTCCATATAAATCCAGTTATCTTTTGCAAGAATGTATAGAACTTCTCATCATCAAGCAAACCTTCATCATCTTTATTTTGCATAAAATATACGGATACAAAATATGTCCACATTCCGTTCGGAGCATAGTTCAATACAAAAAATTGCTTCAAAACTCTATTTGAAAATCTTTCGGTATCTTGATTGGAAACATCTTCCCAAAATTCAGCCAATACAATCAATTCCGTTAATGTATTAGTATCTTTCAAAAGGGCATAAGAATTTTTCTCATAAAATTTTCTTAAAGCTTCTGTTGTAGATGATACAATCCCCATTTTTGCACGGACAAAATACATATATCGTGTAAACAATTCGTCCATCGGTGTACCAGAAATCGGATGGAATATTCTCTCACAAAGTTCTTCGAGCTTTTTCCATTGAGCAATAAATTCTTCTTTTTTACCCAATTTAGAAAAATGCTTATAAAACTGTGCCTTAAAAATATCCGCATCAGACAGCGGCTTTCCTCTATCATTAAGCGTTGAAAAAATACGCAACGCTGTATCCTGCGACTCAGCTTCAATCGGAAGGAGAATACAGTTATTCATAATACGGGTAGGTAAATAAGCAAAGTAAGTAGGGTATTTGGACAAAAATTCATCAATATTATTCTGGAAGAATCTGAAGTTGCAAGCGTATTTGCTTTTCATTTCTTTATTGACAATTCCTGTTCTTAATATTTCAAGAAATTCTTCCTTATCATTATCAGTAGCAACCTCAGAGTCTATCTTGAGCTGTGACATATCAGGCTCGCCAAATTCATCAGTTTTCCATAAACACTTTTCAATGTTCTGCTTTGTTGATATAGAAGCCTTGTCCTGCATATGACCGAACTTAGAATAGAACGCTCTTAAAAGCAACATAAGAGTTGTCAATCTCTGCTGTCCATCAATAACCTCTAATTTATCCTCATTTCTAAAAGTTACAATCGGACCGAGGAAATACTCGCTATTACTATCAAATTCTGTCTTTCCTTCATCGGGAATAGCAAATGAAAATATATCGTCCCAAAGCGTTCTGCATTCAGCTTCGCCCCAAGCATAAGGTCTTTGATAATCTGGTATTAAAAAGTCCGATTTTTTACTCTGAAATAAATCTTTTATTGTTTTTTGGTCAACATTTAATTTTGACATAATTCAATTCCTTTCTCTTCTAAGTTCTATCTTCTGAAAATTACTCCTGATACAATCAGTTTTTAATTCGCATATTTCTTGAAGTTCTCTGCCTGCTCAAGAACTTCCTTGTAAACATCATCAATGGTTACTGGCGGATAGCCGAACTCATCAAGCAGCAATATCAAATCCACTTGCAAGTTTGCCTTAATATCATCACGGGCAGACCAATCGGTATAGCGTGACTTATCATCAACAATCAACTTTATCCTCTTGGATAGTTCAATCATTTTATCGTCCGGATATTCAAACTCAAACTTCTTGGAAACTGCTTTCAAAATATCATAGAAAGCTTTTTCTTCATAATCTATACCCATATTCTTGAAGGAGTTCTTTTCTGTTTTCAGTTCAGACAACAACTGTGCAAGCTGCTCCGCAACATCATCAAGGACTTCGTTGGCATACGCTTCATCACGACGACGGTTATTATACTCATCAACAACTTTCTTGAGTCTGTCTGCAAATTCCACACCCATAATCTTATTGACTTTCTTAAACTCGTCAATCGCCTGAGAAAGAAGTCTTTGAAGTATCTTGATTTTCGTATTCGGCAACTGAATAGCATTTATCTTATCCATATACTCATCGCTGAAAATGTCCACCGATATATGCTTTCCGGTTTCAAATAATTCCTCAATGCCATCAGACTGAATTGCACCCTCAAGCATTTTGCGGACACGAGCGTTCATCTGCTCAATATCCGGTGCATCGCCTTTTGTCAACTTGAAAAGGATAGAACGGACAGCACAATAAAAATGGATATAATCCTTATCTTCATCAGAGAATTTCTCACTTGAACTACAAAGATTAAATGCCTGCTTCATTCTCTTGACTGCTGCCATAAATCTTCTTTCCAGTTCTTCAGACAACTGCACATACTCAACTGCACGATTCAGGCAGGCAAGCTGTTCAGTAGGAGAACCGTTGAAGAAATCACTACTGTTAAAGTTGTGGAACATCTGACCAAGAACTTCTAACTGGTCTTTTACAATCGTGATAGACTGCTCCACACCTTCAAATTCTTCGCTCTCAAAATTCGTATATTTCTTGAGGGCAGTGTTCATATTTTTCTTAATACCTATGTAGTCAACAATTAAACCTTTATCTTTGCCCTCGCATACACGATTTACACGGGAAATCGTCTGAATAAGGGTATGCTGCTGAATAGGCTTATCAATGTAAATCGTATCAAGCTCCGGCACATCAAAACCAGTCAGCCACATATCTACAACAATGGCAATCTTAAAGTTTGATTTCGGATTTTTGAACTGACGGTCAAATTCTTTCCTATCCTCTTTTGTGCCAAGCATATCAAATAGGTCTTTTTCATCATCTTTATTACGAGTCATAACCAACTTGATTTTTTCCATTGGCTTCAACTCTTTTTTATCTTTCTCACTCAGAACAACACCATCATCACAAATCTTCTTTTCTGTCCATTTCGGTCTGAGTTCCTTTACTATCTTATAGAAATCGTATGCTATATTTCGGTTGGAACATACAAACATTGCTTTGCCTGCTACGGTTGCACCTTCTGCCACACGGGTTTCATAATGCTTGATAAAGTCCTCTGCAACAGCACGAAGTCTATCAGGGTCGCCAATAATAACTTCCATTTTGGCAACTGCTTTCTGACTTTCTTCTACTTGATGTTCATTTGCTCCCTCAAGCTCACACTGTGCATAATATTCTTCAATCTGTCTTACCTTGTCCTGATTAAGCATAACCTTAGCTGCACGACCATCGTAAACAAGATTAACTGTAATACCGTCCTTAACAGCTTCCGTCATTGTATATGCGTCTACAACACCACCAAAGACTTCAATTGTTCCATCAACCGGAGTTCCGGTAAATCCAACATAAGTCGCATTTGGTAAAGAATCGTGCAGATATTTGGCAAAGCCATAGGTTTTCTGAACACCTGACTCTGTAATCTTAACCTTTTGGTCGAGATTGATTTGGCTTCTGTGTGCTTCATCAGAAATACAAATAACGTTCGTTCTGTCTGTAAGAAGCTGCAAATCCTCTGTGAATTTCTGAATGGTAGTCAGATAAACACCGCCACTCTCTCGTCCCTGAAGCTCCTCACGAAGTTTCTCACGGGACTCAATACTTACAACCGTTTCATCCCCGATATATTTCTTTGAACCTACAAACTGTTTGGAAAGCTGATCGTCAAGGTCTGTTCTGTCCGTAATAATAAGAATAGTCGGAGAAGAAAAGTATTTGCTTTTCATCAGCATACGAGTAAGAAAAAGCATTGTATAACTCTTGCCGCAGCCTGTCGCTCCAAAGTATGTACCACCTTTACCATCTCCTTCGGGGCGAAGATGAGCCTTGATATTCTCATACAATTTATTTGCCGCAAAAAACTGTGGATAACGGCACACTATCTTCAAATCCTTATCTGAGTTATCTGGAAAATAAATAAAATCTTTGATAACTTCAAGCAAACGGTCTTTTCGGAAAAGTCCCTTTATCATTGTTACAAGAGAATTGATACCGTCCAGTTCTTTATCGTCTGAGTTTATCTTTCTCCACGCATAGAAGAAATCATACGGGCTGAAGAAAGAACCATATTTATTATTTGCTCCGTCACTGATAACAACAAACGCATTGTATTTGAAAATCTCCGGAATATCTCTACGGTAACGGATTGTAAGCTGCTTATATGCGTCCATAATGGTCGTATTCTCTTGTACCGCACTCTTAAATTCAAGAACAACAACAGGAATACCATTTACGAACACAATGCCATCAGGAATACGCAACTGATTATTTACGCCTTCAATTTCAAACTGATTAACCACTTTGAAAATATTGTTTTCGGGAGTGTCGAAATCAATAAGTTCAATATAGAGGTCTTTCTGCGTTCTATCCTCACGGTTAAGAATAAAGCCATCGCAGAGCAACTTAAACACAGCTTTGTTTGCTTCATAAATCGTACCGGAAATATTACGCAGCATTAGAATGACACTATCCACCTCACTCGGTGTGATACCGTCTTTCGCATAGCGATTATAGAGGTATTGCTTCAGGTCGTCCGTAAGCAGAACCTCTGTCCTTTCTCTGTGTATCTGGTCGCCACTGACATAGGTGTACCCCTCGTCTTTGAACAACTCCATTATTGACATTTCCAATGCGTGTTCATTAAAATTTGCCATTGCGTTCACTCCTTTTTATCAGCATATATCTCTTTCAATATTTGCTTATGTCGCTGTTCCATTTCATAATCCTGATATTTCAGTCCCAATTTGGCAAGCATTAGAGTCCCTTCCATATCATCTATATTTCCATAACTTACTGCACGACTTACTCCAGTCAATGCCCCAAGTATTAGCCTCGTGCAATCAAGAGCAAAATCTATCAACTCCTGAATATCAGGATATGTAACCGGATTTTTATCCCATACGTTTTCTTCTGCTAAAATATGTTTCTCGTCATTATGAGCATATATTTTGTTTCTTTGAACACGAATATTCTCTTGTTTTTTGCTGAGAGAGCAAAAACGCTTTTGATACAATCCTAAAAATTCTGAAAAAGTCAGATTGACTTGTATTGGTACTTTTTCAAAATCAGGTGTATCAAATAATTTTAGAATTTCTCTTTGGCTTTTCACTTCATTTTCATAGAAACATTCTTCCGCTGGTTTCAAATGATGCTGATATGGCACTTGGAAAGAATATTCTCTGCCATCTTCCTTAATTGTTACTATATCTCTGTATTCAGGAAATAAGTCCAAATTATCTCTGCAATACTTTAAGAGCAAACCAACTGAAACAACGTCTTTTGTTTTATCATACAATTTTGCAATTTCCATAAAACAAGCCTTTTGCAACGCCCCATACACTACTTGATAAAAGGCAGATGAAAGATTCATTTCATTGTTATACTTCTTGCTCATTTCTCTATACTGCATCATAATTGCATAATACGCATTGGCGTCAAATGCACTTTGATATAAATCCTCTGCAAGTTTGATTAACTTTTCTTTTTCCATTTTTCACACTCCTTGCAGTAAATGATAATTTAGAAGAAACTGCTCAATCATTGTTTCAGGAGCAATTTGCAGCTTTTTATAATGAAAATGAACTACCAGATGGTTACAGTATTGCTACATTAGATAGTCTTTGTTCAATTAAAGGTGGGAAACGACTCCCTGCCGATGGCGAACTGCTTGATACTCCAACCGCACACCCATATATCCGTGTGCGTGATTTGGGAAGCAATCGGTATGTGTGTCTGACCAATCAATTTCAATATATTGATGAAGAAACACATTCTGCTATATCACGGTATATTGTCAATACTAACGATATTGTTATTTCTATCGTTGGAACTATTGGCTTGATAGGAAAAATACATACTTCGCTCAACAATGCAAACCTTACTGAAAACTGCGTTAAACTGGCTAATATTCATACGGTTACCCCTGATTATCTTTACTATACTCTTTGCTATAAAAAGCAAATAAAAGAGATTGAATTATTAACAGTTGGTGCAGTTCAATCTAAGTTACCGATGTACAATATACAGTCAATGAAAATCCTCGTACCCCCAGCAGAAGTTATAGAGGACTTTCAACATAAATTCGATATATTTAATGAGCAAATCGAAGCAAATACTATCGAAATTCAAAGACTTTATGAATTGCAATCTGTTTTATTGGCAAAGCTGGCATATTAAGCCGCTAAATTATCATTTATCTTCTGTTTCAAAGCTATTCTATCAGTTATTGTCTTGTAGGCTTTCACAATTTTTCTCTGCTTTTCAATATCTGGTACTGGAAGTTCCACCTTACACATTTCCTCCCAATCCATTACTTCACGTACACTGCCGTGCGATTTAAAACGAGCATATCTATCAAATTCAGGGCGGCTAAACCACAACATTAAATATTCCGGCAAAAGTTTCTCTGTATCTATCACCTCAAATACTGTATAAACATTGCTTACAAGCCCTTCTTCATAATCTTCAAGCAATGCAATAGCGATTTTATCTCCTCTACGAGAGGTATCTGGTATATATGTGAATTGTCCTTTTTTAACTACCTTATATTTTGTAAAATCTGTCCCAACAGTATTTGCAATAGACTGAATAAACTGCTTTTGTACAGAAACACCTAAGAGATTTTCTTTTTTCCCTTCCTTATTGCGAATATCTACCTGTCGTATATATTCCCCAAGAAATCTGTATCCTTCTTTCATTCCTACCACCTTAACCAATGTATTTTCTATGAGCAATTTTCACATTACTCTGCTTAACCATTGCATATTGCAATGTAGTATCTATTCTTTTATGTCCCAAGAGCTGCTGAAGCTGCTCTATTGGCATTCCTTTGTCTATTGCCATTGTCGCAAGTGTTCGCCTGAATTTATGAGGGTGTACCTTATTTAGTCCCAATCGTTTTCCAAGCTGTCGTAATCTCACTTCAATACCTCCGATATTCATTCGATTATACGGAGATTGTAATGAAACAAAAAGTGCTGGATTGTCGTCCTTTCGGCTGTTTAAGTAATTCTGCAAATGTATTTTTGTTCTTGCATCAAAATATACTATTCGCTCCTTATCCCCTTTACCGAAAACGACACATTCTCTTTCGTTAAAGTCTATATCCTCACGATTAAGTAACACCATTTCTCCGACACGCATACCCGTTGAAGCAAGCATATCAATCATTGCCAAGTCCCTGAGTTCTGTGCAATTATCTCTCATCAATTCAAGTGCTTCATCTGAATAGGTTTCCTTAATGTTCGTTCCGGTCTTAACCTTATGTATTCGCCTTACCGGACTTTTCAAAATATAATCCTCGTCCTCAAGCCAAGAGAAAAAACTGGAAAGTATTCGTCTTATATTATCTATTGTAACTTTACTGGATTTTTTCTTAGCTTGATACTCTGTCAAATAACAACGAATATCGTCGGTCACAATATATTTGATGCCCTTTCCAATGCCATCAAGCATTGCCTGTATCGTTGCATTATAATATTTCAAGGTTTTCTCAGAACAGCCTTCAATACGCTTTGCCGATAAGAAAGACTCTACTAAATTCTGTTCTGAAAGTTCCTTATCTCTTTCTGTCTTTGTTACCTCATAATCAAAAAGTGTATGTTGCAACACCTCTTGCAATCTTTCTGTCTGTGCGTTATTCAAATAAGGTAACATTCCTTGAATAACATCTGTAATTAGGTTCTGTTTCATAGTCAATTCTCCTTTTATTTTTTAAGAGAACGACTACCAGTGGCAGTCCCTTGTTTTAACTCCCGCCACTGATGGGAGTTCTATTGTAAATGATAATTTAGTGGCTTAACAGTGTCCTAATAACTGCGGTAGTAACATTTTTGATAATTCTTCAAGAATATCAAGCTCTTTTGAAATGTATTTTAATTGTTCAAATAAACCTGAAACTTTGTGGTTAAACAAATCTAATTCTTTTTTGCTTGGCATTAAAAATGGCATTTCTTTAATTATTTTAGAATTTATGGCTGTCGTTATTGAAGAAGTACTGCCTAAATAACCGTAATTAAAATTTTTCAGATAGCAATACACAAAGAAAAGATTTTCTTTTGTGCAAGGGAAATGAGCAATCGCTTCATTTGTAGTTACTTCATTAGTCACTATTGCAACTCGACCAACAGTCATTTTAAAACTTAGCAATACTGAATTAGCTGGAACTATTTTTACATTATGCTTTTTTACTGCTTCATTGGTTAAATATTCTGCACTTTTGAAAATAAACGGGGAGTTTGTTTTCATATCCGCTATTGAAATCCAAACATTATCCGTTTGATTACTGGTAAACCATTCTGGCTCACTTCTTGGAGGTGTTTTTCCAATAGAAATATCAAACGAATGAACTGCATTTTCAATAGTCCACCCATCAGGCAATGAACTAAAATCAGTATTAGCAGTAGAACTTTCAGCTAATGCTTTGAAATTACCAAATTGTTCATTGAATATAGTATCAATACAAGCTACTAAATTATCATTTATCTTCTGTTTAGTTTCTATTCTTTCGTTCAAAACCTTATAAGCATTTACAACAAGCTGTTGAAAATCCATTGGTGGAATTTCAAATGGGACTGCACACATATCCTCCCAGTTAAAGAATTCCGTGGCACTGCCAGTTGACTTATATCGAGCATATCTATCAAATTCGTCCCTACAAAAGAACATGTACAAATAATCTGGCAGCAATTTATCAAGATATTCCTGCTTAACTCTAAATGCGACATAATCATTCGTAAAAATATACTCTCTATCGGTATTATTGTATGCCATACCGATTTTTTCTCCATTGCGAGTTGTACGTCTATTAAATACAAACTCCTGCGGTCTTAAAACAATGAATTTCTCATAAGTACGTCCAATTAAGTTTGCCCTTGTTTGCATCATCTGCTTTGTATTAGAACAACCTCGAACATCTTCAATACCATATTTCAAATCAGAGTTTGTTCTGGATACCATTTCAATATATTGTCCTAACTGATTATAATTCGATTTCATATCCCAACTCCTTAAATACAGCAAGCAAATCTGATTTAGATTTTTCCTCTTGAACAAGAAGTTCTTTGAGTTCTCCCTGCAATGACTTCATTTTTGTATCAAAGTCGATGTTCTCATCACGGTTGACAAACTCAATATATCTGCTCGGTACAAGAGTAAATCCTTTTTCCTTTACTTCATCAAAAGAAGCAGAATAACAAAACTCTGGTACATTCTCATAAGTTTCCTCATAGCCTTCCTGCTGCCAGTTATGATATACACTTGTAACTTTAGCTCTATCTTCCTCTGTCAATTCAATGTACTTCTTCTCATAAGGACTGCCCATCTGTCGTAAATCCATAAAGAGTATTTCATCTTCTCGGTCACGATAGCGTTTGAGCTTTCCGTTCTGTTCCACAACACGAGCCTTTTTATTCTTATTGAGTACCCAAAGGGTAACGCTGATGTCAGTGGTATAGAAAAGGTTTCTCGGAAGAATAATAATCGCTTCTACCAAGTGATTTTCTATAAGCTGCTGTCTGATTTTCAACTCTGTACCATCATCAGATAATGCACCATTGGCAAGCAGGAAACCTGCCACACCGTTTTGAGAGAGTTTGGAAACAATATTCAGTATCCAACCATAGTTTGCGTTGCTTGTTGGTGGAACTTCATATCCATTCCAACGAGGGTCGTCTACAAGCTCATTCTCGGCTCTCCACTGCTTCTGATTGAAAGGTGGGTTTGCCATAATGAAATCTGCTTTAAGGTCTTTGTGTTGGTCGTTGGTAAATGTATTGGCTGCCATCTCTCCAAGATTTGCAGAAATACCACGGATAGCTAAGTTCATTTTTGCCAGTTTGAAAGTGGTATTTGTGTATTCCTGACCGTAAATAGACACTTTCTTTTTATTACCGCTATGTGCTTCTACGAACTTGATGGACTGCACAAACATGCCGCCCGAACCGCAACAAGGGTCATAAAGTATTCCATCGTAAGGCTCAAGCATTTCGGCAATCAGATTTACAATACACTTTGGTGTGTAGAACTCTCCTTTACCTTTTCCTTCTGCAAGAGCAAACTTACTAAGGAAATACTCATATACACGACCTATAATGTCGTTCTCTTTATCATCTGTATTGATACGATTGATTTCATCAAGCAAAGAAGCCAACTTTGCCGTATCAATATGTAAGCGGGAGTAATAGTTATCCGGCAAAGCACCTTTCAGTGCCGGGTTGTTCTTTTCAATCGTATAAAGTGCTGTATCTATCTTTAGGGCAATATCGTCCTGCTTTGCATTTTCAATAATGTACTTCCAACGGCTTTCTTCAGGAAGATAGAATACATTTTCCTGAGTATAAAACGGCTTCATATCCGCATACTTTTCGCCGTGTGTAGAAATAATCTTATTACGGCATTCCTCAAACTTGTCACTGGCAAATTTAAGGAAGAATAAACTCAGAACAACGTGCTTATACTCCGCAGGCTCAACAGAACCTCTCAGTTTATCAGCACTTTTCCAAAGTGCTTCTTCCATTGATATTTCTTTCTTTGGTTTAGCAGCCCTTGCCATGTATAATTACCTCCGTGTTTTAATCTTCGTCTAAAATAACTTCGCATATATCTCCAATGTCACAATGAAACACCTGACATATCCTCATCAGTACTTCAAGAGATACTGGCTCATTCTTATTTATCTTCGTTGCAGCGTATGATGTAATTTCGGCTGCACGCATTAAATCCTGTCTTTTCATTTGATTGTCAATCATAAGTTTTTGAAGTTTGTTATAGCATATCTTCATCAGTAACACCTCTTCATCTTATAATTCTTCTTCGTTACAGTTAACCATTTAACATTATATATTAAATTTTCAGGCATTTCAAGATTTCAGACAGAAATGTAACCTTTCAGACACTAAGGTGTCACTTTTTGCAAACACCTAATGCAACTCTTCTAAAGAATAATAAAAAAGAGATGCCGAAGCACCTCAATTATACATTCTATTATTAACATTCAACGCAATCATTGCTATGACCTTTTCTATCGGCGGCTCTTTTCCGTCCGGTGCAACTGCTTTCCAAAAAGCGATTGCTTCCGGTTCAGCACTTTTCATTGCTTCCCGAATGGCAAACTGCATTTCCTCTTTTACTGCTTTTTCGGTTGTTCCATTTTCTTTTGCTATTTGTCTGAAAATGTCGTTCACTTCTACTTCCTCCTATGTCTATTAGTATGTGTCTATCACTGACAGTTGTTGTTATAGCATATTCTCTCTGTCGAAGTCCCGAAAAATTTGTCGATAGCAGAAATTTTTTATACCGAAAAAAAGAAAGCTCGTCGATTAGGACGAACTTCTGTGTTTTATGGAAGTATTTGCTTTGACTGCTTCACAAGTGTATCTATGACTTCATAAATTCTGTTTCTATCTTCAGGAGCAAGTTTCTCAAGCTTCTCATTCAGCATTGAGTTCTTGACTGTATATCCCGTTTCCAGAACATCTGTAAGAACCATATCCGATGATACACCTAAAGCATTTACTATCTTTATGAAAGTTTCGAGTGACGGAATTTTCTCTCCACGCTCAACCATACCAATATAATTTGTTGTCAAATCTGTTTTCTCAGCCAAATCTTCTTGGCGTAATTTCCTCGCAAGTCGGAACTTTCTTATATTCTTGCCGATTGTATCGAGCTTCATCACATCACCTCCCTTAGTGTGTTTCCATAACTAATAGTATAGGTTAAGTCGATTTCAAATCACACGCACCCAAAGGAAGTCAAACCAACTATTAGTGATGATTCCCAACTATTTTTATGTTATACTATAAAAGTAGTAATTCACGATTGTTAATGGCGAAAGACAAATCACAACCCAAGAGCCAAGTTAAACAATCTCCATAGAATAAACTTAGGGGTAAAAGGAATGGACGAACAAAAGATAATATTCAGTAATCGGTTTGAAAAAGAGAAATTTGAGGATTACAAAACAGATTTGGGAACTGACAGCTCAGTCACTCCCGACTTTACGGAAGCTGATGATTTTTTAAAATTTATACAGAAGAACCGCAGAAGTGTTCCAAGTAAAGAGCGAATTGCTGACAAGGATAAATTTATCAAAACCGTTTACGAACTATCCAATAGCTTTGAAATTGACGCTGACCTGATAGAATTTGCCGAGGGATATATCGCCAACATCTATGTAGATTATGCCTGCTACACTGGATATATCAAGAAGCTGTTAGCAATTCTTTTTATCCTTGCCGATGATATTTCCTTTTTAGACGGCAGTAAAGAAAATGCCGATATGCTTTTCAGCTTCACTTATCACACACACCATATTTTCCTGAATAACAGAGAAACAACTGATTTCTCATAATGTACCCGATGGCTACTCAACTGAGCAGCCATCTTTTCAATTTTCCAGACACCGTCTGGAATTTTTAATATGCCGGAATACCGTATCCATAGATATTGCTGCTTCCGACTGCGTACTGTCTTTGCTTGCAGGCGTCGCCTGAGTTGCCCTCTACGGTATAAACTGTGCCATTCTCACACTTCTCTACGATACCAACGTGGTCTGTTGTACCGTCGCCTTCCCAATCAAAGAAGATAATATCTCCTACCTTTGGTTCATAAGTGCGGTCTTGCCATTTTCCATTTGACTTAAACCAGTTTGCACCATCCACGCAACCTGCAAATTTCGGAACAAGTCCGCTTTCAATATACCCGCATTGGTCAGCACACCAAGATACGAAGCAGGCACACCATTCCACTCGACTATTAAAGCCGTACCAGCTCCAGTAAGGTTGTCCGCCCTGATTGCCTAGCTGTGTCAAGGCAACCTCAACAATCGCCTGATTACCTCCGGCAGTAAAGGCTCGCCCATACGGATAGTATCTCAGAACGTGAGCCGGATATTGGGTATCTCCATAACTGTCCCAACCAAGCCTTTGTGCCTGCTGAGTGGAAAACTCCACTGCATTGGCATAAGAATAACCGCCATACTTTGTTTTTGCCCAAGAAATATACCCATTACCGAAGTTGTAGCCTTGCAAGGCAAGTTTGATATGCTCCATATCTATCGGACTTTCCACTTCTGCCGAAGTAAGAGCCGCTTTCAATTCCTGAACTCCACACTGGATAGAATATTCAGGGTCTTTAATTCCATTAGGTTCGTGCGGATACCTTGTATTGAAACTTCCCTCTGCTGCCTGCATAGGGTCAAGTCCTCTGCCACCGCTTTCCTGCATCATAACCGCCTTGATAAGTTCCACATACTCAGGAATGCCGTACTCTTTGGCATACTTCTGTATGATGGGTTCATAGGCTTCTACCTCTGCACTTACCGGAGTATAGGAATTACTGTCACTTCCTCCTCCAAACATTGCTACGGCAGCACCAAACAGCACGACAATCATAATAATCAGAACCGCTATCCAACCGCCTGCGGCGATTGCTGCTACAAGTGCTTTTGTCCCTGCAATAATCGCTTTGACTGTCGCAACAGTAGCTTTCGCTGTGGCTTTAACGGTATCTGCTGTGGCTTTCGCCGCTTTCTTTGCCGTCTGAGCCGCTTTCTGTGTTGCTTTGGCTGTTGTTTTTGCTGTTTTCTGTGCTATAATGGCAGCTTCTTTGGTGGTCTTAATAGAAGTCTTTGCCGTTTGTTCTGCGGTCTTGACCGACCTTTGAACAGTATTGGTTGCACCTTTCGATACGGTCTTGACTGTCGTATTTCCTGCCGACCTTGCAGACTGTTTAATTGTTTTCTCCGTACGCTCCAGAGTTCGGATGCTCTGTTTTCCGACAGGATTGACCGATTGTTTCTGAAGCTGTTTCTCTGCACGCTTGGTCTTGAAATTCTCAATTCCCGTTTTGGCTTTCTGATAATTCTGCCTTGTTTCACGCACACCCCATCTGCCGACTTTATCCGCACGGTATGCAGTTTCGTGAACAGCCCTATCCGTTGCCGCTTCGATTTTATCGGAAGCATATTCCTCTGCGGAATTTTCCGAAGCATTGGTGGAATGTTCTGCCTTATCTTTCGTCATCACATAGGCTTTCTTCATTCGCTCCGTGGCAACTGCTGCCTTATTTATGGTCTTGATTGTACCTTTGCTTGTATCTCTTGTTTTTATATCAGCCATCGGTTTCCTCCTTTCTCGAAAAATAATAGAGAGTGGGGTTTAATCCACTCTCTTAGCGACAACAACAAGCCTGCCATTGTTTCTTGAATATTCACAAGTAGAAAGAGAAATCAGCTTGTCGCCATATTCTGCCGATACTCCGGTATCATACAAAGAAAGTTTCTTGCACTTAGCAACATACGCATCAAACTCTGCCGCATTTTCTGCGTCCGTAAACTCATAATACTTAAAGCTATCGGAGCTGTCTGTATAAACGACTGTCTTAAAGACTGCAATCACTTCATACTGGTGTCTGTCCGTCAGTGTATCAAAGGTAATCGTCTTATGACCTTCCCAAAAGCTCTTGTTTCTGTACTTCATCAGTCCCGTAAACATCGAGCCGTCATTCATATGGTGTCCGTATATAATGATGTTGTCTGAAGGTTTCTGCACATCACAATTTTCCTGCACATATGGACAGCCATAAGCAGAATAGGTCTTATCAAACTTGTGCTTCAGGTAGAAGTTCGGCTCATTTACAGACTGCACGACCGGATAGTTGATATTGGTATCCTCAACCTTTATCCAACCCACCATATCCTCATTCTGCCGATAGAGTTCAAGATATTCCGCAAGATAGTCCTTATCTTCCGAAAACGTCACGCCCTCATTTTCCTTTGGCGGCTCGTCCTCCACAATCTCCGCAAGGTTATCATAGACTTCATTCTGCTTGGCAGAGTCAATGTGATTACGGATAATAAAGAAGGTGCTTACAGACAACACTACCGTAAACACCACCGCAATAATAATATAGATTTTTCTGCTCATTTTCTCTTACCTTTCCATATCGTTTCTCTTAGGTGGAGTCAAATCTCTGCAATACTCCGGATACCTCAACTTGATACCCTCCATAAAATACGGAGCATATCCGCAACAGAACAGTTCCTCCGGTGTATAGAGATTTTCCCTGCCTTCTTCCGTAAATCCATTCCAGAGATTAAAGGCAAGGTGGCAGACCTTGACTGTGCCACTTGTCTGCCAACCGCCGTGCATACCTTCCGGTATGATACAGTCCCTCTTGAAATCAAACATCTTTCCGATGTTCATTCTCGTTTCTTCTGAAATACCCATCACATAGAAAAATGCTCTGTGATAGCAGTCATTGACTTTACACTTATCCAGATTTTCCAATACAAAATCTCTGTGTGCAGCATTGCGAAATTGAATTTTAGACATTATAAATCCCTCCTTATGCTTCGCCCGGCTTGGTCGTCATCAGTTTATAAAGTTTCGTGTTCTTAGGGAATTTGTTTGCAAACGGTACAAGAGAACTTCCCACCTTGATAAGTCCGTGTCCTGCTTCCACATTCGTGATATAGGACATCTGAAGGTCGGAAATATTCAGAAGTTTTGCAAGCTCAAGCCTGTCTGTGGAAGCCTGATTCAGCATAATGATAAACTCTGAGTTTGCAAGCATTGTTCTCGCTGTGTGGCTCTGCAAAAGGTCATCGACGTTCTGGGTAATTCCACTTGCGTATGCACCGTATTTTCTCACACGCTTCCACAAGGTAAAGAGGAAGTTTGCAGAATATTCGTGCTGGAACAGAAGATAAATCTCATCAATGAAGATAAAGGTATTCTTACCCTTTGCACGGTTCTGTGTGATACGGTTCAGGATAGAGTCAAGGACAACAAGCATACCAATCGGCATAAGCTGTTTACCCAAGTCAAGAATGTCATAGCAGATAAGGCGGTTATTAGTATCCACATTCGTCTGCTTTGCAAAAGTGTTCAGAGAACCATGCGTAAAAAGCTCAATAGCAAGTGCCAGTTCCTTTGCTTCCGGTTCGTCCTGCTGCAAAAGTTCTGCCCTGAAATCCTGCAAGGTCGGTATATGTCCCTGATAGTCATTCTGCTGATAACTGCGGTACACGCTTGCCGTGCAACGGTCAATGATAGACTTCTGCTTTGCTCCGAGATTTGTTCCGCCGATGAGCTGTTCACAAAGGGACATAATGAACTCAGATTTCAAAATGACAGGGTTTGCACCGTCGCCGTAATCCTTATTCATATCCATTGCATTGATGTGATTGTCGGAAGTAGCAGAAATATTGATTACTTCTCCGCCCATCGCATTGACAAGCTGTGAATACTCTCGTTCAGGGTCGATGATGATAATATCCGCATCTGAAGAAAGCACCTGATTGATGATTTCTCCCTTTGCCGCAAATGACTTACCGCCACCGGATACACCGAGAATAAAGGAGTTACCATTCAAAAGCTGCTTACGGTCTGCGATAATCATATTTTTGCTGATAACATTCTGACCGTAATAGATACCGTTCTCGTGGAAAATATCCTGCACCCTGAATGGGATAAATACCGAAAGGCTCTCTGTTGTAAGTGTTCTGAACGCATCAATCTTTCTTGTTCCAAACGGCATTACCGTGTTGAGTCCATCTACCTGCTGAAATCTCAGTGTTGCAAACTGGCAAAGATGTTTTCTTGCTGTGGTAAGCAATGCTTCCGTATCATTCTCAAGCTGTTCCTTACTGTCTGCTGTAATAACCATTGTGATAACAGCGAACATCATTCTCTGGTCACGGGTCGTAAGGTCATCGAGGAACTCTTTCATTTCTTTCTTCTGCTGCTCCATATCATACGGAACAGTTGCAGAGAAGTTGTTATTGGCATTCTGCCTACGCTGCCAGTTCGTGATATTGGTTTCCACACCAAGCAGACGGTTCTCTGCTTCCTTTACTGCTTCATCAGTCGGAACGGGAACAATATCAATGGACATCATCAGATTTCTGTTCATATCCGTAAGTTCCGCTACCATACTGTCTTTGATATAGGACGCATATTCACGAAGAAAAAGGACTCTTCCATAACGGTTTCCCATCTTGAAATAGTCCTTTTCAAATTCCATTGTGTCAGGGCAGATATAATCCTTAAAATCGTGTCCCTTTTTTCTTGTTTCCTTAATATCAAAGTGGAAAGAGCTTTCCTCTCCCACACGATAAAAGTCGTGAAAAATACGAAGTCTTTCGTCTGTTTCCAGTTCCACACACTTACTTCCAAGCCTGGCGAAGTGAGCAATCAAATCTGCACCGACACGGGCAAAATAAGTTCTTGCGTCCTCCACGCTCTTTTTGTTGATGGAAATGGTAATATACTTATCCTGAACAATGGAGTTTGCACCTGTTGCCTTATCAAGAAGCATTTTGTTGTATTCCTCTCGATACTCGTCCAGATTATCTCCGGTTGTCGGAATAAGGATTGTCTGTTCAAAATCCAGTCTGTTGAGCCGACGGTTATTGATTGTGATT
>ERZ791854.507-NODE-507-length-28260-cov-3.9587_pt1 | contig 28260 bp, 33 predicted proteins | sample MGYA00510286_ERZ791854 | MGnify/ENA primary metagenome ERZ791854 (study PRJEB30046, sample SAMN00715267) | human gut metagenome | study: EMG produced TPA metagenomics assembly of the A metagenome-wide association study of gut microbiota in type 2...
ACCAACGGATTTTAAGTCCGTAGCGTCTGCCATTCCGCCACTCCAGCTTATGGGAGGGTGTCTCTGAGATAGCTGCCTCAGAGACACAAAGTATGAAAAAATAAAGTGTCAGCATCACTAATGCTGAAGCCGCTCATGGGACTCGAACCCACAGCCTGCTGATTACAGGTCAGCTGCTCTACCATTGAGCTAAAACGGCATATGTAGAAGTAAGAGCTATAACGAATGTCTGCTACCAGACGGACTCTCTAAGAGTTTATTTATAATATGATAGCCTTACTTCTACCAATTGCGGGGATAGGATTCGAACCTATGACCTCTGGCTTATGAGGCCAGCGAGCTTCCAGACTGCTCCACCCCGCTATGGTTGCTCCCAAGTAAAAACTCAGGAGCTTTCTTAGCTTGTCTAGTGGATTTTCCTACTTAACAACACTCAGTTCTTTCAGCCAAAATACTGCTTATTGCATTTCAATGTTCCGGATTCATTGAACGTTTTACCAATAAACTGCATCTACGATAACTTCGTAACACCCACTCAATCCACACTTACTTGTTGACCAGACAAGGGAAGCATGAAGTGTACCTAACACTCTTGTACAAAGCAATTTATGTACGGTCAAGATAACTTAATGGAAGTTTACCTCAAATTCTATCTGCTTTCCACACAGACCATTAAGGCTTCGGCTTGCATCTGCAATGCCTCTATTGCGTTATCTGAGTATTAGTGCCTTATTTGTTGTTCAAAGCGCCTACACTGTCCTTTGCTAAGCCCAAGCTATCGTTCAGACCGCTCTGTCACAGTGTATCCCATGAAGATGTCTGCTAAACATCTCTCAACATGGTTACTTAGACAGCTTAATTTTTCAAGGGTTGCTCAGAAAGAGATACCCTTGCTAAGTCGGTAACTACTGTAAGTATGCCGACTAGCGCTTGCAGTAGGACTTGAACCTACGACCCTACGCTTAACAGGCGCATGCTCTACCAGCTGAGCTATGCAAGCTTATGACTTACTTAATGTACTTCTCGTATTTATGATAAGCTACCCAAAAGTTTCTAATAAGCTGAGGGTTTTGTTCCAAAACAGCTATAATCTTGTTCAGAACATGCTCTGGAATGCGCTTATCTTTAGGGTCTGCCTTAACAAATCTACCGTTTGATAGCATCCAAAGTTTAGGACTGTTTGCTGTTGGTCTACGCTTAGATATATGAACATGTATAGGTTCATTGTTCTCATTTGACCACACGCTTATCTGATAACCAGATATTTCCATTATCTTAGGCATCAAACTCACCTCTCAGCTCTCTAATCATTACAGGTATGCCTCTTATAGCAATGTCTTTAAATATTGCTAACTCAGCATTATTAAAGCCTCTGTTTTTTAACAATGTTCCGTACTGGTTAAATACTGCTTCGTAAAAACCTTTGTTCACAGCCCTCTCAAAAGTCACCTCTATAACACCATTGTTCACAACATAGGTTACTTCAGTATCATCCATAAAGGATAATGTCATATAAGATCTTCTCATGCTAACCTCCTTATTGAAAAGCTGCCACTTGAGCTGTGCTTTACTAACATAGCTTTACAGCCCCTAGCGCTTGCAGTAGGACTTGAACCTACGACGCCGAGGTTAACAGCCGCGTGCTCTGCCTACTGAGCTATGCAAGCTTAATTTTTATTGTAAGAACATAATTTTATGCTCATAACTGAAATCGTCGGACTCGAACCGCGCCTCAACATCCCAAATGTCACGTGCTACCATTACACCACGATCTCACTATTAAACTCAATGGGTAGTGCTGGTTCCGCTCCAGCTCCTGTGGATTTTCAGTCCACCGCTTCTACTAAGTTAGCTTACCACCCTCTGTAAAGCTCTTATCTCTCTCAACTTTACATTCATTATTATAACACTTAAACCATATTTTGTCAATACTTTTTTCAACTTTTTTCATTTTATTTTTACTACCAAATAAACTGAAAATTTCAATGCTCCGTATCAATACTAAAGCATCCCCCAGAAGTCCATTTCCTCAACCTCACAAAATTTATTATACTACATTTCACTCACTTTGTCAACAACTTTTTATCAAAATTTATAACTTTTTGACTTTTTATTTTACCATAGCATACTCTCTGATAAGACAGAACCAACTGCTACTGGTCTTGTGCATGTCTTAGACCCAGTTTGAAATAGCTTACCAACTACTTCATATGTCACAACCCATCTGCCAGCGTTCAACCCAGTCCCACGCTCGCAAGAAATTACATGCACCATTCTATCTTTACCCATGCTCTTTCCTCCCATAGTTAAGCTCATATTCTACACCATTTGCCAGCATATCCAATAAGACTTCATCATAGAACCCGTATAAACCACAAGATATGAAGTTATGTACCTCTATTACACAGGTCAAACCATCTCTTACACCAATGTCTAATGTATATGATTTAAGCTCAGGCATATGTTTACTAAGTATCTCAACACAATCAACTATGACATCTCTCTTAGGAAATGTAAGTACATCACCTAAGTAGTTCTGTACTGCCTTAATCTCTCCACGATGTACAAATACTCTGTACTCAGACTTAAACTTAACAATACTGCTTACTGAATAGTTTGTATCAGGCTCAATCATATTAGCTATGTCATTACCCAAATATAAAAGGTTATTAAATTTCTTTAGATGATCTATATCTTTTATAAAATGATTCTCTCTAAACTCTTTAGGCATATCCAACAGTTCCTTACCTGTATACTTACTATACAATCTTCCAACAAACTTCAGTAAACAGTCAGGTACTTCAATAGGAGTAAGTGCTCTATCTGATGCTCCAAGATAATCAAGTGCTTTCCTCATAAAATCAAGGCCACCAATAGGAATTATCTGTTTAGTATACTTGCTTTTAATCTTATCTATGTCGCTTATGTCATCTGCCACATGATAAACATCTAAATTCCTAGCTGCATATGTCTTTAATAAGTTATGTATCATTTTACTATCAATGTCATACTTATCATCAAGGTATGCACTATCCATTACAAATAGCCTATCCATACAAGCACCCCCTAAATCAATTAGGGCTATGGGAATCGAACCCATGTATAGAGGAGTCAAAGTCCACTGCGTTAACCGCTTCGCCAAGCCCCATTGATGGGTCAGCTGTCACGCCGACCCGTTTAACTATGATCTTACTTTACGTATGAGAGGCTCTTAAACTCAACTCTCTTTACGTCAGACATCTTACATGCCTTGTCCTCGAACCGAATGCAATCTGCTCCCTTAGAGTTCTTGTAGACTTCAATGCCATTTACCTTTTTGTTGTCTACCATACTCTTCATTGTATGTAAATCAACAAAGAAGTTTCCAGCATATTCCCCAGAAAGCTTCTTATTTGAGTAAGTATTGCCAGGCTGCATCCCCAATTTGAATGCTCCCTCTTTACCTACTTTCTGCTTGTCTACGATGTAGCCTACAATAGTAGTGCCTTTAAACACTCGTCCTACTAACTTAATATTACTCATAGCATGTACCTCTCTTCTTAATTTATGCGATAAATATACCATATAAACTTCATTTTGTCAATAACAAATTTACAAAACTTACAAAATTCGTTCTTTACACAAATTTATACTGCTTCACTTCTTATACCTTACTGCAAGTAACTTATTCTAAATGCTTAACATTTTTACTTAATTATCTAACTTTTTAGCTATTTAAGTCTTATTTTCAGAACCTTACATGCTCTCAAGTCTTAAACTAAACAGTAACTGGCAAACTGTAATAGGTACATCCTCTTCATTACTTGCATATACTTCAGATAAACCCTCATACATACGCTTAACTAAGTCATCTATATTGCTCTTATCTATCTTGTTGATAGCTACAGACCCTCCGGCAAGTTTCTTACCATCTTTCTTGATGTTAAGTATCAATCTCATATGCTTGATTATGTTTAAGTCTTTGCTGAACCTGTCGTTTATACGTTCTTTAAGTAACTCGAAGCAGTAATCATCAAATGCACTGTCTTTAACACTACAGCTAGCACTAAATAGCTTCTTTGAGTAAGTTGTTCCTTCCAATCTAATAGCCGTTACAACTCCGTTCAAATTATCCATTATACGTCCTCGCTAAATACATCACCTGTCTGAGCTTCTTTCTCTGTCTTAGCTATCTCAGCAATGCTTGTGATTGTACCAGCTAAACTCTGAATTTCAGACGGGATAATGATTTTAGTTGCCTTGCCATTAGCAGCCTCTTTAAATGCCTCCAAAGCTTTTAACTGAAGTACTGCACTATCAGCACCAGCATCCTTCAACATTCTAATAGCATCTGCTTGAGCCTGCTGGATCCTCAAGATAGCCTCAGCCTGACCTTCTGCCTCTCTGATACGTCTCTGCTTCTCAGCTTCTGCTCTAAGGATTGTAGCCTCTTTCGCTGCTTCAGCCTCAAGAATTGCTGACTCTTTATTACCCTCAGCCAGAAGGATACTTGCTTTCTTCTTACCTTCTGATGTCAGAATCGTTTCTCTACGCTCACGCTCAGCTTTCATCTGCTTCTCCATAGCGTTCTGAATCTCTTCCGGAGGAATAATGTTCTTTAACTCAACACGATTAACTTTAATTCCCCAAGGATCTGTCGCTACATCTAAGTTAGCTCTCATCTTTGTATTGATTGTCTCTCTTGAAGTAAGCGTCTGGTCTAACTCCAGTTCACCAATGATGTTTCTCAATGTTGTGGCTGTTAAATTCTCAATAGCCATGATTGGATTTTCCACACCGTATGTAAACAACTTCGGGTCTGTAATCTGGAAAAACACTACTGTATCAATTCTCATTGTAACGTTATCTTTCGTAATTACAGGCTGAGGTGCAAAATCTGCTACCTGCTCTTTCATTACGACTCTACGAGCTATCCTATCAACAATTGGGATTTTAAAATGCACACCAGCTTCCCAAGTGTCTTTGTACTGACCAAAGCTCTCAATTACATAAGCCTGGGTCTGAGGTACAATGACTATACATCTCGCAACTAAGATGATTAAAACTACAAGTAAAATTAAAATAACAGGCATATTACCTTTCCTCCTAGATAAACTTTTCTATCTTTGCACTCTGTGAACTTTCTAATGCTCTATCCCATAATAATCACCTCCAAAGTATCTATTTTTTCTCTCTACTTACTATAAGCTTAACACCGTCAATCTTCTCTACATAAACTTCTGTATCTGCATCAATTACTATGTCATCTACTGAACGAGCTGTCCAATCCAAACCATTTAGATGTACCGTTCCTTTTTCTAAGCTATTATCTATTGTCTCTGTTACTCTTGCTCTCTTACCAATTAGTCCAGCTACATTAGTCTTTTCCTTGCCTACTCGAATCCTATCTACAAGTGGCTTAGTCAGTATTAAGCTTATCACACTAACAACAAAGAACGCAACAATTTGTATTGTCATATTATCAGTTGCTAGCCCGACTAAACCAGCAGAAGCTGCCCCAATAGCAAACCAAATAGTACACAAGTTAAATGTAAAAGCTTCAACTGCAATTAAAACTACTGCTAAAGCCCACCAAATCATTTACAAGTCCTCCCTTCAGCTTTCAGCTTCTCCCACACATCGGTCATGCTAAGTGTTGAAGTGCACTCTTCAAAGAAGTCTCTAATAGTTTCTGGAAGTCCATATTTACAAGCTTCCTCTTCGTTCTCAAATTCTACCTCTAAGTAAACAAACAAGCCATCATTTACTTCCATAAGCTCTAAAGTCTTATTTGCTGCTCTGTCTAAATAATACCACACCATTTTACGAATCGGCTTGATACCTACCACATTAGCTACTGCCTCATACTCTTCTTTAGTAATGTCAGACTCAACCTCAAGTCTGCTCAATCCGCTACCATTTTTAATTGTCATTTTATACACTTCAGAGCCATCTTTAAGTTCTATAAGCTTTCTTACACGTACTTGTGGGTCTGAAGTATACAAATAAACTTGCTCTCCGTATCCATAATATTGCCTATCATCTATGTTTAAAGCTCTAATCACATCTACAACTGTATAACCCCTCTTTAACATCCATTTTCTCTCAATCTCAATCACTTTCAATGTCCTCCTAATGAATTTCTTTTGGATTATCCCCATCAGGTATGCCAAACTTATTTATAACATCTGATATCACTTGCTCTCTGTTGTATTTTAGATGTTCAGGAAGTTTAGCTACATAAGCACTCACACTGTTATCTCAGTCCACTCTTATTGTTATTTTGTTATCCCACAATCTATACTGCCTAATATAGTATTGAAAGAAATCAGTTACATCCTGAGGTGTAGTGCCCAAGTTAACTCCCTTGCCACCTTCTAAATCAATGCACATCTGCTTATACTTTGGTGTATTCCAAATACCCCCCCCCCCTAAGCATCAACACACTATTCGAGTTAAACTATTTTAACCTATGCATCTTTCATTTTTTACGACCTTTCCGAAGGAATTACTATGCAATATAATATTACAACCAAGCCAGCTATTGGTATAAATAACACCATACTTATTAAACCAGCTACTCCAAAGGAAAACCCCATGTCTACCAATCTTCTTATTGTAAGAGGATGTATCACTTTAGCAAGCACCCATATAGCTATCAATGCAAATGCAATAACTGCAAATGCAGTCAGTAATGAAGGCTCAACTGAAGTAATGTAAGTAAACAACCCTGCAAACCCAGCTAAAAACAAACCTGTATAAGCTATCATATTTAGTGAATACTCTATACGAGTTGTTCTTCCATCATAGCATCCTCTTAACTGCCAAGCTCTTTTAAATGCCCCATACCATCACCTCGCTCTATCGGTTACCAATTACGTTCCTCATAGCAACCGGAGTTCTGTAATTGTATGTATTGATACATATACCGCTCTTTGTTGAACCAGCATTAACTATCATGCCGTTTCCTATATACATAGCTACATGGTTTACTATACCAGAGCTATTAGCATAAAATATAAGATCACCAGGCTTTAACTGGTCAGGGCTTTCAACAGGTAGACCAACTTTAGCTTGATCTCTACTCACTCTCGGAATGTATATATTATACTTTCTTAATACGCTCTGACAAAAACCAGAGCAATCAGCTCCATTTGTCAATGAAGTTCCACCCCATACATAAGGATTTCCTATAAACTGACAAGCATACCCAATTATATCAAGCCTCAAGTTTTCTTCTGTCTTAGTTATCATTTCTTTAGGAGCATCTTGATTTCCCATCAAGTTCAAATATGGAATACCAACGTTAAGACTATATTTTATGCTCACTGTACCATCATCTATGCTCATATAGGCTCTATCAGGAGTTTCTGTTTCATCACCGGAGCCTAAATCTATTTCCACCCAGTAACCATCTCTATTTAATATGTCATACACTTGATTTTTACTAGTTCTCGTCCAAACCTTACCAAGTCTTGATGGTTCTGTATATACTGATTGAATCTCGCTTGAAGTAAAAGCCTTTAAACTTGAATGACTCTCTCCATAAACTTTAGCTTCATCCCCAGTTAATACGTGACCTTTTGGTATATATCCATGCAGCAATCCACTTGAAATCTCGTACCATTCATCTGATTCTGATAATATATCAACTCCGCAGCTCGGAGGTAAAATACCTAATGACTTACTAGCTAAGTTCTGCTGTTCTTTTACTTCTATTGTGGTATCCCCCACATAAACCCCAAAGTTTGAAAACTCCGACATGAAGCTAGCTTTTTTCTTTGGTGCATCCACCTCTCTGTAACGCTCACCATCTATCTCTACACTTGATCTCTTAACAAATGTATAGTCGTTACTCTCATTTATAAGCATATACCAGTCATTATCATAGCTCATTAAGGATAATCTACTGCCAGCAGTTATTATTCCAAGTGTATTAGAATACTCTCTGGGCTTAAAATAAAAGTTATTATGCTTAGCATCTTCGATATGTTTATAACTCTCAACCTGTCCATTTTTATCTTTTTCTGGCTCTAAACCGGGAACTAATATGTCACTAAGACTAAGCCTTGGTGCATCATACTCGAAGATATCTTTTTTAGCTAAGCCTGTAAATATTTTACATTGAGCTAAATTTTCATCATTCGCTTTCACTAAATACTTATCTTGAACATAACCTTTTTTATCTGCTATACGGATATAACACCAGCCATCCTTTTTATCCTCTAATGCACATGGCGTTAAACTATATATGCTACCAATTACATTATATCCATTCTCTGAACTCGGGGAGGACCTCAGGTTGACGTATCCACTACACATAACTATGTATAAGTCATCAGGTATACTCTCTTTTATCTCCAATGCATCACTCTGAGTTGCATCTGCTTCCACATCTACTATGCTCTCTTTATTTTGATTATAACCGCTATCTATTGTCACACATAAACAAATACTGATTATGGCCATTATAACTGCATCTAGCAACTGATTTCTTGTCTTATCTCTACGCCCTACCATTGTCCAACCTCGTTCACTATTTACTTCTTAAAGCTAACCTAGCTATGACAGTCCCTATAAACACTATTACAGGTAGCCCAGGAAGTAGTACTCTTATATCTTGACTTGACAAGTCCATGTGAGCTATAATACATATTAAGAAGTATATACTCCAAATGTTATGATGCCCAGCCATTCTTTTGCATATCAGAAATGTTAATATGCCACCCACCACAATAGGAGCTATAGCCACAACGTATCTCTGTATTGATCCAAGCAAAAAATGATCTGTAAAAGCCACTTGAACTGACCCTAAGGCATCTCCATGCTTTATAATTGTGAAGTGAACCACCTTAGCACCTGTCAGTATAGCACCTAACGCATGAGCAAGTTCATGTATTAGCACACCAGGAAGTGTCAAAAACTGGTCGAATAAGATTATCAGCCATCCACCTAAGTTACTTCCTATAAGCTGAAGTATAAAGTTTTTAACAAAAGATACAAGCCCAGATACAAGGATGATACCCACAGTAAACTTGATGCTTGTACTTAAAGCTAATCCCCACATAAACTGTAAACTCCCTAGTCGTTCTCTTCGCTATCTAAGTCACCGTCATCAGTTTCAAAGCTGCTAACCTCCCTAATTGAGGCTCTCTTTTTCTCTCTTGCTTCTTCTACCAGTCTAGTTAGCTGCTCTTTTCTATTATAGCTATCCTTGATGTTCTCTAATGAGAAATTCAACATTGACTTGTCATCAGACACAATATTTATTGTTCCCAACCCAAATATTCTCTGCATTAAACTCTTTGTAATTGAGATATCCCTAATTCTGTAAAGTCTCACTTCATCCTCACGCTGATTTAAGAATCCAGTACGAATTAGAAGTCTATCATCTCTTAAGATATACTTCGTAAAAGTCCAAGGTAAACCACACCATAATCTCTTACGCTCTGACCATAAATCATTTGTTGCTGCGCTCTGTTTTACAGGCTTCTGTTCATCCTCTACTGTCAGTTTAATTTTGCTAGCATCCATTTATATGCCCTCCCATTTCTTTTTATCTACACGTTTAGCCAGACAGGTTCACACCCATCTGGTTAAAATGCTCTCTTATTAAATTTTAATGCCAATGGACCCTCAGGGACTCGAACCCTGGACCGACCGGTTATGAGCCGGTTGCTCTAACCAACTGAGCTAAGGGTCCAAATTCTGTTAAATGCTGTTATCTTTGAGCAGTGTACGCTGAGACTCGTAAATATTCCCAGATTCACTATATGATCAGTATAGTAGATATTCTATCATGACTACTCACTCTAGTCAAGGCAACGAACGCCTTTGCCCTCTCTACTGTCATAGCTATAGTAACAGTAGTTGATATTGATAACAACAGTAACCAGATATAAAAGAGAAATTAAAAACTTTTGCAAGCTCCTTCAACTTGCACGCTGGTGTCATCAACCCCAAGGCATCCATGCCCCACCAGCCCGATAGCGCCTATAATATGTGATTGCTACTTCACTTGTTTTAAGCTGCCTTCACTCAAAACGCTTGCGTACCTACACTTCTTTCCAGTCAATGTCTGACCTGTACGCCCCGTCATGTCTTTATGACACTAAGCATATAAACCCAACTAATCAATGCTGACCCAGCTTTCTGGCGTCTCTGTTCATGCTCATATTGCCCATCTATGCCACATAAACTTCAATACACAGTATCATTTTCAATGAGGGCTTACTATGTATTAGGGTTGCACCTACATATGCAGACTAAGAACCCCTTGCTCTTAGCTATAACTCATATGACGATGAATCAAACTAACAGGAATCGAACCTGTATAAGTCTTTTCAGACTGTTCTGCCATTAAACTATAGTTTGCACCTTATTTCCTTTTGATTGCTATGCTTACTCTATAATGTCTCTCCACTTCCAGCGAATAATTGAATTTGCTCTCAGCTATCTCATGTGCTTGAGCAGGTGACATTTTACTGTTTGTAAGCAGGAGGTTTATTTCAAATAACTCATGCTTTAGCATCAAAGTATCCATAGGCAGTATGTTCTTTCCATGTACCTCTGCAAGTCTTAACCATGATTGAGCCATTGCTAAGTCAGGGAAGAACCTCTCATATCCAGCCACTAACTCATGCTTATTTAGAAACATATAGTCCTTTAATATCTTACACTGTTCTAATGATAACCCAGTGTTTCTTGCTACATTTATATAGTCAGTCTGCCTATTTCTAATCTGGTCATAAAGCTTTGCTCCATGCCTTAATCCTTCTATGCTGTCAGGATTTATTGCTCCGCTCTGTGATATCATATCAATACCATGCTACTGTAGTCTGTTTAGGGTATCCTTTCTTCTTTCCTTGATACCTAATCATTAAGCTCCAGATTGCCTTTCTTATCTTAGGATCCTCTGCATTTGTCCAGTCATCAAACTCATGACCTATAACATCTTCTTCAATGCCATTTGTTTCGTTTACTGCATGAGCAGTAACAATGCCATTTTCCACTTTTATATTATAAAAGCTTACCATATAAACCTCCTCACTAGTACTATGCCGCTGTAGTTTCTTTTGGGTAGCCTTTGTTCTTATATCTTGCTATTAAGCCCCAAACTGCTCTCTAATTATCAATATCAGTAGCAGTAATGTAATCATCATTCTCGTGAGCTACAATAGTCTCAATAATGCCGTTATCAAGATTCTCTGCTACTAAATTAACTATGCCATTTTCAACTCTAATATCAGTTAAGTTTACCATGTAAACCACCTCACTATCACTGATAGTACGCCCAGTATGAGTCGAACCCACAATCGCTGGGTATAAGCCAGGTGCAACGAACCGCATCACCTTAGGCGCTCAATGCGAATGGAGGGAATCGAACCCTCACGTCAAAGACAACAGATTTTGAGTCTGCCGCGTCTGCCTGTTCCGCCACACTCGCTTGCTACGTCAACTCGCTTATGTTAATAAGTACTCGCTTATGTCAGCCTATACTTCTTATAAGCTTTTCTCTTTCTCAACCTTACAAACTTATTATAACATATAAACTTGATTTTGTCAACAACTTTTTATCGAAATTTTAATTTTTATTTTTATATCAGCAGTATGTTGTTTATCATGTAATCCTCTCAATTCCATACTGCTGATATAATTTTGATATGCTTTGATGCATTTTAACAAGCTTATTCTTATATATCAGCAGTATGCTTTTACTTATACTTACTCCATTTTACATACTGCTTATATAATTTTGATATGCTTCATTGCAGTCTCTCAAGCTTGTACAACATATCACCTGTTAAACTACCCCAATAAACTTGATATTGCTCCCAGTATCTATGTTTACGATGTAAATGCCATTCTTGGAGTCATCGAGTTCAGAAGGATATAACTTAAATTTAATGTTACTTAGCATCATTGCCCATTTTAATCTCTAACAAGTCTATGTACAGTTTGTACTCCTTATGATGACCTAAAGCTTTTAAGGCTGATTTCACTTTTGTTAAATAAGCAGGGATCTCATAAAAAGCCAGCTTCTTAGCTTTGTACATGTCATCTGTAGTATTGAAAAATGACTTACCAGTTCTCTGAATGTAGAATGACTTATTGTTAACAAGTAACACTGGAACATATACTGCTTTCTTAACTAGCTGTACATTGTTCGGAGTGTTGATCGGATAAAAGTCCATGTTGAAATCTAAGCTACTGTTTATTAGCTTTCCACCAGCTTTAATGTAAGCTTGAGCTGCTTCAAAGTCACTACTAAACTTATTCATGCTATCATCTTTCTCTACACACAGTAAACCTGTACCCTCAAAATCTACTACCAACCAGCCAGGCTTTATACTTGCCATTTTAATGTACCTCCTCTTTCTTATCAGGGTCCGCCAAGTTTTTGAAGTAATCCAACTCTTCTAAGTTATCAATGATTGTGTACTTGCTTCCTCCAGAATAAAATAGGTAGGCATTATTTCTTAACTCGGCACAATCACAAATATACTCTGCTTTATTTCCCTTGCATAATGCAGTATAAAGTAACATACCGTCATTCTCAACTGCTTTGCGCTTCTCTGACTCTGTTAAAGGTCTAAACTCAACTACACCAAGATACATTGCATCTCCATACATGTTTAAGATGTTTAAGTTAAGGTTATTTTTCTTTAACTTTAAGCATATATCCGAACAAATGTTATGATTTCCATACCTGAAGCGTGTCTCATGAGCTTTACAGACAGAACACTTATAAACTGCCTCTTCTCTTCTAAGCTTACGCTTGTATTCGTCACTTAATGTATCCTCAATGTAGTTAGGAAGCTCTACCTCTCCAGCCCCATACAGAGGTAAGCCCTTCTTATATCTAGCAATGTCAGTTGCTAAAATTCTTTCTACACCCCAAGAACTATCAATGCCCATATTGTCAAGCACAATCTTGTCAAAGTTGCAAGTCTTATTATTTTTAATGTAATACTCGATTACTTTTGTGTATAACTCTTTAACCATGCTTAACCTCCTATGCTACTTAAACATATAAACTACATCACTCAGAAGAGATCCTAATGCTACAGCTACTGCACAAATCTTAACAAATGTTAAAGCAATTGACACATTAGCATTACCTGTATGCTTTACTGTTCTTCCCTCAGCCTTATTGCCCATAAATAACCTCCTAGTTATAACTTTTTATACCCCATTATATCTAAATGTTAGCTATCTTGCCATCAAGTTCTTCTTTAAGCTTATTTAATATGAATGCATCAAATCTCTTTGAGTTGTCTACAAATGTTACGTTCCCAGTGCTTACTTTGTCACGTAAACTCTCTAAGGTATATGCTTCATCAACAGCCTCAAGCATTGAAACATCTAACAGGTTATCTCCAAATGCTAAGGTCTTTACTGTTACGTCGGGATGCTGTAACTTATAAGTCTGTGTAAACCTCTTTACTGCATTGCCCTTAGATATAGCAGTAGGAATAACTGAAATCTTCGAGCCTGTATCAAATACCTGTATGTCATTACTTAAGTCAAAAACGTCATTATAGGATTCAATATGCTCAATCACCATCTTTTTGAGAAGTTCAGCATTAACTGAAGCATTAACTGAAGCATTAACTGAAGCATTAACTGAAGCATTAACTGAAGCATTAACTGAAGCATTAACTGAAGCATATGTCCAAAAGCCATCTACAACCCTACAAAATTTTGTATCATCAGGTAATGTATTGTTCAAATACTTATAAGCGCTCATAATACCACTCAATACGTTACTAACTGACTTATAAGTGCTTAACCACCAGTCAGCGTCCTGTACACCATTCTTACACAGGTTAGCACCATTTGAAGTGATTGCATACTCTAAGAGTTCTGAAAGTTTAACTACTCTGTTATACTGCTCAATTGATCTTGAAGTGACAGGGATAAACTTTACATTGTCATCTTTACAATATTCAATGCTAAATAGCAAGTCCATAAGCTCTCTACTCATAAATCCTCGCTTTTTACTTAGCTTCCATTCAACACAAATGTCTCCAGCTAATTTCTTCTTGCTTGAATATAAAATTGTATTGTCTAAATCACAAAATATAAGCATATGCTCTTTCATTTTTAAGCCCACCTTATTTTCTTTAAGCCCACCTAATTTTATTTTAAGCATCTGCAAGATCTTTAATGATTCCAATACAGTTATATCTGACTAAGCTCTTATCCTCAATGACCTCAACACCCTTTTCCTCTGCCAGTCTTAATATATGTCCAATTCTAGATGTATCAGTCCTATCTTTAACTAACACTCTCCAAGGTACTCTTCTTAATAACACACGAGTTGTCTCTCCGATACCAGGCTTTACATAGTTAATATCATGTACTCCTTCTCTTTCCTTGATTCTAACTACTTCATCCATGCCTGTTAAACTATCTTCAGCATCACTTGCATATGCCTTATCCATAATCTTATTGTCATCAAGGTCTTTTAAGCAAGACTCAATCTTATCAATGAACTGCATACTCACATCATGATCTGCTAACTCAGAGTAATAAACCGCTCCATGAAAATCACCTGCTTCTTCATCAATTAAGTCACTTCTTAACACTGTTCTGCTCATTAAACCGGTTACTGTACTATTTAAACAGCTACTTGGGATTAAGAAGTCCTCATGGGTTCCACACAGCTTACAAATGTTAGCTGGGTCAGCAAGAACTGCAAGTTCTTTACTCACACCAGTAAACTTACTAATCTCTGCCTGTAAAGTCTTTAAGATTGCTCCCTTTCCTGTCCAACCGTCTACAAACTGAATATTAGAAGCATCATGCCTATTTAAAATGTAGTTCATAGCATTTCTATCAATACCCTTGCCTCTAATAATAGATACTGTATAGTGCTTAATGTCTAACCCATATTTATTCTTGATATATCTCTTCATCAAGATGCCAATAGGAGTACCGGCTCTAGCTAAACTCACAAGAACTACGTTATTACCTCTTTCTCTCAAGACTCTCTCAGATACAACTGCTACAGCTTCAGCAGTCTCCCTTGAGTATTTTTCAAGAGCCTCCTCATATAAACTGCAATATTCCTTACTCGGAGCATACTCAATAGGTAACATCTCACAATAATGAGCACCACCTTGAATAAGTCGCTCCCTCTCAGCAGTTGAAGTACCATATATCTTTCCAGTAATGTCTTTCAGTAAAACTTCTACGTCATCCTCACTATAACTTGAATGCACTCTGTTCATATTATATGTTAATCCTCCACGTTACAACCAAAATATAATTTTACCTTCATAGCCTCTTTTGCTCCAGCCCTCTTTAAATAATGATTAGCTAATTTATTTAAAGCACTATCGTTAGTTCCATCTGTCACAAAAATAACTAAGTCAGCACCTTTATCATCAGACATCATATTGTACAAATAAGTCACACGGTCACTGTCATATACACTCGGTAGTGTTACTCTGTCTTTTAGTAATGTATCATCACTAGTCTCAATCGGACTTCTCGTTGTACTATGACAAGTTAACTCAAGTGTATGTTCAGTCACGTCATCTAAGAAGTTAGCCAACATAATCGGAAATGTCATACATTCTTCAGTACCAACTATAACGACCTTCTTCATTTTTCTCTGCTTGGCACTCAAAGCAAGTAAGTCAGCAATACTATCTAATAAGTTACGATTCAAGTACTTTGAGATTAACCCACCCATATTTGTAAAGTTCAGAGGTGGCTTAAGCCCATAAACACAACTATTATATGGCTCACATAAACTACTCATGTCATCTACATCATAATAGTTGCCATTACATACAATATCCTTTGCCTGCTCTGTATAAACTGAAGCTTCACTTAATTTATTCAAGTAAACATACTGAATACCATTGTCACCAAACTTTCCTAACTGCTCTTCAGTCATTCCATTTAAGATACTTGCAATAGTAATGCTCTCACAGTTCTTAGCTACACCACTATCTCTTAATGTTCTCACTGCGTTTAAAATGGTCTTGCCTGTAGTCACTTCATCCTCAACAAAGACGATGTTATACTTCTTACCTGCCTCTGCCATTTTCTCAAACAGATATGTACTCAGCTTCTGCTCTACTGCATGACTATGCTCTTCTTTAAACTCAATGAACTCTCCGTCTATGTGCTCACGAGTTGTATGTGTATAGTACACATTTTTAAATATGCTATTCAATCTCTGCCCGAACATAAACCCTAATGCAGTAGCCGTTTCTGCAAAGCCAATCACAATGAAGTTTGTGTCAGCACTCATTCCACCAGTAAACTTACTGATGTATCTGTCAGCCAACATGCCAATTTCATTTATCAATTTGCTCGGATTTACAGGAACATGCTTACACTGGTTTTTATTTACCAGTACATAATTTCTTTTCTTATTGTTTTCTCTCTTATGTACGCAAACCTCAGTTCTATACATTGCTTTACCCTCTCTTCTATCACAATAGCTATGCTATTTATTATAAAAGGTGCACCACATAAACTCTATATGATGCACCTATACTCTCTGTTACTCTACAATGAGTCCATACTTAGGAAGTAACGTTTCAAGACCACCATCAAAGCCATCTCCAACAGCCTGGAAGTCCCAACCTCTACCATTTCTGATTAACTTAGCTACAATGTAACCATTCTCAAAGCCAAGGTCACTACTCATATTGTAACGAACCTCTTCATCTCCATACTGCTCATCTGGGTCATCTACTGATAACACTCTTACATAGGAGTTCTTAACATCTCTAAACTGCTGTTTACGACGCTCAGCCTCATAAAGCGTACAAACAACTACCATACTCTGAATGTCAGCCGGAACAATGTCAAGATCAATGTTAATCACTTCACAGTCATTCACATACTCACCATCTGCATTGTAGCCCTCGGTAGAGCTTCCTTTTCTGTCATCTCCTGTATGTACAACACAGTTGTTACGTCCAACCTTGTTATTGTAGAAGATTAAATCTTCATCATGATTGCACTTGCCATTCTCTCCAAGCATCAGCAATGAAACATCAAAATCATAATCAGGCTTGCCTACGACTTTATCTGCATGCCAGCCCAAACAAACTTTCTTGTATCTCTTATTCTTTGCAAGCTGGATTGTTCCACGCTTTTCAATCTTAATTGCCATGTACCTTACCTCTCTTTAGTTGCACTCGTTAAACATAGACGTTACATTAGTTCTACGCTGACCATCTCCAAGAGCTGTAAACTTGAATCCATCTGCTTCTCTTTCGAGTACACCCATAATCATAGATACACAATCATCATATGCTTTATTATTTGAGATGTCATATCTACAAATTTCAAGGTTTGTATCATTGTCAACAAGTCTGATAAAGCAGTTCTCAATCTTACCGAAGTCCTGATGTCTACTAGCAGCTGAATAAATATTTACGCCAATGTAAATCTTTTCTGTGTTAGCATCAACTCTACCAAAGTCGATTCTAATCTGCTCGTCATCACCATCTCCATCACCTGTCAGGTTATCTCCAGAGTGAATAATACTTCCATCAGCAGATTTCGTATGTCCAAAGTAGACTACTTCTTTCTTTGATCCTCCGCCAAACAGCTTAAAACCACCAGACTGACCATTCTTAATAATAGCTACAGCTGCATCACAATCAATTGCTTTTCCGCCTTTGACAGGGTCCCAACCAAGACCAATTGTCACATTTTTCATTGAAGGAGCTGCCTTCTTCAGATTGATTGTTCCATTTTTCTCAAGTCTAATGCTCATAATGTACTCTCCTTTTTCATTGCCTTCTTATCTGTGCTTAACTTAGACCAATCAAAGCTCATACATTGAACTAAATAAGTTCTTGAATCAAGCTCAGTCACTTTAAATGTTCCACTCAAATTCTTATATGTATTAGCTAAAGTATAATCATGCGTAATAAACTCAAGGTCTATGCGATTACTTATTTCTATGCTCTTATCTTTACATGAAGCATAGAACCTAACGGTTATGCCATTTTTCTTATGCTCTATGTAACACCCTAAGTAGTTCCCGTTATCCCTCAGAATGTTATTGTATTTACGCTTAAACATTCTGAAGCCCTTATCCACATTACCTGCTTTTCTAACACAATCATATGCACATTTTCTAATGCCATCTCTCGTTTTTATAAGCTCATTGTTTACATATCCAGGTATCTTTCCTCTCATACATGCTACCACCCGGCTATATTTATTGTATAAGGGACAGCATTCTCACTGTCCCTTATTTTAACTAAGTGTATTAGATTTCTACACCGTAGTCAATGCAGAACTTAGCAAGTCCGCCATTGTAACCAGCGCCAACAGCCTTGAACTTCCACTCTCCGTTATGCTTGTACAGCTCTCCAACAAGTACTGCTGTCTCTGTACCAGCTTCCTCTCCAAGCTCGTAATTGATAAACTCAGTACCGGATACTGCATCACTGATTCTCATGCCAGAGTTGTTTACCATACCGAAGTTCTGGCCTCTTGCCTCTGCTTCATCAATAGTAACTACAAATGCAATCTTCTCAATACGAGGATCAAGAGCAGTCAAATCAATGTCAATACTCTCGTCATCTCCCTCAGAAGCACCAGTACGCTCGTCACCATTATGATGCACACCAGGAGCATCTTTCTGATTGTAAAATACGAAACAGGAATCATCAAGTACCTTTCCATCTGTTCCAAGCAGGAATACAGAAGCGTCAAGGTCGAACTTATCTCCACTGTCATACTGATTTGCATCCCAACGTAAACCACAGTAGAGTTTAGTCAACGGATTTGCAATACCAGCGTCAGCCGCTGCTTTCGATAAACTAATTCTTGATCCAGCTTTTGCTAATGTAACTGCCATTTTAAAATCTCCTTTTCTTTTAAAAAATAATTTATACAACCCACTAATTATAAGCTCGTTTTTAAGTTCTATCTTCTTTATGCGGGTGCTACACATAAACTGTACAGCACCCACATAAAATATTAGATGTAATCTCCCACAATTGCCTTAGTAATCATCTTTCTGCAAAGGTCAAATACAATAGACAATGCAGATACTGCAATAACTACAAGCCAGGCATTTAAACCAATCGGTACAACACCAAACATCTTGCCACCAAGCATCGTAATTACAAATGTAACACCAAGAATTGCAAACCACACAGGGAAGAACCTGTTGTTCTCTTTAATCTTGTATAACAGATTTAAGTTCTCTGCTCTGCAATTAAACACGTTGAACATTGAAGTAAAGATGAATAATGGGAAAATCACTGTCTTGACCTGTTCAGGAGTTCCAATCAAATTACTAATTGCAGGAACCTTAGCAACCACAATGCTCATAGCTGTTAAATACAAGCCCATCAGAGTAAACTGAATGAACATAGGTTTCTTAACAATGCTTTCATCTCTTCTTCGAGGCTTCTCTTCCATGTATCTTTCAAGAGCAGGCTCATTACCTAACATAATGGAAGCCAGTCCATCCATACACAGGTTTACAAAAAGCAACTGAGTTACTGTTAAAGGCTCTTCAATACCAATGAAAGGACCAATAGCACTTAATACTACAGCACCTACATTGATTGAAAGCTGAACCTTACAGAATTTAAGGATGTTATGATATATTGTTCTACCATACCAAATAGCGTCTTTAATAGACTTAAAGTTGTCATCAATAATAACAATGTCGCCGGCTTCTTTACTAGCTTCCGTTCCGGAGCCCATTGCGAAACCGACATCTGCTCTTTTTAGAGCCGGACTGTCATTTACCGCTGTACCCACAAATAAACCGTCTGCATTAACTGTTGTCAATGCTTATCTTTTATTGTTTACAATAATGCTTACTGCTCTTCAAACCCAAGAGCTTGTCCAATACTTATTCCACTACGTAATCTACTATCTAATACATACCAATATAAACCTGTTATTCTACACCAGTCACTCAAGTTATGTCTTTCTTCATTGTACTCTATGATTCTTGATGTAGACTTATTCTTTGGCTGCTCATTCACAGGAATGAAAGTACAGTTTTCAGGACAATATCCAATGTTGACGTCTTTCCTCTCTATTGAAAGTCCATCTTCATATCCATGACTAACTGCCCAGTCCCTAAAGTTTTCAAAAGTCTCCCACTCTTTGCATACAGTAATACCTTTCAAAGAATAGTACTTTGCATCCCATCTGTTTGTATTTCTACATCTATCAAGCATAGCAGCCCATAAACTGTATAATGGAGTCCTACTGCCTCTAACAGATTCACCATGCTTAAAGTTATACTCAGAAAGTAACTCACTATGTACTTCTTTACTATAACAGCCACAACTCTGCAAATCTTTGCTTAACAACATATACAACCGAGTAGTTCCTATAAGATTGCCGCAATTACATTTACAAATGCAACCTTTTCTAGTAGCGTTCCCATCTTTATATCTTACTAAGTCTACAACCTCTAATCTTGTGTATCTGTCTCCAATAGATACAGTATACTGAACACCTTTATACTTGACATCTAAACTTCTTAAATGCTCTACTATTTCTTTCATGTTCTCACCTCCTGTCCATTTATTTTTATAAGTAAGTATTGGAATTTTTATTGCATTATCAAGATACCCTGACTACCTCTTCAACCAATGTTCATCATTGGCTGTCCTTCCGCTTCGAATACACTTGCACCCTACATGATAGTCGATGAGGATTCCCCTGTTCGGGACTTTCCGGCTGATTAGACATTATCAACGTACCTTAGCACCTTATAAACAGTCCGTATTTATAAAGCTTTTATTTCAGCATAGTACAAATTCATCGTTCTTTCTGAGTTTCCTCTGCTTTCACGCTTAGGCTTCTTTCATCCTTACGTTGTAGCCTATGAATTATTAGTCACTCCCAGCATTTTCAAAAGGATTCACGCACTACATTACTGTAATACGGGGCGTAAATACTGCTCACCATCACCAGTCATGCCGGTTACTAAATTAAGTTCCTGACACAACCGAACCATTCTTGACTTATCTGTTGGTAATGCTCTCGCAATTACTCGAATCTTACCAACAATCTTCTTGATGACATCATCAGATAATTTTGCAAGTACATCACTTGTTAAAGCAATTGTATCCATGCTCTCAACCATATTCTCAAGGTTGTCTAAATCATCTGATGCTCTTACTACATCAATGTTACCAGTTAACAGATTTGCATCTTTAGCAATAGCAACTGCTGTCTCAAGTCTATCACCAGTAATCATTACAACCTGAATGCCAGCACTCTGAACCTGCTTGATAGCATCTCTAGCTTCAGGCCTTACATCATCTCTGATGCCTACGAAACCAATGATAACTAAATCATCATTGATTGAGTTCTCCACTAAACTGGACTCACTGTAACCAAAAGCAAGTACACGCATTGCTTTCTCTGCTAAGCTATCAATTTTAGCGTTTATGACATCCATATTGATGTCCTGTACACTTCCATCATCTGCAATAAACTTCTTTGCCTTTGCTAAAAGTCTTTCAGGAGCACCCTTATAGAATGTCTTACCAAGACTATCAATACGAGACTGAGAGAACTTATTTGCACTATTGAAGCCCTGAGACTCCGTTACAATGCAATCAGTATCAGCAGCAAGTTTATTAAATGTATCCTCACCAATAAACTTTAGTAGAGCCTGGTCTGTAGCGTTACCACCAATTACTCTATGCTCACTATCGAACATAGCACCTGTATTCTTACCAATTGCTAAGTTCATGTAGTTCATAATCTCGCTAGTCTTAGAAGTGTTTACTGCATCTCCACTACCATTAAAAGTCTCTACTACTTCAAGCTTACCCTTTGTAATAGTACCTGTCTTATCACTAAACAGGATGTTCAAACCACCAGCAGTTTCAATACCAGTTGCCTTTCTAACTAAACAGTTATGCTCCAAAAGTCTACCTGTATTCTGCATTAACACTAAGCTAATCATCAGAGGTAATCCCTCAGGAACTGCGCAAACAATAATTACAATTGCTACCATAACAGCCTGTGTAATATCATTGAACACATCAATGTCACACAATACTGTAGATACAATAGCTCCAATCAGAATGCCAGCCACTAAACTCTTAACTGTTAATGTCACAGTATTAAAGCCATCTTCAGATTTCTTCTTGAAACCAATAAACATCATAGCTGCAAAGGTAACAACGCCAATGCCAACAATAATTCCAATGTCTGTACCAGTAGGAGTCTTGAAGTCTTTCAACCACTCTGTCGGTCCACCAGCTAAGAAGATGTAGTGAGCTAAATAAGCTAATGCAATCACAACAGCACCGATGTATCCAAAGGTTGAAATCTGCTCAGCTAACTTGCTAAGCTTAACTTTCAGAGGACTATCAACTTCATCATCTGCCATGTCCTTAGCCATCTCGCCCATCATAGTCTGCATACCTACCTTCTGAACTTCCATCAAGCCCTCACCGTTAAACACAATTGCACCTTTGAATAAGCTATGCTTGTCCACAAAGGTATCTCCAGTAATGCTATCAGGAATTTTAAATCCCTCAGGAGCTGCAAACTTCTTACATTCCTCTGCCTCACCATTCAAAGCACTGTTATCTACTCTCAGATCACCAGATACTAAAGCTCCATCAGCAGGAATCTTATCCCCAGACTGTAAGATTACAACATCGCCAACAACGATGTCATCAATCTCAACAACTGCTACAACTCCATCCCTGTAAACCTTAACCGTATCTTTCTTAGTAGAAGCTTTCAACTTTCTATAAGCTGCATCAGAAGCCATACTCGTCTTTGCAGTGATAAAGTTTACAAGCACAACAGCAATAAGTGTACCAACAGGCTCATACCAGTCAACAGAATCTTTCGGCACGATTCCAACAATACCAAGCAGATATAATGTAATCATAACTGCTGAGATTGCACACAGAATCTTAATCATGGGGTCCTCGAAACCTTCCATAAAGCACTCCATAAATGTAGGAGGTGCTTTTTCATCAATACGGTTGCTACCGTATTTAGCCCTGCTTTCCTCAACCTGTTTAGACGTTAACCCTCTAAACTCTTTCTTGTCCATGTTTTCTTGTCTCCTTTAAATTTAATGTAGTTTTATATTTAAAGTGAGCAAGAACTCTTTTATTTAACTGTCATTCTTACCCACTTTATGTCAAAATGAGTAAGTTATTATGTACCCGTCAACCCAACGTAACTCCTTTCTATGCTTTGGTCAACCCAACGTCAACCTCTTTCTATGCTTTGGTCAACCCAACGTCAACCTCTTTCTATGCTTTGGTCAACCCAACGTAACCCCTAGCATGTCTACCTCTTTCTATGCTCTAAGCCACCTATCAACTTGACGCTCTTAATTCACACCAGAAGCCTGAGCTAAGAACTTCATGTTCATGTCTTTCAACTTCTGAATATCAGCTCTGTTTTTCTGCTCAATCTCATTACTAAGCTTTCTAGTCTCTGTAACGCCATTTACAATAGTTGTCCAAGCCTGTTCAAGCTGTTCAGGTGAAATAGCTGACTGACCAGCCAACTTAGTACTCATCTTCATATTCTCAACAGACTTATCTACATTCTTCTGCCACATTTCAGCAGTTACAGCATCTAACTCACCCAATGCCTGAGCCTGCATTTCCTGCTGTTTACTCATTAAAGCCTGAGCAATCGCATTTTTAAAGATAGGTAATGTAGTAATAAATGCAGACTGAATTTTTCTGCTTAACAGAGCATTGTTCCACTCCTTACTCTTAAGCAAAGGTAAACTCTGTAATGTTACAGCCTCGACAGTCTGAAGATCTTTGATTCTCTGAACAAGCAACTGTCTTGCTTGATCCACCTGCTGAAGTTCTAATGCAGTAGTTGGATCTCCATTGCCAGCAATCTCAACCTCAAGCTGACTTCTATAGTCATCCACCTGTTTTAGTGCATCCTCACCAGCAATAATGTAGGCTACCAACTGCTTGTAAGTCTCTACATTAGCATCATACATAATTGCAATGTCTTTATTAGACTTCTGAATTTCAGCATCATAAACATTAAGTTGAGTACAAATTCTATCAAGGTCTCCCTTAATTGTATTGTACTTGTTAAGAAGCTCATTGATTTTATTCTGAGTTCTCTTAAACAACCTGTCTAAGAATCCTCCGTTCTTATCAATGTTCTCAAGCTCATTTTTATTAAATCTCTGCATAATATCTGCAATATCATGCATCATACTGCCAGTCTGCTCAATCTGTTTTGTGTCATAAGTTGAAATAATAACGTCAGCAACAGAAGATAATGCTTTAGCACTCTGGCTACCAAAATGAATAATGCTTGCACTATCTGAAAGTACAATCTCACTTGTAAGCTGGTCAATTAAACCACTCGCTCTAATCTCTTCCTCATAATGCTGTTTACAATTCATCAAAGATAATGATGCCTGCTCATTTGAATCCGCAACGCTCGGAAGATTCGCACCAGTATCTACAGTATTAAATAATGTAGAACCAGTATCCTCTACTGTTATCTCTGCATCTTTCGTGCCAAAATTAACTGCCACTTCTTAAACCTCTCTTTCATTTAATTATACCACCCAATACAATAATGCTCTTTTTACAAGCCAATATTAGCTATATCAGCTAAACAAACTTGAAAATAATCCTCTTCGCGGATTTTCAATGTTGCCATATGCATAGTCAAAGCTTATGTTTCCACATATATGTTGATCGAATATATTATCATGCATAAACCCATCTAAACTTCTGTATCCATTTGATGCAAATACGACTACATCAAAGCCACATAAGCTACAGAAATATAATGTCATACAGTCTAATGCAGTCAATGTAAAGCTACCTGTTGCTAATACCACAATTTTAGGAGCTATATCTGAGAACTTGTATGTATAACTCATCAGCTTTACGACTATATCATTAGGAAGGTTTGCTACTGCATTAAGAATAATGTCTAAACTTACATTGACTAAGTCAGTTTCAGCTTGACTACAAATCAAGTCAATCTTATCTGCAATGAATGTCTGAATATTATATGATAGCACTCTAAACTTCCACTGTCTAAATAAACCCTCTCTGTCACGAAGCTTAGTGCTTCTTTGCATGCTCTCACTCAGTAACTTATATGTATGAGCACATTCAGTAGGGTTATCATTGATGATGATACCAGGTCCACTACTTGAACCTCCACCTCTGAAAGATCCACCTACTCCGCTACTGAAGTCACAGGCTGCTCCGCTAGCAAAGTCCTCAAAATGTCTGTTCTTCATAAATACAACTGAGTTGTTATTCTCTACTAACTGCTTAATTCTAGCTGTATATGCCTGCTTATCGTCATCTACGCCAATCACATTAGCTAACAGAGTACTTATGAAAGCTTTCCTGCCCCTATCCTCTAGCTTGAAGCCAGGTCTTGCTTCATTGTTAGCACCCCAAATAATAGGAATCTCCTCTAATGTAGAGCTTAGAATCTGAACCTCAATGTCAGTAATATTTTTATTCTGTGCAATCACATTATCACTGTATAACATCTCATTCATCTTGTCTTGAGCTTTACTTGCTACTGTCTTAATTTTCGTCTTAATGATACCAGAAGGAACTATTAAAGCATCACCAGAACCCACCTCGTCAAACTCAATTAAACTGAAGATGTTCTTACTAACTGCAATGCTATGAGGGTCAAAAGCCAGATTTGTATTGCTCTCTTTCTCTCCAAGATGACTCATCAAGTCATATAGTCTGCTCTTTGTTACATCAAAGATTACAACTCTATTTTTCACTGAACACTGAATAAACAACCATGCACATTCAGACATACTTAACTGCTTAGTATTATAATATAATATGTTATCGCCATAACTTTCAAGCTTAGAAGTATTTAACATTGCTGCAACCGTAATACACACTGTATACAGTTGTCTAATATTTGCATTGCATCTGTTAAACAATGTCTCAATCGTATATCTGAATGACTCTCTATACCTCTTATTAGTTATCTTCTCAGAATAGAAGTAGCTAGCCCGCTCGACCTCAAGCTTCTTTGCTGAGTCAGACAGTGTCATCAATTCACTTAATGTCTTTTGCTCAAACCCAAACTTGATATTGTCTAATACTTGCTTATTACCAAAACTATTACGCTCAGCAGACTCAATCTCGGCTTGTATTTTAGATTGTAATGTATCTCCACCCATAAACTCTGTCAAGTTTACAAATGCATTATGTATCTCTGCATATTTACTCTGGTCATGGCCAAATACAAAAGCTCCAATCTTTAAATTCGAGTCAGCCTGCAATAACAGAGTATCTAAATCTTTGCTATATGTCCTCTCAATAGGATAAAATGTATAGCTACAAGATTTAACTGTCCTCAACCAACTGTCAAAGTCAGGTCTATCTAAAGATACTCTGTATGAAATGTTAGCTTTCTTGAATAGCTGCTCACAGTTATCACCCCCTAACACATAAACTGTTACTCCAAATAACTCAGCAAGTACACTCAAGAATAAAGCAGATGTTTTATTTAATGTCTTACTCGGTATCCAAATGCTCTCTAAGTCAATCACAAAGTAATAGTTTTTCAGCCACATTAAAACACTAACGACACTGGTTTTTGATAAGCCAGCACTTGCTTTTGTTGCTTTAAACCAACCCACCAAGTAAACTGCCAAACTCTTAATTTGAGTAGACGTAACCCTCAAGTTATTGACGTTATTTAATATGCTTGCTATTGCTTTATTTAAGCTATCTACATCAGTATACACGTTAGGAATACTATCTAATACTGACTTACATTCTTCTGTAAAGTCATAATCTGAAAAGATAAGCCCAGTCTTAAATAAATAGCTCCTCTTTGTATCTAGCATGTCAGCTTTTTTATTTATGCTATCTATATCGAATTGAGATGCTTTGTATAAGACAACCCCGCCATTCTTTACTGCACTATTTGCCATTTTAAGTCCAGTTGATATCATTGTGCTTATTTTCCCTCCCTACTGCCTAATTACATTTTTGAGCCTCTATTCCTCTCATAGTAGAACATATACTGCTGAGCTACACCAGCAAATTGACTAAACTCTGATGTATCAATGTTTCCACCAAAATATGTGTCAATAATATATCGCATCCACGTATCAATAGGGAAACGGTCAAGCTGATGTAAACCATATAAACAGTAACAGTTCGCCACTTTAGGTCCAACTCCATCTAATTCTAATGCTTTCTCAAATGTCATGTAGGTATCCATTCCATTAAGAAGCACGCGATATGAAGAACGCTTTAAATACTGAGTTCTATATCCTAACTTCAAGTCATCAAGCATAGAACGCTTTTCTACAAAGCTATTTATATCAGGAAATGTATAAAATACCTTACCTGTAAATGGATCAATTCTACGCTCACCCATTACCTCAGCAATGTTCTCTACAGCCTGCATGATTCTCGGAATACGATTTCTCTGACTAATAATGTATGACATTAAAGTCTCAAACGGGTCTTGTCTTAAAATACGAATGCCAGAACTAAACTCTGCTGCTTCTTTAAGATATCCACCTAAACTTATAAGCTTATTCACATAAGCTGAATAGTCAGTATCAAGGTCAAAATAAGGAACCCAAACCGATTCCCAAGTCTCTTTATCACATGATACTGATAAACTGTCATCGCCTAAATGCTTAATCTCTACATAATGTTCACCTGTTATTGCTCTATAAACTTTATCTCTGGTTTCAATGATACGAAAACACTGCCCACTCTTTGCTATCTGCTCTATATCAAAATTTAAAGGTCTTTTAATTATCATGCCTCTTTCCTCCATTTCTTATGTAATCTACCAATCTTTCAACACGTTCCGCCCCTCAACATAGTACTCTAATTTTAATTCAGGAGCCTCAAAAAATGCAAATATCGCAGTTAAATCATAAACTCGTTTACTAATCGCGTAACTGTTTCTCAAATTTAAAACATGCTCTATCATTTTTTCTCTCAAGTCCATTGAATTTTCATTCAAGTATGCAAGCGTAAAATCATACTCCGAATCTACCAACCGAAACTTCTCTCCAATTACTTTATGGTCAATAGGAAATCTGCTATACACGCTCCCAATACCCTTGCCTACATCTTGCATAGTGTACTCTGACTTATTTAATGCTTTAACAAAGTGTAATGTTCCAATAATATAAGTCACAAAACCACTGCAATCAGTAATATTTAATGACTTGCCATCTCTTGAAAGCATATGTTCTAATGTATATGCAAGTTCTTCAGGGTTATAACTCTTCATCTTAAAGCCTCCGTATTTTCTTATATG
>ERZ791854.534-NODE-534-length-26553-cov-4.60891_pt1 | contig 26553 bp, 17 predicted proteins | sample MGYA00510286_ERZ791854 | MGnify/ENA primary metagenome ERZ791854 (study PRJEB30046, sample SAMN00715267) | human gut metagenome | study: EMG produced TPA metagenomics assembly of the A metagenome-wide association study of gut microbiota in type 2...
TGGGTAGGATTGTGGGAGTGCGCAGCACGGAACAATCCGCAGGTATCCCAGTTAAGAACGTTCGTTCTACAATATTATAAAGAAAATCGCCGCAGGCACATATTTCATTATAAATATGTGCCTGCGGCATTTTTTGTCTGACGGGGGATAAAACAGCCCTGTTTAACCGTCTTATTTTAAAAAGTCCTGACGCATCGGATTAAAGACGTCGACCAGCTTGCCGTCTTCAAGGGCAGTAACACCGTGTTCAACGTTGGAAGGCATATAGACACTGTCGCCTTTTTTCACAACCTTGGTCTCACCGCCGATTGTAAATTCAAAGCTGCCTTCTGCCACGTAAGTAATCTGCAAATGTTCATGGTGGTGGAAATTTCCTTTAGAGCCTTTTTTAAATGTAATTTCACACATCATCAGTTCGTCGGAATAACATAAAATTTTTCTGGTAACACCCGGTTCGCAGTCGGTCGGTGTTACATCTGCATTAAAACGAAACATACTTATCTCCATTCTGAGAACGCAAATTTGTCAGTAATCTGCGGCGTTCACGGCACAAATTACTATTACTTCAATGTACTACAAAATAAGTGGTTTGACAAGAGGATTGCGGGGTTATTATAATAAATGGGAAACACAAAAAAGCTATGCTGGCAGGCATTAAAATGCCTGTGGAATGGAGAATAATATGTATAAATTGTATTATATATGGCTGGTGCCTGCGGTATTTTGTCTGGTTTATTATGTCTGCTGTGTGGCATATGCGGGCTTTGCATCATCTTTTATTACGATATGGCCGGTAACGGCAGTCTTTTTTGCAGGGATTTTTGCGGTGCGTTATGCACAGAATAAAGGTATTCTTATACTTCCAATGTGGATAAATGTGCTGTCTGCGGCAGGTTTATTAATACTTATCAGCTCATTTTGTCTGGTTCAGGCATTAATAACCGTGCAGATGAAGCAGAAACCGGAACCGGACTGTGAATATCTGCTGATTTTAGGCTGCCGCGTGCGGGGACTCGAAATTACAAAATCACTCCGCTACAGACTTGATGCGGCACTGGCATATCTGGAACAGAATGAAAAACATAGCAAAGATAATACCCAAAACAAAACGATACGTATTATCGTATCGGGCGGTCAGGGACCGGGAGAGGATATATCCGAAGCACAGGCGATGAAAGACTATCTGTGCGCACATGGCATAGAAGCTTCACGGATTTTTATGGAAGCTCAGTCCACGGATACGGAAAAAAACATTGCCTATTCAGCACGTTTTATTCCGGATAAAAATGCGAAAATCGGGGTGGTTTCCAATGACTTTCATCTGTTCCGTGCCGGAATGCTTGTCCGTGCGAAGGGTTTTCACAATGTCAGCACGATTGCGGCGCGGTCAGATGAAGTATTGTTTTTAAATTACAGAGTACGCGAATATTTCGGTGTATTAAAAGATTTATTTGGTGTAAAATTCTTTCACTTTATCGGAGAATAACAGACCCTTTGTGTAGCCGTCATGGTATAAGGCTTTGATTTTCTCCTTGTCTTTTTCCAGACGTGAAAAGCCGTCGGTGTTATCCGGACGGATTACAATGACCTTCTTTTCCTTTTCAAGCTGTTCGAGCTTCTTTAAAGAACGGTTGTAGCAGTCAGCACGGGAAAGGAGGTCTTTTCCGAGTTCCGGATACTTCCAGAAAGCATGCGCCAGAGCCTTTGTGGTGGCGCCGGTTTTCTTTTTGTATCCCTTCTGGCGGGTTAAGACGACAACAACGCGGTCACAGCCGTCTGCGAAAGCCCGCTCATACGGAATCGAATCGCTTAATCCGCCGTCTAAGTACGGAGTATCATTTAAGTAAATATATGGGAAAAGGGCAGGGAGCGCACACGTTGCCTGAAGCAGCTTGTTGGTGCGGTCCTCGGTTGTATAGCGCATATATTCTGGTTTTCCGGTTAAAACATTGGTAACGACTGCGTAAAATTCGCCGCCCCACGCATTAAAGGTATCGTAGTCAAACGGAACCAGTTTATTCGGAATCGTGTCATAGGCAAATTCCAGTCCATAGACACTTCGGTTTGTCTTATCGGTCATATTGTGCATACTCATGTAGCGTTTATCGTCACGGTAATCTAAAAGAATCTGTAAATTTCTTCTTTTTTGTCTGGAAGCGTAGGAAACACCGTAGGCTGCACCGGCAGATACACCAATCATATAATCCGGCATAATATCCCGATCTAAAAATGCATCCATAACACCGCAGGAAAAAATTGTGCGGAATGCGCCGCCCTCAAATACAATTCCAGTTTTCATAATTGTCCTCATTTCTAAATGAATTTATTGTAATGTTTTTGCCATCAGGCTGTAATTCCTGAAATTACAGTAACATTTTAGTACATTTGATGTGAAATTTCCATATGAAAATACAGATAAATATGATATGATGATGTAAAAGTTGAAAGAATGAGGAAACTATGACACAGGAGATAAGGACACGCCTGCTTTTGATGGCAGATGCACAGTACGGGAGTTTTTCCAAAAGTCTGATTCCCGAATGTAAGCCGCTGTTAGGTGTGCGGCTTCCGGCACTTAGAAAAATGGCGCAGGAATTTGTAAAAAATAAAGAATGGAAAGAACTCGTACAAACAGACGGTGCAGACGATGTTTATTTTGAAGAAGCCATGCTGCGCGGTATGCTGATCGGTTACGGCACGGCAAAAGAGCAGGACAATGAAGAAGCAATGCGGATGTTTGATAAATTTGTGCCGTTTGTTGATAACTGGTCGGTGTGCGACAGCTTTTGTAACAGCATGACAATTGTTTTAGCATACCGGGAAGAATGGTGGGAACATTTACAATCCTTTTTAGCTTCCCAAAAAGAATTTGAAGTGCGCCTGTCTTTGGTCTTATTGCTGTCGCAGTTTTTAAAATGGGACGATGCGGGCAGAAAAATCCCACGCAGGCGGGTGATTACAGAGGCGGATATTATGCAGAATGTTGCATGGGAATCAAAAAAACGGGTACAGAATAACAGCCCGGAGAATTCAGACAATCCGTATCTGGAAAAAATTTTTTCAGTGCTTGACAGACCGTTTACACAGGGGTATTATGCACAAATGGCGGCGGCGTGGCTGACGGCGGAATGTTTTGTCATGTTTCCGGCACAGACCATGCGGTTTCTTATAAAATCAGGCACGGATGATTTTACATATAATAAGGCATTGTCTAAAATCTGTGAATCCAGAAATCCGGCGCCGGAAGTAAAGGCACGGATAAAGAGCATGAAAAGATGATGTAAAAAGGAAATGGAGAAAAAGATGAGTACATTAACGACAAAAACAAAAGATATGGTAACAACGGCAATGTTTGTGGCAATTATTCTTGCAATGTCGTTTGTGCCGTATTTAGGTTATATCCCGTTGGGATTTATGAATGCAACAATTATCCACATTCCGGTAATTATCGGAGCGATACTTTTAGGACCGGCGCGCGGCGCATTTTTAGGCGGCATTTTCGGACTGACCAGCATGATTAACAATACATTTAACCCGAACCTGACCTCCTTCGTATTTTCACCGTTTTACAGCCTTGGAAATGTGCATGGGAATTTTAAGAGTCTGATGATCTGCTTTGTGCCGCGAATTCTGATTGGCGTTGTGGCATATTATGTATATACAGGGATTGTAAAGCTTATAAAGAAGAAAAACAGCGGAAAAAGCAGTGTTGCTGCACTGGCGGCAGCCGGCGCGGCAGGAGCGCTTACGAATACACTGCTCGTTATGAACGGCATTTACTTTTTGTTTGGAAGCAGTTATGCCAATGCAAAGGGAATCGCCATAGATGCGCTGTATGGTGTGATTCTTGGTGTTATCGGAACACAGGGCGTACCGGAAGCGATTGTGGCGGCGGTGCTGACTGCGGCAATCGGAAAAGCACTGCTTCATATCAGACGGTAATAGAAATGTTAATATTTTAAAAAATAAAACAAAAGGAAAAGAAAATGAAAAGACAAAATCAAAAAGGCATGATTCTTGCGATTGATATGGGGAATACCAATATTGTAATCGGCTGTGTAGACGATGAAAAGATTTATTTTGAGGAGCGGCTCTGCACGGATTATTCAAAAACGGAATTAGAGTATGCAATCGGTTTTAAGACTGTTTTGGAGTTATATAATATTGAAAGTGAACAGATTCACGGTGCAATCATTTCATCGGTTGTACCGCAGCTGGTCAATGTGATTAAGTCAGCGGTCGAAAAAATCATCGGCATTACACCGTTAATTGTAGGACCGGGCGTGAAGACGGGATTGAATCTGTTAATGGACCAGCCAAAGCAGGTCGGTACGGATATGGTTGTGGATGCAGTTGCGGCTATTCATGAATATGGTGCACCGGTGCTGATTATTGATGTGGGAACGGCAACGACCATCAGTGCGGTTGACGACAAGAAAAATTATGTGGGAGGTGCGATTCTTCCGGGTATCCGCGTATCGGTGGATTCACTGGTATCCCGGACGGCACAGCTTCCGCGAATCAGTCTGGAAGCTCCAAAATCCGTGATTGGAAAGAATACGATTGCGTGTATGCAGAGCGGTGCGGTTTACGGGAATGCAAGCTGTATCGATGGCATGGTTGACAGAATCTGTGAAGAACTGTGCAAAATGACGGGTGCAGAACAGGAACAGGTCAAAGTCATTGCAACCGGCGGACTGGCAAGGGTGATTGTGCCATACTGCCACAATGAAATTATATTAGATGATAAACTGCTTTTAAAAGGTTTAAAAATCATTTACGATAAAAATGTGGAATAGGAGAGGACTATGTTAAAAGGGAAAAACGTACTGCTTGGCGTAACCGGCAGTATTGCAGCGTATAAAATTGCGACACTTGCCAGCAGCTTAAAAAAGCTGGAATGTAATGTAGATGTCATGATGACACAGAATGCGACCAATTTTATCAATCCGATTACATTTGAATCCTTAACCGGTAATAAATGTGTTGTCGATACATTTGATAGAAATTTCCAGTTTCAGGTAGAGCATATATCCCTTGCAAAAAAGGCGGATATTGTGATGATTGCACCGGCGAGTGCCAACGTGATTGGCAAGCTGGCATCGGGAATTGCAGATGATATGCTGACAACGACATTTATGGCGTGTACATGCAAAAAAATTGTCGTTCCGGCAATGAATACCAACATGTATTACAATCCGATTCTACAGGATAATATTGCAAAGTTAAGAAGGTTTGGCATCGAAGTGTTAGAACCGGCAAGCGGGTATCTTGCGTGCGGTGATACAGGTGCGGGGAAAATGCCGGAGCCGTCTGAACTGCTTGAATACATTTTACGCGATATTGCCCTGACAAAGGATATGAAAGGATACCGTGTGTGCATTACCGCAGGTCCGACACAGGAAGCGATTGACCCGGTGCGCTACATTTCCAACCATTCAACAGGAAAAATGGGATATGCGCTGGCGAAAAATGCGATGCTGCGCGGGGCAGAGGTGACACTGATTGCAGGTCCGACAAACCTTCCTGACGTGCCGTTTGTTAAAATGGTGCATATTACATCGGCACAGGATATGTATGAAGCGGTTACAGAGGCGGCAAAGGAATCAGACATTATTGTAAAAGCGGCAGCAGTTGCGGATTACAGACCGGCATCAGTCAGTGATGAAAAAATCAAGAAAAGCGACGGAGAGATGAGTATTGCCTTGGAGCGGACAAAGGATATTATCGGAACGCTCGGAGCGATGGAAAACAAACCGTTTTTGTGCGGATTTTCAATGGAAACGCAGAATGTACTGGAAAATTCCAGAAAGAAGCTGGAAAAGAAAAATCTGGATATGGTGATTGCCAACAATCTGAAAGTAGACGGTGCAGGATTTGGAACGGATACAAACGTGATTACGATGATTACAAAGACGGATTGTACGGAATTTCCGAAAATGAGTAAATTTGAGGTGGCAGGCTGTATTTTTGATGCAATTTTAAAGAATATAAAAGCATAGAAAGCGGACGAAAAATAAAATATCAGGAAAAGAGGAATTTATGAGCAAAAAAGCAAAATTACTTACAGGGATGTTATCAGTGGCGGCAGTGCTGCTGGTTGCATTTGTCTATTATTATGTGGTGCTTCCGCCAATCAATATCCACGCGCCGGGCTTTTGGATATTTGTCATTGTGCTGGCGGCGGTATTTACGGGTGTTGTCGGACTTTGCAGCATGACAATGACGGAATACTACAAGGAATGGGCGGGCAGACAGTGGAAGCAGTCAAAGCCGGAATTTAAGAGTAAAAAGGCAGAACGTTTTTTCTATTTATGTGCGATACTTACAGCGGCACTGGTGGTTATTTTTCTAATAGGCGGACTGCTGTCATCTGAAATTGTCAATGCTTCGGCTTACCAGAAACTGTTAAATGTGGAAACCAGAAGCTTTACTGATGATATTCATGAGGTTTCCTACGACCAGATTCCGGTGCTGGATAAAGATTCGGCAACGACCATCGGCAACCGTGTCATGGGAACAATGGTGGATATGGTTTCCCAGTTTGAAGTCAGCGATATGTATACACAGATTAATTATCAGAATAAGCCGGTGCGTGTGACACCGCTTCAGTATGGCAGCCTGATTAAATGGTTTACGAACCACGGGGACGGAATTCCTGCGTATATCCGTATTGACATGACGACACAGGAAGCGGAATGCGTGCGTCTGGAGCAGAAAATCCGTTATTCGATGAGCGACCATTTTGGCAGAAACATTTACAGACATCTGAGGTTTGCGTATCCGACCTATATGTTTGATGACATCAGCTTTGAAATTGATGAGAGCGGTACACCTTATTGGATTTGTCCGGTGAAAAAATATAATATCGGACTGTTTGGCGGTGTGACGATTGGCAGGGTGGTGCTTTGTAATGCAGTCACCGGGGAAATGACGGATTATGCCGTGGAAGATGTTCCGCAGTGGGTAGACCGTGTGTATTCGGCAGATATGCTTATTTCGCTGTATGATTACCACGGTACGTTAAAGCACGGTTATTTTAACAGTGTGTTAAGCCAGAAGGATTGTCTGGTAACGACAGACGGCTACAATTATATTGCACTGGACGATGATGTGTGGGTGTATACAGGAATTACCTCAGTCGGACAGGATAAATCCAATGTGGGCTTTGTGCTGATGAACCAGCGGACAATGGAAACGCGCTATTATGTGATTTCCGGTGCAGAGGAAAATTCGGCGATGTCTTCGGCAGAGGGAAAGGTCCAGCATTTAGGATACAAGGCAACATTTCCACTGCTTATTAATGTGGGTGGACAGCCGACATATTTTATGGCATTAAAGGACAGCTCGGGACTGGTAAAATCCTATGCCATGCTCAATATCGAGAAGTATCAGACCGTTGCAATCGGCGATTCAGTCAATGAGTGTGAGAAAAATTACCGTCAGCTGATGGTAGACAGCGGCATTGTAGATGAAACAGCGGCAGAAACGCCAAAGGAAAGCAGGCAGATAACCGGCAGAATCGATAAAATGGTGCAGACGGTATTGGACGGCAATTCGCATTTTTATATACTCTTAGAGGGTCAGTCCCGTATCTTTGATGTGCCGTTATCGGATAATGCGGATATTGTACGGTACAATACAGGCGATACTGTTACATTTTCATATCATGAAAACGAGTCATTAAATGAAGTGACGAAGGTGGAAGCCGCACAGCAGACCGCGCAGTAAAGAGGAAAAATCAAAAAATTAGTGGAAAAGTGTCTTTTGTATACAGGAGAGTGTGTATAAAAGGCACTTTTTTTGACATTTTTATGGGTTCATCTGTTTAATATCCCTTAAAATCCAAAAAGATTTAGAAAATTCATGAAAATCCTTATTTTATCTGAAACAAAAAAGCCGCCCAACTCTTAAATCTCTTTTTCCTAGTATCAAAGTAGGGATTTCGCAAAAACAGTCTGAAAAAATCTCATTTTAAACAATAAAATTTATCAATAAGACTTTTTTGTTGCACTTGCGCAACAAATTGGGAAAGCAGGAAATCAAAGGGATTGTTAAAGAAAACAGGTAAAAAATACCGTTGTTTGTTGCAGGTTTGCAACAAAAATGTCTGCTTGCCAAAAACAAATGTCTGTGGTACACTGCCACTGCAAACGAAAGATAGGCTTTGAAGCCTATTTTTTTAAGTGCCACGGTTAGATAAGACTAATGGAAGTTATCAAAATAAAACTATGCCATAAAACAAAAAACAAAACAAAGCATTAGTACATTCGTAAAATCAACAAGGCACGATAGAAACAAGTAAACAGGGACAAAGCAGAAAGGAAAGAAAAATGAGAAAGACCAGCTTTAAGTTATTATCTGCTTCATTAGCAGTCGCAATGACAATGAGCAGTATGCCGTACAATGTATTGGCGGCAAGTCCGGAGCAGACATTTGCACAGGCAGTACAGCAGGCACAGACAACAGAAGCGGACGGTTTTGAAACAGCCGCACCGGCAGAGGAAAATCTCGTAACAGCAGATGCAGAAGGCACAGAAAAAGTAACCTACACAGTTACACCGGGTGTTTCATACGGAAAGGGAAGTATCAAATTAATCTCAGGTGTGACAGAAAGCACCGGTGATGACGGTGAAAAAGTATACACGGCTGAAAAAGACAGCACAATTACATTTGAAGCTGTACCGGAGGACGGCTGGGCATTAGATTCTGTTATGTACATGTCATCAAGCTTTACGACACCGGACTTAAAGATTACAAAGGTAGACGGCAAAGAGAACCAGTATACATGCACAATTCCTGACGATGCATATGCTTACGGCTCAGTAGGAACATTTATGATATATGTGCAGTTTGCACCGGTTCTGGAAGAAGGACAGTATGAGATAAAATCAACAGGCGAATATTTAAGTGTAGATAAGTATGGTGCAAAGCCGGGTGAAACCGTAAAGATTACATCAACAAGTGACAGTTCAACAAGAAATTATGTGCCGACTGTTGCAGATGAAGACGGAACCGGTATTGATACAACACTTGAAAGTACAGTGATTGATGAAGATAAGATTGTACAGGTACACACCTTTGTAATGCCGGAGAAAAAGGTTACAATCACAGAAAAGAGTAACCGTTATTGTGCAATTACATTAGAAACCAATGACGACAGTAAATTTGCAAGCCATGTAAGTTACAGCAGCCGACAGATGATGAGTGGTAATATGAATGTTGTAGCAGACAGCATTATCGACGGCAAGTATTATAAGCATACAGTAACCGTAACCGGTACACAGGGAAATACAACAGTAAAGCCGGGAGAATTATCATCACTTGCAAGCGGAAAAGCAACATATACCGTAGCAAAGAAATTCCCGGTAGCCGTTACTTTAAGAGTAGACTTCGTTGAAACAGATGCGTATAACATTACAAACCAGTCTGCAAATATTGAAGGTGCCGATTTTACCGTATCAAACGGTGAACTTGCGGCAGAAGGCGATACCGTAACATTACTGCTTTCCACAAATACAGAAGACGGATATTACTATGACGGTACAACACTGCCAAAGGTAACAGACGCAGACGGCAACGAAGTAACCGTAACAGCAGATGCAGGAAACACAACATCTTCTGCAAAATTTACATTCACAATGCCTGCAAAGGGTGTCACAACAAGTTTTGATGGTTCTGCAATTACACAGAAAGAATTAAAGGCTGTTACCGTTGCAGATGAAGCAAAGTCTTATATTGCACTGGATAAAACAGAGGCAAGAGAAGGTGAGAATGTCACCATTACTTTGACAGACGAAGCAAAAAAGGTTTTATTTATCAAAGTGATTAAGGAAGACGGCAGTGTCGAATATATAAGAAACTCTGCAACGAGCTTTACAATGCCGGCAGGCGCAGTGACAGTATCGGTAATTGCACCGGACAATTGGTTTGAAGAAGGACATTATGATACAGATGTATATGCGGCAACATCAAGCACACTGATTGTTTCCGATGCGGCAGACCTTGCGGCTGTCGGTAAATTAATGCGTGATAATCCAAGCGCACTTACGGATAAAACCATTAATATTGTAAAAGATATTGATATGAGCGCATATACATGGGTGCCGATGACATATACAAATTACAATAATACAGTAACCTTTAACGGAAACGGACATACCATTAAGGGACTGAATGTAGAAGGCATGACAGGAACAACATCAAGTTCATGGGTATATTCAAGTGCATTTATCGCACAGATAGGCAGTTTCACAGATGTCACTATCAACGACCTGACATTTGAAGGAACACAAAAAGTCCATACCGTTGCAGGCACATTCTGCTATTTAGGCGGTATTGCTTATGGCGGCGGTTCTTACAACAAGGTCGTAAACAATATGAATGTGACCATTGACGGTGCGACAGGCGGTACGGTATTGCATTACCCTATTACAAATAGTGCAACACAAATTGTAAACAGTGCGGTAACCGGCAAGACAACACTGGAAAATGTAAATTTAACCGGATATTATTCATATTATGGACTTTCAGACAGAGCAGTCAACAGCTATGATATTTCAGAGATTACCATGGGTGAAAATGCAAATCCGGCAAATGTATCTTATTACGGTGTGGACGCTACTTTACAGGCAAAAGATAAGACTGCAAACTGCTACACAGGTACAACATTAAATAATTTCCCTGAAAATGCCCAAATTTACGGAATTGCAAAGACTGTTACAGGAGAGAATCTGGATTCTCTTAATCAGAACTTTACATACATCACACCGGTAACAGCCGAGGGTTATGAAAATGACAACTTAATGTCTGTTGACAGCACAACCAACAAGGTCGGCAGGATTGCACTGGTTACATACTTAAACAGCTGGGTTGATGAGAACCAGACAGAGGATAACAAGTATTGCAAGTGGGAAACAGACAAGACAACAGGCAGACCGGTATTAAAGGCAGCCGAAGAAACGGTTGTTTCACAGAAATATGCAATCACTTCAAACGTAACAGGCAGTGAATACGGCGAAACAACCGTTGACGAAGAGGCCGCAGAAGGCAGTAAGGTAACTGTATACACAGCACCGAAGTCATTCTGCAAAGTAAAGAGCATTTCCGTAGAAACAGCAGACGGAAAGAAAGTTGACGTAACAGACAACGGTGACGGAAGCTACAGCTTCACAATGCCGAAGTCCGCAGTAACCGTAAGCACAGAGTATGCACAAGACTCTTATGCAATTACGGCAGAAACCAACGGCGAAGGTACAGTCAGCGTATTAACGGCTGAAACAAAGTCTTCCGATAAGGCAAAATCAGGCGAAACCGTAACCGTTACCGTAACACCGGACCGCTTAAAGTATTACACAATGGACAGTGTAACCGTGACAACAGCAAGCGGCAAGACGGTTGAAGCCACAACAACGCAGGCAATTAACGGAACAAATGCCCATGAGTATACATTTACCATGCCGGAAGAAGCCGTAACCGTTACGGCAAACTTCAAAGACGTCAGCAGCTACTATAATGAAGACGGTTCTTTAAAAGAGGGTACATACAAAATGCAGGCAGTATTCGGCAGTACCTATTACATTGACACCGACAAAATCGAAGGTGCAATGGGCTATGAAGAACAGTACACAGACATTACCGTAAGCGTTGATGCAGAAGGTAATGTAATAGTAGACGATTATGAAATGCCGGGTGTAAAGAGCCCGATTGGATACGCAGGCGGCGGCGAACTCTGGATTAAGTCCACACCGACACCGGATGCCAACGACAACGGCAAGATTAAGGGTGCAGATGATGCAGGTGTTGTAGAATCCAGCGATTATGCCGAAAAGTATGAAAACTATACAAAGGTATACACCATTTCACCAACCGTTACAAAGACCGGTAAGATTAATCCGTCAACCAACGTAAAGACAGAAAACACAGGCGATTTCTACTTTACAAAGGTTATGCAGGGAAGTAAGCAGGTCGGCGGCTTCTATAACAGTGAAAATGTAGAATCCGTTACATTGGATAAGCTTGCTTCATCAACAAGCAGTAAGGTAGCACCGTTTAACCTGACATTCTCCGGTATCAATTACATTAAAAACGATGCGGATTATGCAAATCAGAATGTGTTATTTACAACATACATCACAGAAATGGCTTACATTTCAGAAGTATTGTTCCGTATGGACTTCTCAACGATTGAAAAAGTCGGTGATACAGACCAGGGCGAAGAAACAACACAGGCATTAGATGTATCTGTTTATACAGCGTGCGAACCGGGTGCCACAAAGACACCGCCTGCAAACATTGATGCAATCAAGAGTGCAACACTGGTAACAAAGGCAGACGGAAGCAGACAGCTCGTATTTGACTTAGGCGAAACAATCGTATTCGGCTTACACGGACATATGGGAAGCCTTCGTGTATACAATGCAGACAGCATGGAAAATGCATTTAAAGCAATCTCAAAGAATGATACAAGCGGCTTAAAGTCAGCAATTTACAGCAACTGGTATACAGATAAGATTAATTCCGAAGCAGACAGCGTGGCATATGATAAGACACCTGTAAAAGTAACAGACAGCAGAGGATATGTATACTACACAACAGACGGAACAGAATTTAGCGCAACGTCCACAACAACAGACCTTGAAAATGCACTCGTATATCCGGGTAAGGCAGTTGTAGATGTACCGGACTATTTCGATCTGATAGACAACAATGAAATTTATCTGACAGGCTTTATCGACGGTATGTCAAAGGATACGAACTTAAAGTTAAAGCTGACAGCAAAAAATGAAGACAACACACCAGTTGTAAAGACAGGTACAGCCCATATTTCACAGTTCGGTGAATATGATGTTACTGTCAATGTAACAGTTACAGATGATGTTATCACAGACATTGAAGTAACAGGTGCAAATTTTGCGGGAACTTATGCTGAAACCAATAAGATGATGCTTGAAAAGGCAGTCAACGGCTTAAAGGGCAGCTACATCAATAAGTCCGCAACCGATGTAAAGGAAATCACAGGTGTTGATGCGGTTTCAGGCGCAACGTATTCATCCAATGCAATCCGCGATGCGATTTTAAATGCACTCGAACTAAAGCAGGAAGAAGAAGTCATTAACCTTCCGACAGAAAAGCTTGCAGAAGGCGAATACAGCGTAGACATTGCATACTACACAGATAAAGTAAAGCACAGTCTTGTGGAAAATGACAAGACAAAGGCAAAGATTGTTGTTGACAAAGATGGCAGCATGACACTCGTAACAGACATTATTAACGGAACATCAAAAGAACCGTTATATATCTATGGCTTCAACGGCTACTATGAAGGCAATGATACTTCTAAGAGTTTAAAGGAAGCTGCGGTCGAAATGAATGACATTCAGTACAGCGATGATGTATTCGGTGAAGATGAAAAGGTTGTAACAAAGGTTTCCTTCCCGTTAGAAGGTGATTTTGCGGCAATCTACAACACCAATGCAGATATCTATGTACCGGCAATGAAGAATTTAAACGGCTTCGTTTCAGGCATTGACTTCAAGCAGGGACGTTTCAGCGCAGACTGCTTCGTAAAGGTTTACTGGGACAGCTTAACAAAGACTTCATCTGATGATACAACAAAGGAAACAACATTCGGTTCAGCAAAGACCACTCTGACAGCAGGTACTTATTCAATCCCTGCAAGCTTAAAGAATGCCGGAAATGTTTCACAGGATTCTATGGCGGCAGGCTGCATTAAGAGTGCACAGATGACTGTTGCGGCAGACGGTACTGCAACAGTAACGGTTGATTTACAGTCTGTATCCTTTGCGGGACTGACAGCTTACGCAAGCAACTGGAAGATTTATCAGGGAACGTCAGCAGACGGTAAGACCGTAGACGCACAGTACACAACAGACGAAGAAGGCAGAGTGACACAGATTACATTTACACTGCCGGACAACAGCTATGACGGTGTTTATGTCAACATGTTTGTCGATGCGATGAATTACAGCCCGGATGCATATCTGGCACTGGATTATGCAAATGCGGTAAAGACAGCAGAACCGGACCCGGCACCAACACCGGACCCGGTAGTACCGGACCCAGACCCGACACCGGAACCGACTCCGACTCCTGATCCGACACCGGATCCGGAACCGACACCAACTCCGACACCGGACCCTTCTGACAATAAAATTGCTGACGGTAACTACTATGTACCGATTGCATTGTGGAATGCGGTATCCGATAAGGCTTCTATGGGTAATGCGGCATTTGAAAAGAACAGCAGTGCTTTAATCACCGTAAAGGATGGCAAGGTTGTAAAAGTTCAGATTGCCATGAATCCGGTAACCGTAACATCAATCTACAGCGCCGTTACGGCATTTGAGGTAGATGGCGTAACCGTTACAATAGACAAGACAGAAAAGATTACAACTTCCGCAGGAAATGAAGTCGATGCAATCAGACTGGTAACATTTGAACTTCCTGAAGGTGCACAGCCTTCCGTTGCAGATATTACTTATGCAGATGTAAGCTTTAAAGTACCGGATACACCAATGGGCGACACCATGATGAGTGCGAGATTAAGATTCGACTGGTCAGCACTGACAGCAACAAGCGATACTTCTCTTGTACCGGCAGAAGACCAGACAGAAGAAAAGTCACCGGCAGTTGATGTGACGGATGAAAAGACAGGCATTCATGTATCAGCCGCAGAAGGTGTCCTTCCGGAAGGCTCTGAGTTAAAGGTAACAAAGGTCAGTGCAGGAACAGAATATACAAAGGCGGCAAATGCACTTGTAGATGTCGGCAGCAGCTTTGAACTGTATGAAGTTCATTTTGAAAAGGACGGACAGGAAGTTGAGCCAGACGGCAGTGTTGTTGTGAAGTATCTCATTCCGGCAGGCATGAATGCAGACAACGTTGTTTTATACCGTATCAATGATGACGGTTCAAAGACCCTCATTAAGGGCAGTGTGGAAAACGGCTATTATGTTGTGACAACAAAGGGCTTCAGTTATTACGCACTTGTTGAAAAGGCATCAACAGATAACGGCAATAAAAATAATAACAACATTGATAACAATGGTAACAACAGTGGTAATAATAACAGCGGCAATGCAGGCACAACCGACAACGGTTCGGCAGCAGGCGGTAATTCAAATACGGCAGGCGGCTCAGCCAATACGGCAGACAACAGCAACAGCGGCGTAAAGACAGCGGATTCTTCCGCAATGGGCATGTGGGCAGCAGCATTCTTTGCTTCCTTAAGTGCTGCAGGTCTTGCAATCTTTAAAAGAAAGAAAAGACCGGAAGAAAAAGAAGACTAAGCTGTAAAAAAGACAAAACAACGGCATCCGTTCCGAAAAGGGGCGGGTGCCTGTTTGTCACATATAAAAATGAAAGCAGGAGTACAGACATGGAACAGAAATTTAAAATGCAGATTCAGCGGCTTGTAAAGCATGCAGCGGCAGTATTGACGGCAGTCACCGTGGGCATTTTATCGGCGGCGGCAGTATTTTCACAAAACAGTAATCCGGTATATGGAGCAGAAAACGGCATTTATCTTGCCGGTGCAAATCCAAGCTATCGTAATCCGTCCACCGGTGCGATTGAAGATTCCGGCGGAGAGGGTTCGGCGGTTCTGGGACAGTCCATGACAGAGAGCGCGACTTACGGCAGGGCACTTATCGAGGTAGACCCGGCGGGAAACACTTATGCCACAATCCGTATGCAGTTAATGGACAATATCGAAAATCCGCAGTTTCAGGTAGATGGAAGTCCGGTATCCGCAACGTTAATGCAGGAGGATTACTCAAGCAATACCGCAGATTACAGATTCCGCATCAACAGTGAAAATTCGGTTGTACGTGTAAATATGTACGTAACTGCCATGGGTCGTGATATTATTTACTATATTACATTTTCGGGACTGAGTGAAGGCGCAGGCGACTTTATTACCAGTGTGACCGTTGAAGAAAAGGGCGGCAGTGCCGGTCCGGACAGCGCAGAGGGTGGCAGTGAAGAAAGCAACCCGGGAGAAAGCGGTTCAGGAGAGCGCGGTGTAAGTGCGCAGGCTGAAAATACCGAACCAGGCACGGACAGCTTATCGGGTGAAACCGGTGTGTCAGCCGGAACAGACGGCAGTCAGGAAAATGCCGGAACACAGAGCATAGAGCAGGCAGAGGGTGAAAGTGCAGAAAGTACGACAGAAGCCGGACAGACTACATCAGCAGAAGCAAATGCCGTACAGGCAAAGACTGCAGAAAACACACAGACGAAAAATGCCGGAATTCAGGAATATGATGCGGCAGGAAAACAGGTCAATGCAGAAGCGCAGGAGAGCAAAAAAAACAGCAGCACCGGCATTTTTATCGGAATGGGTGTTGTAATTGCCATTGTTGTGACAGGTGCGGCATGGTATATGCTTGTATATCGTAAAAAGAAAAATTAAAGGAGCAGACAAATGAAACGACAGGTAAAAAAGATTGTTCAAAAAGGACTTTGTATGCTGCTTGCAGGCATCGCCGTACTAACCGCCTCAGTTTCACTGACAGCCTGCGTAGACCAGCACCCGGATTCCACAGAGGGACAATCACAGGCAGACAGTGTGCGTCTTGTGGCAACGTCACCGGCAGCTGCACAGATTTGTGACAAACTGGAATTAGATTTAGTGGGCGTATGCCGGACCTCCGGTACACTGCCAGAGCGGTATAAGGATGTTACACAGGTCGGAACGGCAATGTCGCCGGATATGGAGATTTTAAAATCCTTATCGCCGGATTATGTGCTGTCCCCGAACAGCCTGCAAAGCGATTTACAGCCGAAATATGCGTCAATCCAGGTGAAATCCCTGTTTTTAAATTTAAAAAGTGTATCCGGCATGTATGCTTCAATTGCAGACCTCGGTGAAAAATTTAACAGGCAGCAGCAGGCACAGGCAATGGTGGACGAATTTAACACATTTATGCAGGAATACAAAAATAAAAATGCAGGAAAAGAAGCCCCGAAGGTTCTGATTCTGATGGGACTGCCGGGTTCTTATATCGTGGCAACCGAAAACAGCTATGTCGGCAGTCTTGTGGAAATGGCAGGCGGACAGAATGTATACGCAGGCACTGATGAAGAATTTTTAAGTGCTAACACGGAGGATATCAAAACGAAAGAACCCGATGTGATTTTACGGGCATCCCATGCAATGCCCGAGCAGGTACAGCAGATGTTTGCCGATGAATTTGAAAAAAACGACATCTGGAAGCATTTTACGGCAGTGCAAAATGGCAGGGTGTACGATCTGGATTCGTCCCTGTTCGGCATGAGTGCAAATTTTTCATATCAGCAGGCACTCGAAGCATTACAGCCGATGTTGTATAACAGCTAAAATTCTGTAGTTTTTCATAAAATAAAAAATAATCGGTTGCTTATCTTTTTTTTGTAGTGTACAATAATAAAGACACAGTACATATTTAATAAGGAGAAAAGCCGTGGATATTATAGTAAAGTATATTGATGAATTGTTGGAAAAAAGCACGCCGGAAGCGCCGATGTGGAATATTGAAAAGCTCAAGCAGGGCTTAAAGTCTAAGTGGAATTACATTGACGGTTGTATGATTAAAGCCGTACTTGAGATGTATGCCATTTCAAAGGACGAGAAATATTTAAAGTTTGCAGACGATTTCATTGATTATCGTGTAGCAGAAGACGGAACAATTGACGGATACAGCATTGGTGAAAAGAATATTGACAATGTCAATGCCGGCAAGACTTTATTTGAATTATATGATATCACCGGAAAAGAAAAATATAGAAAGGCAATCGACCTTGTATATTCTCAGATTGCTATTATGCCTCGCTGTGAATCCGGCAACTTCTGGCACAAGGATATTTATCCGAATCAGGTATGGCTGGACGGAATGTATATGGGACAGCCGTTTTACATGGAGTATGAAACAAGATTTAACGACCGAAAGAATTATGATGATATTTTCTCACAGTTTAAATTCGTTATTGAAAACATGAAAAATCCGCTCAACGGTCTGTACTATCATGCAATCGACACATCAAAGCAGATGTTCTGGTGTGACAAGGTCACAGGTCTTTCACAGAATATCTGGCTGAGAGCAATCGGCTGGTACTCTATGGCACTGTTAGATACACTTGATAAGGTGGACAACTCTGACCACAAGTATGACAAAGAGTGCAGGATGTTACAGGATGCATATGTAGATTTAATGAATGCGATGATCCGTTATCAGGACGAAAGCGGTATGTGGTATCAGGTTGTCAACTTCGGCGGCATGGAACGCAACTATCTTGAAACAAGCGGAAGTTCTATCATGGCATATTCCCTGTTAAAGGGTGTACGTCTTGGCTTCCTGCCTGAAAGCTACCGTGCATACGGTGAGAAAGCCATTGACGGTATCTGCAAGCGCTATTTAAAAGAAAAGAACGGAGAAATGTCACTTGGTGGTATTTGTCTGGTTGCCGGACTTGGCGGTAAAGACAATCGTCCGGGTACATATGATTATTATATGTCAGAACCGGTTGTAGAAGATGATGCAAAGGGTGTCGGACCATTTTTACTTGCCTATACAGAATTATTACGTTACAAGAAAAATTAGTAAAAAGATACGAGGGAGTCTGACAAAAGCAGGCTTCCTTGTTTTTTCATGCCGCAGAGCCAAATCTGACATTTGGCTCGCGATTCCTCCGGCATTAAAATGCCTGCGGAATGGAGAATAGTGCGAAAAATCACACTGATGTGCTGATTTTTCACATAGATGTTTGCTTTGGAGCGAAAGCAAACACCTATGATAGCGGATGAGAAATCGCCTGCGCGAATTTCTCATCGCCGCTTCGCAACAAAGTCGCTCAGAAACGAGGATTAAGATGAAACCGTATATTACGAAAAAAGAAGTAGAAGAAACACAAGGGAAGGATGCACGGACACAGCGCTTTTTGACGGCAGAAAACGGCTGCCTTGGCGGTTGTACTTCCGGGACAACGGTTTATGCCGGCTATGAGTTTAGTGCGCATCCGGGCGTGCATGAAGACCAGGAGGGCTTTTATGTGCTTGAGGGTGAGGGCTATGCCAGACTTGGTGATCTGGAGTTTCCAATTGAAGCAGGTGATTCATTTATTGCACTTCCGGGTGTGCCGCATACGATTAAGACAAAACCGGGCTGTCAGCCTGTCAAGGTATTTTGGTTTCACAGTGCAGTCTGATGCGGACTGCTGCTGATAAAGGAGTGTGTTTGTTTGAACAATGAGGAATTGGAAGAAAAAAAGAAATGGTTTTTTAAAGAAAATATCCGACTGGAAGAACTACGGAAAAATCTGGAGCAGCAGCAGGGAAAGCTAGAGGAAGAAGAGCAGGTTGTGGAGATTCAGAAGCAGATGCTGGAAAAGCAGAAACGCAGTCTGGATTTGCTAAGAAAGCAGTTAGATAATCAGAAGCATCTGTTTGACCAGCAGTGGCAGATTCTGGAACGGGAAACCAGACAGCTTGCTATTGACCGCGAAAAATTTAAGCGCGACAAGCTGATGTACCGCGATGAGGTGTACCGTGAGGCCAGAAGAAAGTTTGCCCTGGTACAGAATATCAGTCATAGCGGTGTAAATCTCTTCTTTAAAGGTGTTGACAGCAGTGCAGCATTAAAAAAGCGCTATAAGGCATTGTTAAAAATTTATCACCCGGACAATGCGGGCGGTGATAAAGAAGTGTTACAGGCAATCAGCGCAGAATATGAAACATTAAGCAGGAATATTGAATAAGATAAGAAAATAAAGCAAATTATGCAAAAAAAGCCGGATATATTGATAAAAATACTCATATTTATAAGTTGTTGTCTGTACAAATATGGTGTATAATTCAGACATAACGGCTTGTCGGACGAACAGGCAGCTACGTTTAGAAGTACACGAAATGAAGGAGAATGAGATGTTTAAGATTAATGACAATTATTTAAAGCTTCCGGGAAGTTATCTGTTTTCCACGATAGCCAAAAAGGTTCAAGCCTTTCAGGCTGCTAATCCGGACAAGGAAATTATAAGACTGGGTATCGGTGATGTAACGCTGCCGCTTGCGCCGGTTGTAATTGATACATTACACGGTGCAGTTGATGAAATGAGCAAGGCAGAAACATTTCACGGTTATGCACCGGATTTAGGGTATGATTTTTTAAGAAATGCAATTGTAGATTTTGATTATAAAAGACGTGGTGCCGACATCAGTGCCGATGAAATTTTCGTCAGTGACGGTGCAAAGTCTGATTCAGGAAACATTGGCGACATTTTTTCAGTAGACAATAAAATTGCAGTATGTGACCCTGTATACCCGGTATATGTAGATACCAATGCAATGGCAGGAAGAACCGGGGATTATTTACCGGATCAGCAGAAGTGGAGCAATGTAATCTACATGCCGTGTACGGCAGAAACGAATTTTGCGCCGGAGCTGCCAAAGGAAACACCGGATATTATCTATCTTTGCTTCCCAAATAACCCAACCGGTTCTACGATTACAAAGGACGAATTACAGAAGTGGGTTGATTATGCAAATAAAGTAGGTGCGGTTATCATCTATGATGCAGCTTATGAAGCATACATTTCAGAGGAAAATGTACCGCATACGATTTTTGAATGTGAAGGTGCAAGAACCTGTGCCATCGAACTGCGCAGCTTCTCAAAGAATGCCGGATTTACGGGAACAAGACTTGGATTTACCGTTATTCCAAAAGATTTAAAGAGTGGTGATGTGACATTACACAGTCTCTGGGCAAGACGTCACGGCACAAAGTTTAACGGTGCGCCATATATTATCCAGAAGGCGGGTGCAGCTGTTTACACAGAAGAAGGACAGAAGCAGACCGGTGAGCAGATTGCATACTACATGAACAATGCAAAGACAATTCTGGAAGGCTTAAAGTCCGCAGGCTATACCGTATCAGGTGGTGTCAATGCACCGTACATCTGGTTAAAGACACCGGATAACATGACATCTTGGGAATTCTTTGATTTCCTGCTTGAAAAGGCAAATGTTGTCGGTACACCGGGTTCAGGTTTTGGTCCAAGTGGTGAAGGCTACTTCAGACTGACCGCTTTCGGTTCTTATGAAAATACCGTCAAGGCACTTGAAAGAATTAAGGCAATCTAATTGTTATCATAATATTAAATACACACACCCGCGGGAACAGGCTGAAAAGCCGGAGATTTCCGCGGGTATTTTTATAAATTTTTATAATCCTGATTTGTGGATTTTTATGTATGAAGCGGGATACAGTACGGCATAAAACATTAAAAACAAAATAGTGAAAAAACTTTTATAAAAGAATTTTGTAAAATGAATAGCAATTTCCGGGGAAATAGTGTATGATAAGGACAGTGCAGAAATGCAGAACATAAAATAAAGCATGTAATAATGAAAAGCAGTAAATCAAACAGTAAAAATGGAGGTTTCAATATGTGGCAGGCAGATTTAGGAAATGGAAAGTACCGCAACCCGATTCTATACGCAGATTATTCAGACCCGGATGCAATCCGTGTCGGCGAAGATTATTTTATGATTGCATCAAGCTTTTGCAATGCACCGGGGCTGCCGATTTTACATTCAAAAGATTTAGTCAACTGGAAAGTAGTCAATTATGCATTGGACGAGTTACCGGAATTCCGTTACCGCAATCCGATTCATGGCTGCGGGGTATGGGCACCGGCAATCCGGTATCATGAAGGAACCTATTATATATGTTTTCCGATGCCGGATGAGGGCATTTACATGACAACAACAAAAGACCCGTTTGGCAAATGGAGCAAGCCGGTGAATATCCGTCCGGGAGCAGGCTGGATTGATCCGTGTCCGTTCTGGGATGATGACGGAAAGGCGTATCTGGCAGCAGGTGTTGCAAAGAGCCGTATCGGATACAAGAGTGTACTACATATGGTAGAAATGCAGCCGGACGGTATGGGATTAATCGGCGAAGAAGTCAAGATTTTTGATGGCAATGAAAATGATCAGGTAACAATTGAAGGTCCGAAAATGTACAAGCGCAACGGCTGGTATTATGTATTTGCTCCGGCAGGCGGTGTAAAGACCGGCTGGCAGACAGTACTCCGTTCTAAAAATCCTTTTGGACCGTATGAATATAAGGTCGTAATGCGTCAGGGTGATTCACCGGTCAACGGTCCTCATCAGGGTGCATGGGTGGACACGGTGACAGGTCAGGACTGGTTCTTACATTTTCAGGATGTCTACGCAGGCGGAAGAATTGTTCATTTACAGCCAATGCACTGGGAAAATGACTGGCCAATAATCGGTATCAATAAGCCGGGCAATGATTACGGCGAACCGGTTATGGAGTACACAAAGCCGGATATCGGAAAGAGTAATTCATATCCGGTTTGCGAGCCGGATACGAGTGATGACTTTACATCGGATAAACTCGGTATGCAGTGGCAGTGGAATGCCAATCCTCAGAAGGACTGGTATGAGCTTACCGGATCAAAGTTAAAGTTAAATGCACTGGATACTGTGCCGCTCCGCCCGGTTAGTGATTACCGCAATCTGCTGTTACAGAAATGGCCGGCACCGGAATTTACCTGTGTGACAAAAATGCAGCTTTCCGGCATGGAAAACGGCGATGTGGCAGGCGTTGTATCACTGGGAACGGAATACGGCGCGCTGGCGGTTGAAAAGCGGGATAACAAATATATGGTCAGACAGATTTTGGGAACACAGTATTTTGACTGTGATATGCCGTATACAACACAAAACAGCAATGATTTTGAACTGTCCGAAAGTGATTTTAAGGATACCGGGAAAACAGTGACATTCCGTTACACGGTAAAATGCACCGGTCATATTGACCACATGGAGTTAAATCTTCCTGTAAAAGCAGCACCGGTCGAGGAATTAACACTGGAATTAAGTTTTGACGGCAAAAACTATGAAAAAGCCTTTTCATTTGCTTCCAAAGCAGGCAGATGGGTCGGTGTGAAAAACGGCATTTTCTGTGCCCATGACAACACCGTAAAAAATGACAAGACAGGATATGTACTTGTAGATTCTGTGGAATATATGCCAAAAGAAGATTAGTAGAACGATATTTTATAAAGCGGTCCTTTGCAAAAGAATGAGCCAAAGTCAGATGATAATGGAGCATTTCTTTTACAAAGGACTTTTTTATTCAATCAGTAGAAAATATGGTCGCCAATCACCGTGCCATAGGTGTCGATACCGCTGCGGTATACGTGGAAATACAGCGCATTAATCGTAACATTTCCGTTTAAAACCTCCTGCGCCGCCTGAACGCACGAAGCGGAAGCACCGCGGGAGAGCACAATCGTAAAACGGCCGCTGGCAACCGGTGTAAATTGTCCGGAAGCATAGATGACACCGGAAATGGAGTTGGCAAAACGTGGGCTGTTGACACGGTTTACAACAACACTTCCGACAGCTAACTTACCTTCGTAAGACTGGTTGCCCGCTTCACATTCGATAATTGCGGCAAGCATGGCAAGGTCAGATGTGTCATACGAAATCGGTGTTTTATTAATATTAGAAGTAATGTCACCGCTGCCGGAATTATTATTCCCTGCGGCGGCAGCCGCACGGCTTGCAGCCTCGGCTTCTGCGCGTTCCTGTGCCAGCTTTTCTTCTTCAAGCTTCTTTTCATAGGCAAGTGCGGCAGCTTCGGCCTCGGATACGTTGTTGGAAGACGTATCAAAATCCTGCTGGGTTTTTGCAAGCAGTGTCTTTAAATTTTCCTGTTCATTTAAAGCAGCTTCCCGTAAGGACGACAGTTCGGAAACCTCGGTATCCAGCTGTTCTTTTGCTGCCTGCTGGCGTTCATAATTGGCTTCCATCTCATCTAACATATCACGGTCATACTGTGATAACTGGTAAATGTATTCGCTTTTTAACAAAAGTTCACTCATACTTTGGGAAGTTAACAGCAGTTCAATCACATCCGAGCTGCTGCGTTCATACATATACCGGATACGCAGTTTCATGGAATCGTACTGTTCGTCCATTGTCTGGGACAGCGACAGCAGTTCTTCATTTAAGGCATCAACATCTGCCTGTTTGTCATCAATCTGTTCTTCTAAGGAAGATAAACGGCTTCCGGCGCTCTGGAGCTGACTGTCAATTTCGGATAAATCCGCAGACAGACTCTGCTGTTGTGCCTTTAAGCTTTCCAGTTCCCGGTTGGCATTGTCTAAATCGTCCTGCGTGGTTGCATAGGACAGATAAGGAATGGTCAATGCGGTACTGCAAAATACACAGCACAGACAAATCATGAATTGTTTTAACTTTTTCTTATTATTCAATGCAAATCTCCTGTTACAATCTAATCGTTATTCCAATCATTTATGCTGGTATCAGTATAAAATGCAGACCGCAAAAATGCAAGCGTCAAACCACTTTTATGCTTTATGGGGCGGGGTTCGATTTTTTTTTCACCGGCGGACAGGCACATGTGGGTTTGGAACTTTTAAACATGGTATTATTTATATCACGATACATAATAAAATATTACAGTAAAATATCTCCTGTTTTAAGAGGAAATTCATAAAAAATAATAAAATTAAGCATTATTCAGGCAGAGGCATAGACATTTCAGCAGAAACGTGAAATAATGAAGAAGTAAGTTGTTAGAAAATCAAAATAAACCGAAAAAACGTAAAGAGAGGAAAAAAGATGCTTGAATTAAACAACATCGTAAAGGATTATATTTCCGGAGATACCAGGGTAACGGCATTGAAGGGAATTAATCTGCGTTTCCGCGACAGCGAATTTGTATCAATTCTGGGACAGTCCGGCTGCGGAAAAACAACTATGTTAAATATCATCGGGGGGCTTGACCAGTATACAAGCGGTGATTTAAAGATTAACGGACGTTCTACGAAGAAATTCAAGGACCGTGACTGGGATGCATACCGCAATAATTCGATTGGATTTGTCTTCCAGAGTTATAACTTGATACCGCACCAGACCGTGCTTGCCAATGTCGAACTGGCACTGACTTTATCCGGTGTATCCAAGTCAGAGCGCAGAAAGCGCGCAATAGAAGCACTGGAAAAAGTAGGCTTAAAGGAACAGATTCACAAGAAACCCAATCAGATGTCCGGTGGACAGATGCAGCGTGTTGCGATTGCAAGAGCATTGGTAAATGACCCGGATATTTTACTGGCAGACGAGCCGACAGGCGCATTGGATACAGAAACCAGCGTACAGATTATGGAGATTTTAAAAGAAATTGCCAAAGACCGTTTGATTATTATGGTTACGCATAATCCTGAACTGGCAGAGCAGTATTCAACAAGAATTATCCGCCTTTTAGACGGACAGATTACAGACGATACCGATGCTTACAGTGAAGAACAGATGAAAGCGGATATACAGGAAAAGGAGCAAAAGCTTTCAGATGCACAGACAGGAAAGAAGAAAAAGAAAGCAAAGACATCGATGTCCTTTTTTACAGCGCTTTCTCTTAGTATGAATAACCTGATGACCAAAAAGACCCGTACCCTGCTTACCGCATTTGCCGGAAGTATCGGTATTATCGGCATTGCGTTGATTCTTTCCATTTCAAATGGTATTCAGGACTATATTGACAGGGTACAGCGCGATACACTGTCGAGTTATCCGGTCCAGTTACAGTCCCAGACCATGGATATCAGCAGCATGATTGAAATGATGACCGGGTCTGATAAGGATTCTGTTGACCATGACAAGGATAAAGTGTACAGTAATATGATTATGTCGGAAATGATGAATACCATGATTTCCGATGTGAAAAATAATAATTTAAAATCCTTTAAAAAGTATATAGATGATAATAAAGATGAGATTTCAACATATGCAAGTGATATCCGGTACAGCTACAATGTTGATATCAATATTTACGATACAGACACAAGCGACGGTGTGACACAGCTAAATCCAAGCACTATTATGAATACGATTTACGGTACGAACACTTCACAGGGCAGCATGAGTGCGATGTATACCAATGCAGATGTATGGAACCAGCTGCCGGGCAATCAGGATTTACTGGATTCCCAGTATGATATGGTAGCGGGAAGATGGCCGCAGCAGTACAACGAAGTGGTGTTAGTTGTTGATGAGAACAACGAAATTGATGATTATACCCTGTATTCACTGGGCTTTAAAGACCCTGACGAGGTAACGGCGATGTATAAGCGCATGATGACAGGCGAAACCTATGACACCGAGGAAACAGAGTATACTTATGATGAAATTTTAGATAAGAAATTCCAGATGATTCTGCCAACCGATTATTACCGGTACAACGCAGAAAAAGACATCTGGGAAGATATGCGTGAAGATGAAACGTATATGAAAAATGTAGTAGACAACGGCACACAGATTCAGGTGTGCGGTATTATCCGTCAGAAAGAAGATGCGGTCAACACGGCAATCCGGAGCGGTGTAGGTTATACAAAGGAACTGATGCAGTATCTGATGCAGGGTGTCAACGACAGTGAAGTGGCAAAAGCTCAGCTTGCCGATGAAACAACCGATATTTTTACGGGTTATTTAGTTTATGAAAG
>ERZ791854.603-NODE-603-length-23813-cov-4.03675_pt1 | contig 23813 bp, 19 predicted proteins | sample MGYA00510286_ERZ791854 | MGnify/ENA primary metagenome ERZ791854 (study PRJEB30046, sample SAMN00715267) | human gut metagenome | study: EMG produced TPA metagenomics assembly of the A metagenome-wide association study of gut microbiota in type 2...
TAGAACAGAATCTTGTCCATCGGAAAAAGTATGCGCCGGTAATGGCGCTGTCCGCTATTTCATCATTGCTGCTGTATTCCAGACCATCTATAAACAGTGCTGCAATACAGGCGATATCCCGGTACTGCGCATTCTCCAGATACACCGTATAGGTATCCAAGTGGCTTTTTACTTCTGTCGGCTTATGCACAATCGCCACCGTCTGTCCGTCCTGATATAAACAAAGATAATGCCGGTCCGTTCCCAGTCCGATTTCATACAGCTGATACTCTCTATCGTAAAACTGTATTTTATAATAGTCATATCCCACGGATACAAATAATATCTTTTTCTGACAGACCTCTGCCGTATAAAGACCTCCCACCGGTCGGTTATGCTCTAAAATGCTATATATCAGTTCATTCTTTTCGCCTTCCTTTTCCTGTAAGACCGGCTCAAAGGACAGCGTATACGCATTTTGTCCCGCAAATACGATTTCCGTGGAAATGTGATTCAGCGATGTGCATTTTGCCAGCGTTTCCCCTGTGGCAGTATCTTCAATTTCAAATTCCGGCTCGGCACCAAACTGTGTCTGCTTAATATTTAGAATCATAATCCTCCAAAAATGAATGTTTCTGACCATTTTGTTTATAGGCAACAATTGTGTTCAGATTGACATTTTCCACGCTTCGGAAAATGTTCTTTTCAATGTACGGACTTTTCGCGCTTAATTCTTTAATCAGCGCCTTAATTTCCGCACGCTTTGAACCTTTCTCCGTTCCGCCGCAGGAAGCACAGCTTTCCGTAAAGCGGCACGCACACTGGATAAACTGTAAATGATTGTAATCTCTCCAGCGGATAATATCTTCTTCGCGCACCAGATATAACGGACGGATTAACTCCATGCCTTCAAAATTCGTACTGTGCAGCTTTGGCATCATGGTCTGAATCTGTGCCCCGTAGAGCATACCCATTAAAATGGTTTCGATAACATCATCAAAGTGGTGTCCCAGCGCAATCTTGTTACAGCCAAGCTCTTTTGCCTTGCTGTACAGGTAGCCGCGGCGCATACGCGCACACAGATAACACGGTGACTGTTCCTCTGATGCAACAATATCAAAGATTTCCGATTCAAATACCGTAATCGGCACATTTAAAAACTGTGCATTGTCTAAAATAACCTGATAATTAAACGGATTGTAGCCCGGATTCATTACCAGATATACAACTTCAAAATTCTGCTGTCCGTGGCGCTTTAATTCCTGAAAAAGCTTTGCCATCAGCATAGAATCTTTTCCGCCGGAAATGCAGACTGCAATCTTGTCGCCGTCTTTAATCAGTTCATACTCATTAATCGCCTTTGTAAACGGCCGCCAGATTTCCTTTCGGAACTTCTTTACAATACTGCGTTCCACATCGGCACAGCACTGTTCCTTTAAATCCTCCTGACGCATAACTGTGCGAAGCTTTAACCGCAGATATGCACGGAATCCGTCCTGTATACTGTATACTTCATAGCCTTCTTTTTCAAAATCCTCTGCCAGTGCATCACTTTGCTGTCCTGTATGGCACAGCAGGTAAACAGGTGTCTGATCCTTTGTGAGTTCTTTTATCTGCTGTTTGAGCGTTTCACTGTCCATATGAAGGGCTCCGGGCATCGTTTCCTTGTCAAACGCTTCTTTTTCCCGGATATCTATTACCAGTTTTTTTCTGGTATCCGCTTCGTATTCTTCCATTGTTTTCCGAAACATACTTACTCCTTACATTTGCAATTATCCACTTATCATACCACTGTGCCGGAAATAATTCAATATTACTGTACGGAAATCACCTTGTAATCCTGTGCTTCCACAGCTTCTTTTAATGCTTCATCCGAAACGGCACTTTCTAAGGTAACAACAGCTGTTCCCGCTTCATGGCTGACAACTGCTTCTTTGACTTCCGGAAGGGCTTCGAGTGCCTTCTTTACTCTTGCCTCACAGTGTCCGCACATCATTCCTTCGATTGTTAATGTTTTTTCCATTTTCTTGTCCTCTACTTTCTTTTTTGATTTTATTTTTTTATCTTTTTCTGCATTGTGTACAGAGAAAAGATTTAAGCGTAACGCATTGGTTACTACGCAGAAGCTTGATAAGCTCATTGCCGCAGCACCAAACATCGGATTTAACTTCCATCCAAAGAACGGAATCCATACGCCCGCCGCCAGCGGAATTCCGATGATATTATAAAAGAATGCCCAAAACAGGTTTTCATGAATGTTTCTAAGCGTTGCACGGCTTAAACGGATTGCCGCCGGAACATCGCTTAAACGGCTTTTCATCAGTACAACATCTGCCGCATCAATTGCAATATCCGTTCCCGCACCGATTGCAATACCGATATCGGCTCTCGTAAGCGCCGGTGCATCGTTAATGCCGTCACCGACCATTGCAACCCTGCCGTCACGCTTTAAGCGGCTGATAACGCTGTCTTTTCCGTCCGGCAGGACATCTGCGATAACCTCATCTACGCCTGCCTGTGCGCCGATTGCCTTCGCCGTCCGTTCATTGTCGCCTGTCAGCATGACAACACGGATTCCCATGTTCTGTAACTGTCTGACGGCTTCCGGGCTGTCTTCCTTGATAACGTCCGCAACCGCAATGATTCCAAGCAGTTTGTCGTCCTTTGTAAAAAACAGTGGTGTCTTTCCCGCATTTGCAAGCTTTTGTGACTGCTCCTGCATTTCCTGTGAAACCGCGGTGCGGGTACTGATAAATTTGTAATTTCCGCCTGACAATACCGCATTTTCATATTCTGCCGTCAGTCCGTTTCCCGGAAGTGCCGTAAAGTTATTCACTTCAAAAATATCTGTCTGCGCTGCTTCGGCATATGCCAGTACTGCCTTTGCCAGCGGATGTTCGCTCTTTTTTTCCAGTGCATACGCAAATGAAATCAGTTCTTTTTCCGTGACACCTTTATTGCAGATAACGTCTGTGACCTTTGGTTCACCGGTTGTAATGGTTCCGGTCTTATCCAGTGCCACAATCTCAATCTTTCCCGCTTCTTCCAAGGATACCGCCGTCTTAAATAAGATACCGTTTTTTGCGCCCATGCCGTTGCCTACCATAATCGCAACCGGCGTTGCCAGTCCTAATGCACACGGACAACTGATAACCAGCACGGAAATTCCTCTTGCCAATGCAAATCCGACACTCTGTCCCGCAAGCAGCCACACAATGATGGTTACTGCCGCAATCGTAATAACTGCCGGTACAAAGATACCGGATACTTTATCGGCGACCTTTGCAATCGGGGCTTTTGTTGCCGCCGCATCGCTGACCATCTGGATAATCTGTGACAGTGCCGTATCTTCCCCGACTCTTGTCGCTTCACATTTTAAATAACCGGACTGGTTGATTGTTGCCGCGGATACCAGATTGCCTGCCGCTTTATCCACAGGAATACTCTCTCCTGTCAGTGCCGATTCATTGACTGCACTGCTGCCTTCCAATACTTTTCCGTCTACCGGAATATTTTCTCCCGGACGTACAATAAAGATATCGCCTTTCTGTACCTGCTCAATGGAAACTTCCGTTTCCACACCGTCTTTTAACAGCACTGCCGTTTTCGGTGCTAACTTCATCAAACCCTTTAAAGCATCGGTTGTTTTTCCTTTTGAATGGGCTTCAAGCATTTTACCGACCGTAATCAGTGTCAGAATCATTGCCGCCGATTCAAAATAAAATTCGTGCATGTAGTGCATAACACCGTCCATATTGCCATGCACCTGTGCATCAGTCATGGCAAACAGCGCATACGTGCTGTATACAAATGACGCAGCCGAGCCTAATGCCACGAGTGTATCCATATTCGGTGCTTTGTGAAACAGACTCTTAAAGCCGCTGATGAAAAACTTCTGATTAATCACCATCACCGCAATCGTTAAAAGCATCTGAATCAGCCCCATGGCGATATGGTTATCGGCAAGCACCGCCGGAAGCGGCCAGCCCCACATCATATGCCCCATGGAAAAATACATCAGGACAATTAAAAATACCAGCGATGACAGCAGTCTTTTCTTTAAAACAGGGGTTTCCCTGTCTTTTAACAGCTCCTCATCACCAAATGAACTGCCAGCCGCCGAACTGCCGTTTTTGGTGTTTTCTGCCGCTTTGCTTCCCTTTTTGGAAGCACCGTATCCGGCATCTGTGACGGCTTTTACAATATCCTGTTCCGATGCCGTGCCTTCTACGCCCATTGAATTGGTCAGAAGACTTACGGAACACGATGTTACGCCCGGCACTTTGGATACGGCTTTTTCCACACGCGTACTGCATGCCGCACAGCTCATGCCTGTTACTGTATACTGTTCCATTTTATTATTCCCTCCAGTCTTTATGATATCCGGTGGGTAGAAGTAAAAACCTTGCGCCCCGGCACCATTTTATTCGCTTTATTCATGTTATTTATATCTTTTGTTACTTCATTAATTTCTGCAAAACTTTTACAAGCTCGTCTACCGTTTCTTCTTTTCCTGCACGGATATCATCTGTGACACAAGTCTTGATGTGATTGGCAAGCAGCACTTTATTAAAGCTGTTCAGCGCCGCATTGGCCGCCGCCACCTGAATCAGAATATCCGGACAATACGCATCCTTTTCAACCATGCCTTTAATTCCACGAATCTGACCCTCTATTCTGTTTAAACGATTAATTAAATCCCGGTACTCTTTTTCAGAGCGTTCCTTATGCTTATGACAACAGCACATTTCTTCTTCCTGCATATTTTCTCCATTTCTACTACAATATATTTGAACTTTATTTTTAATCACATATTATACCCCTGTGGGGTATATGTCAAGTTTATTTTAAAAAAACGCAGAAGTGACAGTTTTCTTGCGTACTATCACTTCTGCGGCTTCTATGTTTTTTATTTTTACAAACTTTTTATTTAGTTGGTGTTCCATTCTTCAATCACGCAGGTGTGATGCTTCTTTTCCTTTCTTTCAGCATCGTAATTAATACCGACCAGTAAAATTTTATCACTATACCCTGTCAATGCCCCGTGATATCTGTTTTCTTTAATCTGCGCAATTGCAGAATCGGCAGATTTGTTGTGCTTTAACTCCACGACCATTGCCGGTCTGTGTCCGGCATTGGCTCTCGGAATAAACACAAAATCCGCAAAGCCTTTCCCTGCCGGCATTTCCCGCACAATGTTGTAATACGCCGGTGCCGTAAAATATGCCATGGTAAGCACACAGCTTAATGAATTTTCATCGTTATATTTAAGGACTGACGTGTAAGTGTCGTGGGCAAGTTCTACGAGTTCTGCCACCTTCTCACTGTCCCCTTTTATCGTTGCCAGCAGTAACCGGTCACACTTTGCAATGGATTCTGCCACCTCTTTCCAGCTTCCGGTACTCAATGCCGCCTGATAAGCTTTCTTTACTTCATAATTCGGTATATAAGCACTTTCTTCTTCCCTGTCATAGCCCAGATATCCTAAATGAATCAATGCCGTCAGTGCTTCGTCCTTTGATGAAACCGTAAAAAGGTCATTTTGGAAGGTTTCGGTATTGACATAAACCTTTCCCCCGGAAAGCATCGTCATCACATCGTCTTTTAAGCCTGCATAATTCATTGTAATAAATGTATTAATAGAGGCAAATGAAGACGTGTTTTTCCAGTATGAATCAAAGTCCTGCTGTGCCAGTGCCATGGACACCGAATTCGGATTGTACATATGCATTCCGTCAATCAGATAGCCGTTGTACCATGCTTTCATGCTTTCAAAATCCATGTCAAACCTTTCACAAAGCACTTTCACTTCATCTTCCGTAAATCCATAATACTGCGTAATCGGCTTTGATTTTAACATCGTATATTCGCTGAAATTATTCAGCGCCGATTCGTCTTTAATTTTCTTAATCGGAAGGATTCCCGTAATGTATGCTAGTGCCAGAAATGCTTTGGATTCTTCCGACTTAAACAAGGAATGAAGAAACTGCAGATATTGGTGAACCAGTTCTTTATCCTCGCTGTTTCGGATAACGCAGTCCCACTCGTCAATGATAATGACAAACGGGGTCTTGGTCTTTTGATATATCATCATTAAATTATAGCTTAAACTGTCTTCGTAATTTAACTCATCTCCAAAGACTTGCTTAAAATCCTTATAAATGTATTCCACGATTTTTTCAGTAATATTTTCCTTGTAAGAATCCCAAAAAGTTGAAATATCCAGATGTATCACATTGTACCGGTTCATATATTTCTTATAATCCGGATTCTGAGCGATCTTGGTATCTTCAAAAAGCTTTTCCGAATCGCTTCCAAGGCTGTAATACGCATCGATCATACCCGCCGCGTGGGATTTGCCGAACCGTCTGGCATGGCTGACGGCAAGACAGTTCCTTGGCGTTCCAATCAACTCATTCAGATCATTTAACAGCCCGGTTTTATCCACGTATATTTTATAATTTTTATCTTTCGCAAAACTTTCATTCCCCGGATTAAAATATACGCCCATTTACAATGTCACCCCTTTCCATTATATTTTACTTTATTACCGTTTTTCTATTTGTTAATTAATATTTTAACATATTTTCATTTGCAGGTCTATGAACATTCCCGAAACCTATTAAAAATTTCCCAAAAAAAATTGACAAATTCATTTTTTGTGCTATGATAACAGACAGAGTGTTCGTCAGTAAGACCGCACGAAGGGGTACACCACCGCGGGTGTAGCTTTCCTTTCGTGCGGTCTTTTTTTATTTTATAACAAGACTTTTACCCGGATATGCCGGACACATCAGCGGGTTATCAAATCTACAGACAGGAGGGTTTTCCATGATTCAGATTAACGGAAACGAAGCCATGCAGGCGGACGGCATGAGCATTGCAGATTATCTGCTGTCCGAAGGATATGTGCTGTCCCACATTGCCGTTGAACGCAATGAAGTGATTGTCAGCAAAAAAGATTATGCCGATACACGGATTCAGGACGGCGATGTTATCGAAATCGTGCAGTTTATGGGCGGCGGCTGATAAACATTTTCACAACACGGCTAAATTCTAAATTAAAACAGAGCAGTCAGACTGCTCGGAAACGGAGAAAAATTATGATTGAAAATGATACATTTACATTGGGAGGACATACCTTTTCTTCCCGCTTTATCTTAGGTTCCGGTAAATACAATCTGGATTTAATCCGCGCAGCCGTATCCGATGCCGGTGCGCAGATTATCACGCTGGCTGTCAGACGTGCCAATACCAAAGACAGCGAAAATATTCTGGACTATATCCCGGAGGGTGTCACACTGCTTCCGAATACGTCCGGTGCCAGAAATGCCGACGAGGCTGTCCGCATTGCGCGCCTTGCACGGGAAATGGGCTGCGGTGATTTTGTCAAAATCGAAATTATGCACGACTCTAAATACCTGCTTCCTGACAACTACGAAACGATTAAGGCAACTGAAATTCTTGCAAAGGAAGGCTTTATCGTTATGCCGTATATGTACCCTGACTTAAATGCCGCCAGAGATTTAGTCAATGCAGGCGCCGCTTCCATCATGCCGCTTGCCTCTCCGATTGGCTCTAATAAGGGACTTGCAACCAAAGAATTTATTCAGATTTTAATTGATGAAATTGACCTCCCGGTTATCGTGGATGCCGGTATCGGAAAGCCTTCACAGGCATGTGAAGCTATGGAAATGGGTGCCGCCGCTATCATGGCAAATACCGCGATTGCAACTGCCGGAAATATTCCTGAAATGGCAAAAGCTTTCGGTCTTGCAATTGAAGCCGGACGGCGTGCCTACCTTTCCGGTCTTGGACGTGTATTAAATAAAGGCGGCGAAGCTTCCGACCCGCTGACCGGATTTTTACATAACTAATTTTAGAAAAGAGGTCTTATTTTATGGACACCAATCAAAAGGAAAATGATTTTATTATTCAGAACGGCAAATTAAGTCCTGCCGCTTTAAAACGAAAAACAGAACTGGAAAATAATCCGGCTTCCCGTACAGACCACATGGCATATCTGCCGGACATGGAGCAGATTTCCTCCGATATCCGTGATAAAGTGCTTGCTGCCATGAACGCTTATGAGCCGGACAAATACACGGCGCGCGATGTCTTAGCTGCACTTTCCCACGACCGCTGCAGTATTGAGGACTTTAAGGCACTGCTCTCCCCTGCCGCAGAACCGTTTCTGGAAAAAATGGCACAGCGCGCCGAGCGTGAAACGCGTAACCACTTCGGTAATTCTACCTACATTTTCACACCGCTGTATATTGCAAATTACTGTGAAAATTACTGTGTTTACTGCGGTTTTAACTGCTATAACGATATTCACAGAAAACAGCTTTCCATGGAAGAAATTGAGCATGAAATGAAGGTTATTGCCGATTCCGGCATTGAAGAAATTCTGATGCTGACGGGCGAGAGCAAATCAAAGAGCAGCATTACCTATATCGGCGATGCCTGCCGTCTTGCCAAAAAATATTTCAGAAATGTGGGACTTGAAATTTATCCGTGCAATACAAAGGATTACGCTTATCTGCATGAATGTGGCGCAGACTATGTGACTGTTTTTCAGGAAACTTATAATGCCGACAAATATGAAACGCTTCATCTCATGGGACACAAACGTGTCTTCCCATACCGCTTTGAAGCACAGGAGCGCGCTTTAATGGGCGGTATGCGCGGTGTCGGATTTTCCGCTCTGTTAGGTCTGTCTGACTTCCGTAAGGATGCGCTTGCCACGGCACTGCACGTATATTATCTCCAGCGCAAATATCCGCATGCGGAAATGTCTTTGTCGTGTCCGCGGTTACGACCGATTATTAATAATGAAAAAATTAATCCGCTGGATGTACATGAAAAACAGCTCTGTCAGGTTTTATGTGCATACCGCATTTTTCTGCCATATGCCGGAATTACCGTATCATCAAGGGAATCCGCTTCTTTTAGAAACGGTATTATTAAGATTGCCTGCACCAAGGTATCTGCCGGTGTCAGCACCGGTATCGGCGATCATGAAGCCAAATATGAAGGCAGTGAAGAAAAAGACTGCGGTGACGAGCAATTTGAAATTGCCGACACCCGCAGCTTAAAACAAATGTATGACGATATTAAACAGCAGGGTTTGTGGCCGGTCTTAAATGATTATCTGTATGTGTAGTACCTACGGATACACCGGTACTTTCCGACAGGAAAGCATTTTTCCAATCTTCCTGTATATCATCTGTTTCGTCTGCCGGTTCGGCAGACGAAACTTTTTTAGTCTGTTTTTTCTTTTCGGCATCTTCCTTTGTTTCGGGAAGTTCCTGATAATCCGATGTTTTCTTAAACTCCTTTAAAACATCATCATATGCGGCATACAGCATCTGCTTTGCCGGGTCATCATCACTGATATGAAACATCGCTTCACTGTAAACGTCCTGCACTTCCTCTTTTGAATGACAGTGCTTGATTCGCTCCTCCAGTGCCTGCCGCTGAATCTGCACCCGCTCCACATACGGATACAATGCCGGATAATGAATTTTGATATAACGCATTTCCTCAGCCGACAGCTTCTTGCCGGAATACACTTTATTCATTACTTTTCTGTCATAAGAGCTTTTTTGTGCATCTGTCATGCCCGAAGTCGGATCTAGCATATCCTTAATTTTTTCTGTTATCGCACTGACCTGTTCATAAGCACATTTTTTTAACTGCAAACCGGCAACCCATCTGGCACTTTCCGCATCCGTAACTCCGGTCTGTCCTGTGGAAACACTTGTCTTTTTCTTTGTTCCGGTACTTTCTACACCTGACACCTCTGTATTCTGTGTATTTTGTGCCTTGTTTCCTGCCTCTGTATTTTCTGTCTGCATCTGCACGTTGGTTTCCTGTGTATCGGTGTTTAAAACTTTAAACTGTATTGTCTGCATGGCTTTCTCCTCTTTTTTGTAAACTGCTGTTTCTGATTCTCACTTTTATATAAAAAGTATCGGCGGAAATGACGATTTTCTTGAGTTTTTACGGCAAAAGCCTTATACTTTGAAAAAACAGCTTACACAGCAGAATGGAGTTTTTTATGGATACTCAGATTCAACAAACCTTTGAACAGTTAAAACAGACCATTTCCGTTTCCACTTCCCCGTTCCATACCGCAAAAGAAGCCATGCGCAGGCTTAATGAAGCTGGCTTTGTAACACTGGACTGGGACAGCACATGGGAACTGGTTCCGGGCGGAAAATATGCCGTCTGCCCGTTTGGCACAACGGTTTTCGGCTTTCAAATCGGCACAGACCTTTCCGATACCCCGGTATGGAAGCTTTCCTCTTCACATATTGACAATCCGGGATTTCGTATCAAATACAATCCGGTCGTTTCCTCTAAAAACGGCTGCCGCTTAAATACAGAAGTTTACGGCGGTGCAATTTACAGTACATGGCTTGACCGTCCACTCTCAATTGCCGGACGGATTGCGTTAAAAAATCCACAATCCGCACACCCGCGCCTGAAACTGGTGGATTTTAAACGTCCTGTGGCAGTTTTGCCAAATCTTGCCATTCATTTAAACCGTGCCATGAATGACGGTGTCGCCCTTAATGCACAGACCGATTTGCTTCCAATCTGCGGCATGGACGAACACATGGACACCGATACATTTCTTCAGATTCTTGCCAATGAAACCGGCGAAAAACCGGAAGATATTTTATGCTTTGATTTGTCCGTGTACCACTATGCGGAACCGGTGCGCACCGGATTTTCCGGCGATATGTTTATGGCACCGCGCATTGACAACATTTCTTCGGTGCAGGCATGCCTGACCGGACTGATTGAAGCTAATCCGTCAGACGGTATTTCCGTGGCGGTTCTGTTTGACCATGAAGAAATCGGAAGCCGCAGTAAAAACGGTGCCAACGGCAATCTCCTTTCCTATACTTTGGAGCGTATCTGCAATGCCCTTAATATTTCAAGAGAAAACTTTTTGCAAAGCCTTGTACACAGTTATTATCTTTCTTTGGACGTTGCGCACGCGATACACCCGGCGCACCCTGAAAAATCGGATATTACATCTGCCATGCCGTTAAACCGCGGCTTTGCCATTAAGGCTTCCGCAAAACACGCATATTGCAGTGATGACGATATGACCGGCGTGATTTTACAGCTTGCCGCCCGTCATCATATTGCCTGCCAGCAAAATCATATGCGCAATGACTATCCGGGCGGTAGTACCGTCGGTCCAATGGTCGCCGCAAATCTCCCGATGTGCAGTGCCGATATCGGTATTCCAATTTATGCAATGCACTCTGCCATGGAAACTGCGGGAATGAAAGACCAGTATGACTTAGAAGCTTTTATGAAAGCATTTTATAAGGAATTGTAATGATTATAATTTACTTTTTGATATGTTTTGGGACTTTCTACATGATAATAAAACACTGTTATCGCAAAAGCAATTACAAAATGTCTTTGCGGTAACAGTCTTTATCTTATTATTTATCATATCATTTATAATATTATTCACGATGACAGACTGTCATCGTAGATAAAAGATTTAAAATATAAAATTTACACAGGAAGAATAAACCTTTTTCCATCTATATCCGATACTTTTAACGTGACGTCATACACTTTTTGTATGAGTTCACCCGTAAGTATCTGCTGGGGACTTCCCTGCGCAATACATTTTCCGGCTTTTAACGCAACAATTTCATCGCTGTAATACAACGACTGATTGACATCATGGAGTACCATAATAATCGTAAACCCATATTCTTCATTTAACCTGCAAATCAGCCGCAGAATCTGAAGCTGATAGCGGATATCCAGATACGTTGTCGGCTCGTCCAACAGCAGAACCTTTGCATCCTGCGCCAGTGCCATTGCAATCCACACACGCTGTTTCTGTCCGCCGGAAAGCTGACTGACCGTCTTATCCTTGTGCTTTGTGGTATTGGTAATTTCAAGCGCCCATTCAATCCGCTCCATATCCTTTGCTTTGTCAAACGGAACGCCCATTTTGTGATACGGAATCCGTCCGTAAGATACCAGCTTTTCCACAGTTAAATCCGGCGGCGCCGTATTATACTGATGTACCACGGCAACCGACTGTGCAAACTGCTTCTGCCGGATTTGTGCAATATCCTCTCCCTGTAATAAAATCTTTCCACCTGCCGGTTTTAAATTTTTCGTCATCAACTGGAGCAGCGTGGATTTTCCACAGCCGTTTGGTCCAATCATCGTTGTGACAATGCCTTCATGAAATGACAGATTCAGGTTGTTAAGCACCTCATGCTTATCATAGGCAAATGACAGATTTTCTATTTCAAATACGTTCTTTTTCTCTTTATTATTTTGCATATCCCTGCTTTGACCTCCTAAGCAACAAGATAAAAAACGGTCCGCCCACAACAGACATAATCACGGAAGCACTGATTTCATACGGTGCGGTAATCGTTCTTCCGACTGTATCCGCAAGAAGCAGTACGACCGCACCAAGCAGGGCTGAATACGGCACGAGCGTTTTGTGGCTGCTGCCCACCAGCAGTCTTGCAATATGCGGAACAATTAACCCCAAAAAGCTGATTGCCCCGATAACGGCTGTTGAAATCGCGGCAAGCAGTACCGCAATCACGGAAATCACCATACGGCTTTTTGCCACGGATACACCGATAGAGCGCGCCGTTTTATCTTCCAATGCCAGCAAATCACACTGTCCCGAAACGACAACTGCGGCAATCAGTCCAACCACCACATAGCCGATTAACGTTTTAAAATCTGTCCACGTTTTCATCGTGATATTAGCATTGACAATGCTTGCCGCTCCGGAATAACTGCTGCCCGTGCCTGAATTAAATGCACTCATCAGTCCCGTAAACATTGCATTGACCGCCACACCGACTAAGATAATGCGAAGCGGCGATAAACCGTCCTTCCACGACAGCGCATATACCAGAAAAAATGCGGCAAGACCGCCTAAAAATGCCGCCGCCGGTGTGAAAAAGTACAATGACGGACAAAATGCCGTAAGCAGTACTGCCGTAAGGCTCGCACCCGAACTGACACCGATAATACCGGGGTCTGCCAGCGGATTTTTCATGACTGCCTGCAAAAGCACACCGGATACTGCTGTTGCCGCGCCGCCCGCCATTGCAATAAAGATTCTCGGAAAACGCAAATCATAAATCGTTGCGACATTTTCATCATACGCGACAAACAGCCCGCTAAATAACTGTTTTGCCGACACCTTCAGACTTCCCGTATTTGCCGCCCACAAAAACAAAAGCAAGAGTGCTCCTGCCGTCAAAATATAAGACAACACTATTTTTTTCTTTTCCATTTTTTTCTCTACTTTCCGCTGTATTTCCAGCATTTTAAAATAACAGTGTAAATATTGCCGTACTCTCCGGCATGTGCATAATCCCCACAGAGCAGGTCATTTTCAGACACACACTTCCGTGAAAAATCCTGCCGGAATCGCTTCCGATATTGACAAATTCAAGCACGCTTGCCGGAAATGAAATCAAATCGCCGTTTCGCTGTGCTTCACAAAATTTTGACCCGTCAAAATATTTCAGACATTTAATCTTTCCGCTCATTTTTCTGCCCGTCATCGCGGAATATTTCTCGACCCGCTGTGCCTTTAACAAAATCATGCCCCTGCCGTCCGTGACCGACAGCGTACAGGGATGTATAAAGCCTTCGTTGGACATGGAAATGTTGCTGCCGTTTTTCACGGTTTCCCTGTATATAATAAACGGAAGCAGATATTGACCGTCCCGCAGTCCGTTGCACAAAATCGTGCCGTCAAACCGTTCATATGTACGAAGCAGATGCTTCATGCGGTACTGTTCTTCCATACTGCGAATCACTTCAAAAGTTTCATCCGAGCAGTACATGGATAAATACAGTGCGTCATTACATGCCTGCGCCTCTGTCACGCCTTCATAAATCAGATGATTTGTTGCAATGTCCATCCGCTCCGCGTATTTACGCGCCGTCTGTTCACCCAGCTTTTCAAGCCGCGGATGTCTTGAATCCGTGCGATTCAAATAACCGTCCTTCTCCAGCGCCGTAAATACCCGGCTCACCGTATATTTTTCTACACCGAGTGTCTTAGACAGATTGGTTACATTGCAGTTTTCCGGTGACATTTTTAATAAACTGACTAAGATTCGTATTTTTAAAAATTCTATCGAATCCAGCTTTCCCACTTCCCCTCTGATTGATTATTTGCGAATTTACTTATTGGCTAATTTGTTGATTCATTCATTTGTTCATTGGTTGATTCACTTACTTGCTGTTTATTGTTATTGCAGTTGGCAACGTAAATGAAAAGTCACCAAAATAGCTTGCTGTTTAGTGTTCGTTGTTGTTTTCTACTTTCTGCTTGTGTATATTTTGTTTGTCACTGCTACTCTATGTTAGCTACCGCTAATCTATGAACAAAAAAATAGAATTCCCGATTCGGGAATTTCTGTCTTTGGAATAAGGGTTAGCTCTAGCTAACTTCTATAGTATAAATGTCTGCATTTCAACTGTCAATGCAGCTTTTGAGAACTTTTCTCATTTTCTGTTATGTAAAACAAAAACTGCCGCATAAACGCTTGTTTTTGTCCTTGATGACATTTACAACGCTTTATACGGCAGTTTGTTTTTATCTCTGATTGTTTTTACTCTGCAATTTTCTTATCTGTTTCCAGAATGTGATGTACCAGCCAGTCTGTTAAGAATGTAAGCACTTCCTGAATGACTTCTTCAGAATTTTCATCTAAATGCTCTAAATCCAGTTCATCTAACTTCTGGCAGAACTGGTCGTGCTGTACCTTCTGCATGAACATTCCCTTGTAATTAATGTTTTTCATATATTCTTCTTCATGCTGGAAATGTATCTTGGTATAATCTCTCAGTTCATTTAAAATCTTAGCGATGTGGTCATACTTGTCTGGTATAAATTCATTTTTATATAACTCATACGCTTCATCTGCGATTTCAAAAAGCTTCTTATGCTCCTCGTCAATCTGGGCAATTCCTGTATAATATTCCGGTTTCATCTCGTACATTGTCTTTTCCTCCAATTCCGGCGGCTGTCAGGCTATTGATGTATTTTTACATTTATACAGCCCATCTTTACCTGCCTCTTGATGTTTTTATTACAATAACATAAATAGCCGGTGATGTCGAATGGTTTTTGGGGAAATATGTGGATAAGCTGTTTTTTTATTGCTACATTTCATCAAATAGTGGTTTATTCCTTGTGTTTGGGACGTTCGTGGCTTTTAATACATCTCATGTTAAAGTTAATCTATGTCAACGTCGAATATTTCACCAATTTTTGTATAGTTTCAATACATCCCATGTTAAAGTTTATCGAAAAGTCCGGAGGTGCGGTTACAGATTACGCAAAGTTTCAATACATCTCATGTTAAAGTTAATCGGGACAGCACGAAGCGATTATTTCGCAGGAATCATTGTTTCGATACATCCCATGTTAAAGTTAATCTACAGCCCGTATTCCATACTTTTCTTTAATCTCCTCGTTTCAATACATCCCATGTTAAAGTTAATCCCCAGCTTCTTATTCTCTCTGCTGTCATTAAAACCTGTTTCAATACATCCCATGTTAAAGTTAATCTTTTTCGATTTCATCATTAGCTGTTTCAATACCTCTGTTTCAATACATCCCATGTTAAAGTTAATCTGCTGGAAGACCGGGTGACAAAGAATGCTGCTGGGTTTCAATACATCCCATGTTAAAGTTAATCGTTGCAATCTTACGGCTTATAAAGTGCAGTCATCGTTTCAATACATCCCATGTTAAAGTTAATCATTAACTGGCACAAATGTACAGGACATGTTATTTAGTTTCAATACATCCCATGTTAAAGTTAATCTCAAGCTATGATCTGCACCTGATATCCGTTCAATCGTTTCAATACATCCCATGTTAAAGTTAATCCAACGTATTTCCAGCATTCCATACAATACACTATACCAGATTCCCCAGTATTTATCAACGTTTTTAAAATTTTTACCAGCCACCGCGCCATTTGCCAAAAAAATTCACAAAATCACTGCAATACCACTGTTTTTGCGGATTCACGCAATTTTACACTGATTGGCGGCTGGTAAATTTTCATTGTATTACAAAATCAACTGCTCACCATTTTCCCTATCCTTCTTTCCAAGCACCTCCTCGCCAAACACATTTTCATTAAACAGCTTAATAATACAGATAAAATCCTCGTCTTCCTGTATCACCTTCTTTAAATCCGTCTTCAACCCGATAAGCTTTGAAGGTGTAATCTCTCCACGAAAAACAGAATTTTGATAATGCGATAAATATTTTTTGCATATTTTAAAGACCTTCTGCACCCGCTTTTCATTGACATCGTAAAATACAAATGCATAATTATAGTTCAATTTCTTTGCCATATACCCTCACTTCCTACCGATTATCCTTCAGCGAAAACGGAATAAATTCCTGCCCTTCTAATATATACTTAATCAATTTGTAGCAGTCCAGCTTTAATGCCGTCCGGTAAGTTACCTTTCGTTTCAGCCGGTCATGCACAAATACCGATTCCATGCGCGCTTCAAATGCTTCAATAAATATTTTTCGTCCTTCTTCATTCAACAAACAATAATTGACTTTTTTGTCAAAATGCTTTTCAACCTGCAATTTCCGGTTATTTACTAAATCAAATATCGTCCGGTACACAATAACCGGCTTAAAAACCTCACTCATATCAAGGCTTAATGAAAAACGCCCTTCTGACGGCTCATGTAAAAAACTGATGCGCTGATCTAAATGTGTCTGATAAATCGCTGAAATCGTCTTTGTATACAACAGCGTATTTCCATAAGAAATCAACGCATTGATCGGATTATCCGGCGGTCTTTTCACCCGCTTATTCATCACAAAATCCTCCGGCAGAAAATACCGAAATGTCCCATAAAAACGCAGCCAAACTTCGCCCTCTGCCGCCATAATTTCTTTTACATTTTGCGCATTTTCCACTTTCACATAAAATTCCCTGCGAATCCAGTCTAAAACTTCCTTGACTTCCTTTTTATCATGCTTATAATAATGATACAGCACCTCGTAAATGTTCCTGCCAATTCCGCATACAATCGCTTTGGCAATTACTTCTCTGGAATTGTCATATGCCTGTACCTGTTTCACTATCAGTCTTCCGCTGTTATACTGATTTTTCGGATAAAATGTACCACTGTACCCTTCATAATAATTGAAAAAATGTACGATAACGTGATTCTGTGACAAAAAACCCAACAGCTTTGTATTTACCGTGACTTCGTTCATACAGTAAATTTCTTTCGTATTCTCGATTGGAATGTAAACATTTTTTCCGTCTTTCCGGAAACACAATGAATTGTCTTTCCTCGTCAGTTCTCCCATGGACATAATATATCTTGTACTTCCCATAATCCATCCGCTTTCCGTACTATTCCTTTTGTCTTTAAAACGTACAAATAATAGTAAAGCTGCCACTTGGCGGCTTCTTCGTCTGCATCCGATTTCTTGATTTCCGTCAGATATTCCGCCGTCAGCTTGTCTAATTTAATATTTTCAATCGCGATTTCCGAGTTGGCACTCCCCGCCGCCTTTTCCTCATGAATTGCTTTGCCAATCTGCACATTTTCACTGTTATCCTCCAGATTCATCCGGTTTCCATGCAGATAACACTGCCGCTTACAGTGAAAATAATAATTCATCAGCGTTCCATTTACCTTCATATGAACCCCCATTCTTACAAAACTTTATCTGTAAAATGATACGGACTACACAAATAAATTTCCCTGCGAATAAAATTTATCGGTATTTAATCTGCCATTTTCAAAATACTGCTCTGCATCTTCAATCAGATACAACTCACCGATTCTGTCATTATAATCCAGGCTATTGTCAATTTTTATCTGATAAATAAAATAACTCATCTTACTTTTCACCTCTGATAACAATATCTGTTTTTTCGCATAATTCATTGTCATATCGCTTAATAATTCCCTGTACCGCTCCCACACCTGCTTTCCGTCAATGATTTCTCCGGTATCTGTCGTAATTTTCCGTGCAAAATAGACCGACATCTTCCAGTCATCATTCTTATCAATTAATTTCATCTTTTGAGAAATCCATACAAAATCCAGCTTTTTGACATTATCCACAAAAGCTTCTATTCCATTTTCATTCTTTCTGTCATTGCGGTATTTTCTTATTCCTTTTAAAATATAATCATAATATTTGCCAAAATTCTTATCTGCAAGCAGTTGTTTCATCTCATCTTTTCTTAATGTATATGCTGTATCAACGCGGTAATCTTCCTTATAAATACCGCTTTCATCATCCATATCAAAAAAATACACAACACCATTTCTTTTAAAATTCCGGTTAATCCGTCCGATAAACTGCTCCTCACTGTCTAATTTGCTGATATCTTTATAGCCAATATCCATATCAATGTCTATGCCGGCTTCAACAACCTGCGTTGCCACCAGTATTACTGCCTTATCTTGGTCTGCTGTATCCATTTCCCTTAAAATGCGTTTTCTGTCAATCTGGTTATCATCGCCTGTCATGCAGAATACCTGCAAATCTTCCCGCCCGGACTCTGCCAGCATATGATAAAACATCTCCGCACTTGTTTTCGTGATAAATTCCATAAGAATCTTTCTTCCCTTTTGTGCCTGCCCCAGAACATGCGCATATAGTTCTTCCATTTCAGTCTTTTTATCCGGATAAAGCAATTCATACGACAATGCCACTCTTTTCTTAAAACGTGCGTCCTGAAAATATTTTTCCGGATTTTCAATCAGATTTACAACCTTTTCATGATTTCCGGTAAGCATATCCAACTTCGGCAGTGTCGCCGACATAATAATAATTTTCATATTCAACAGTCTGCTATAACACTGCAAAAACATCATAATTTCTGTCCACAGCACATTTTTATAACTCTGAATCTCGTCTAACACCACAACACTGCCTGCCAGTTGATAAAAACTGATTGCCGCTTCTCTTTCACACCCAAACATAATTTGAAATAAATTGACATGCGTTGTTAAAATAAACGGATAATTCAAAAATTGCCTGTCCAGCAGTGCTTTTTGATAAAATTTCTCATTTTCTTCTATATCCAGATTTTCCCAAAATTTTCTTGTTCCGTTTAGTGGAATCGGCGTAATGGAATTAATGACCGCGATACTTTTAAAAATATCTGTCTGCCCGTATATTTTTTCAAGCGTATCGTAATTCTGCTCGACCAGTGTATTAAACGGATACACATAAAAAATCTTATTGATATTTTTATCCAATAATTTCAGACTGCAATTCATTGCCAGATTCGATTTGCCGGCCCCCGTCGGTGCTTCAATAAAGGCTATGTTGGTATCTTTATTTTTAAGTAGCGTCTGCTCAGCTTCATAAAACATGCGATTCCGCAAAATATTAATATCCTTTTTATCATCAACACAGCTCTCTGGATTCAATCTGCGAATCTGTTTTACCCGCTCCGACTGCTCATACTGTGTGGCAAACTCTGTATTTTCAATCGTTCCGAACGCACTCATTTGTATGCCGTTGTCATATTCCGATGTCGCATAATAATCACAGGATACCAACACTGAAAATAAAAATCTTATATACGTATACAATCCTGCGTGCGAAGACTGCTTCTCTAAAAAGCTGTGATATATCCTTGTGTTCTGCCTCGGCATATTCATCATATGCCGGTCTCGTTTACAAAACGGTCCATGATATACTTCCGTAAAATCACCTTGATTCATACACGAAAAAATATCTGCTAATTGCCGGTTTGGCTGAAATTCTTCCAGAAACTCTTCAAACCTCGACAGATTTCCATGGTGTCTTGATATTACATAAGCATTTACCAGCATGAATACATGAATCATATTCTTTTCATCTTTTGATAACAGACTTTCCTGTATCTTCTCATAAAAATAGTCAAAATAAATTGCCGCAGACAGTATAGAATGTTTTGTTCCGTCCAGACAATCTATTGCTGTCCATTTTTTTAATGTATTTTTCATTTTTATACTTTGAAATCGTGGGTTAATTTTCCCGCAATCATGAAAAATAATGACGTTTACTATCAGGCTGTAAAACAATTTTATCCCCTCATCGGAAAGCTCCGGTGCCAATTCTTTTTGAAAATTTTCAAATACTGCCTTAAAATTTTTATGTTCCCACAGCTCTTCAAAATAATGATAACACCTGTCCACATGTTCTTTTAAAATCTCCGGATTTTTCCCATTGCCCCGGTCACAATGTGCATAAAATAACTCCGGTTTTACAATGATATCCTCAATAGGTATGATATATTCCTTCATCTTTTTCTCCTCAATTCCATAAAACATTTCATAAAAACGCATAAAACCATAGCCGGAGTCCAATATCTAATGTCTTTCCGGCTATGGTTTCACTTTAATAAAATGCTATATGATATGTCCTGCCGTCAATATCATCAACCGCATAAATTTTTTTCTGTATTTCTGAAACGGCAAGATTTGTGAGTACAAACCGTTCGTATTCATACATATTAAATGCTAAATCCAGTCGTACCGGCAGTGCTTCCTCATACTTATATGGATTGTCCTGTTCAAAATCGTCTAAATCAACCACGGCATCTCCCCGTACAAAAAAGCTGTCAATTTTTTTCGGCGTTTCCACCTCTGTTGCATCAATCATACTTGCTTCGGTAATGTCTGCCGGGTGGTCATTGCTTCCAAGATACGGCATATAGACACACTTTCTGCCAATAATGTTATCCGCAACCGCCTCTGCCGCTTTGCTGTCCAACATAATATATACATACCATTTCGGATTTTCAAGCCACTGCTGTCGGACTATCAGATTTCCGCCTTTTTCCATAGACGCATATCCCACCGAATTATTAAATGCAATGATTTTCTGCGGAAAACTCCCCTTTTCACAGCATGGAATAACCGCCATTTTTAATTCCTTTAACTGCTCATAAAATTCAGGATACTCCGGTGCTTCCATCTTCTTTTTCTGCACGATATGGGCATATCCCGAATATCCCATAACCGTCCCCAAAAGTCCCAACAGGGCAACCCGGTGGATATGACCATATGTAAAGTAATAATACCTATTCACTTCCGGCTTTTTAAAAAAAGCCTGCTTTCCGCTGAGCGTAAATCTTAAAACCTTCATCTGCTCCACACCTTTCAGCCTACTGCTTTTCAATCTCTTTTCCGGTGAAGATATCAAAATACTTCACACCCTCAATATCACTGGCAATTTCCGTTGTATGCGGATTATAATGGATTTCAGCAGATAACACTCTGTCTTTTACATCATGAAGCAGTTCTTTTACATTCACTTGAATTGTATTCTTTTCTGCTCCCTTTATAAATGTCACATATCTATCCAAATTCGGCAGGTACAGTGTCGGTTCTGTTTCTATAAACAAACCGAATTCATTTTCACAGCCTGCTTTTGAATTTGTGGCAAAACTGGTTGTTCCCTTTAATGCCGCTTCTTTAAACTTCTGATAATCTTCTTCTGTATATCCTTCGGTTACTCCAAGCTGTTCAAAGCTGTCATACACTCTCGGATTAATCACAAACGGATAGAAATAGTGCGCTTCATCACTGACAATCTTTGTTCCCAGTGATGTATTTTTCTTTTCTATTACTTCTTCTTCCTTGTTAGTTTCTTCTTTATCGTCTTCATTATTGTCTTTCTTTTTCTGTATTTCTTTAGGATTCTTAAATGGTGACAACACTGTCTGTTGCTGTATTTCCGATGCCTCATATAAATTAAATCCTTGACCAATCTGAACAGCGCCTGTTATAGAAACATTGGCACTTACTTCTGCAAATGTCGCACCAAAATTTTTTACATCAACTGCTGTAAATAGATTTTTTAATATTTCCCCTGTATCTTTAACTTTCTTTAAATCCTCTACATCAAAAATATATTCGTAACGCTCCTTTATGTCCGTGGAACAAGATTAACTTCTCCCTTTTTATCCGCTTTCAATCGAAGTGATTTTATATTAAGCACTTTTTCTCCAAGTTCTTCCCACATTTTTTTCATTGGATACTTCAATGCTTTATCACTTCCAAAAAATTGCTCTTTTGTTGTTGCCTTTGGAAATCCCTCAAAATCAGCATTCCAATTCGCCATTACTGATGAAATTCCTAATACACCATATACCCTTTTATTCATTTTACTCATTGTCCATACCCCTTTCGTCACTTAATTTTTCTTTTTTAGCATATATCAAATTATCATCTACAAATCCTGCTGATATGTAATATCCATTTATTTCTTTTCCGTCCATATCATACTGCATAATATGTCCATGTAAAGTTTTAATTCTATGATTTGTATCTTTAATTGCATAATTATATTTTTTAAAATATAGCAAAAGTGTTTGCTTAACTGTTTTATCATTTTTCGTCAACAACAGTCTGTTAATAAAAGATAAATTCTTATTCGCCGATTTACTCAATTTCAAATATGTATTCATTAATTGTCCTACTGCATAGCAGTATTCTTCGACATTTTCAAAATCCCAATCTTCCTTTTCGTCGATATGATTTTTTAACATTTCTCTTGTTTTTGACATAGTGTTATTATACCTCCTATCCTTACTGAAATAATCCATTATTGAAATCCATAAATTTAATTGATGCATTGCTTTCCAGCGGTTTCCTTGCGCTATAGACTTTACAATAAACCGTAATGCTAGCATTTGAGTGACTGTTGCTATATTATTTGCATTTCCTAGTTTAAACCAATTAAAAAAATGTTCACGATATTTTATTACCTGCTGTTTTAAAAAGTTATCTTCGATATTTATTTTATTTGTTTGCTTAAAATAATTACATTTTAATTGTTTTGAAAAAAATATGTCATCAACAAGTTCTTCTATTTTCCAAAGATTGGTTTTTCCTCCATACTTTAATTCAAACTCTTTTTGATTTTCGTCCAATGGTTTTAAAACACATTCAAATATAAAAAGTCTGTCCAAATCCGGCTTATAACCTGTTATTCTATCCATATAATGAATTTCAAGTTCTTTACCTGTTTGTATCCGCAAATAAATACCTGTTTCAATCATTGGTATCTGTTCACTATCACCACAGGCAACTACTTTCTTTTCATCTAAATCAATATAAATATTGTTTTTACCCTTTCTCGCTTGTCCCGATAGGTAATCAAAAAAATACATTTGTTTAATTGCTTCACTTATTTCTATCAAATACGGTACTGTTATTTTTCTTGTTTTATTTTCCAAGAAAGGCTTTTTACTACCTAGAACAATGTTAGCATTTGGTACTCCAATAATCTTATTTCCTACTTGCTGATTATAATCATTTTTATTAAAGACATTAAGTGCAATATACCTTAATCCCTCCTTTTTTATATTTTCTTTCGATTGTTCAACGTCATCATCTATAAAAAAAAGTTTTAAATACTCATCTTTCCCTATTTTTATTTCTTTTTGTTCACTAAACTTTTTTAAATATAATTTAGTCCAGTTTTCAATCTCTTTAGCTTTTTTTATATCTATTTGTCCAAATTGATTTTCAATTTGTTTATATAATTCTTTATCTTTTTTAGTTTTATCCAATCGCTCAAATGCTTTATAATATTTTTCGATTTTTATATCCGAAACTCCTTCATCTAAGCTTTTCCCCTTAATAAAGAATGTATACATATTATTAGAATGTACCATTTTTTGTGGTACATCAAGACACTTATTTGAATATGTAACATTACTATAAAAATCCATAAATGAAATTAATTCATACTGCGAACATTCCTGCCCTTGTATATTTCCTGT
>ERZ791854.610-NODE-610-length-23667-cov-22.4598_pt1 | contig 23667 bp, 19 predicted proteins | sample MGYA00510286_ERZ791854 | MGnify/ENA primary metagenome ERZ791854 (study PRJEB30046, sample SAMN00715267) | human gut metagenome | study: EMG produced TPA metagenomics assembly of the A metagenome-wide association study of gut microbiota in type 2...
AGAAGTTAAGCCTTGTCACGCCGATGGTACTGCGTAACAGTGGGAGAGTAGGTAGCCGCCGTTTTTGATGAAAGCCTCCGAGTCATTTGACTGACTCGGAGGCTTTTTTGTGTTTATACTCTACTCAACTGTATAATATCGATTAATATAGGGCGCAATCCACTTACAAAACATTCTACGGCAATAACCATTAGGATAAGTCCCATTAAACGCATCATAACATTGTTACCTGTTTCTCCTAAAATATTGACTAATCGAGTTGAAGCTCTTAATATAAGGTAGGTGATGAAATAAATCAAAGCAATCATTCCTATTAATATACCTTTCATACTCCAGGTATTGGCATCATCCATTAGCATGATACCATTTGCTATCGCACCCGGACCACATAACATGGGGATAGAAAGGGGAGTTATGGATATATCATTTGCGTAGGTCTTGATTTCTTCATCCTTTAGCTTTGTATTAGTGAAACGGGCCTGAAGCATATCGTAACCAATCTTTAATATTATAAATCCTGCTGCAATTCGAAAACCATTGGTGGATATACCGAAGAACTTAAAGAGGAATTGCCCGGAGAAAGTAAAGGCAAGGAGGGTTATAAACGAAATGATGGTAGCACGTTTGACGATGTGTTGTCGTTCTTCATCAGACATTCCTTTAGTCATTGTTAAAAATACCGGCATGGTACCCAATGGGTTGGTTAATGTGAAAAAGGAAGTAAAGCATAGCAATGCATACGGTAAAAGTGTATCCATGAGTGTGATTTTTTAGGTTATATGCAAATGTAGTTTTTAATTGTTAGATAGCCCAATAAAGTAATGATATATTTTTGCAAGAAGATTTTTTATATAATAACTTTAGCACATTTGTTGTATAGTGGATTATATTTTATCTTTGTCTCAGAATCTAACATCATCAAATGAACTACTATTACTTAATAATACTTGTGTATGCATGGTTCTTTGCAGGTGCGCAATCTGTTGTTGCACAAGAAAATGTATTGCCGACTCACGAATATTATACTGAGGAATATATTGCGAAAATTTATATTGAAGAGCCTAAACGTGCTTTACAATTGCTTGACGAAGCAGAGAACTTGAACTGCATGCCATCGAATATGATAAATGATTTGCGTAGTAGGACTTATCGGAATATGTATATGAATAAATCTGCTTTTGTTTATGCCCGAAAAGCCTATGTCATTGATTCTATTCAAGGTACTGATCCTTCTCATCTTTTAGAAATGACAATAGATTTAGCGGAAATATCTTTCTTGTTAAGTCGATTTGAGCAGAGTGTTAAATATGCTACAGAAGGAATTGCTTTAGCGCGTAAAAATGGAAATAAGGGATCGGAAGCTAAATTATTGTTTTGTTTGGGAGAAAATAAGAAGGTGCTTGGGCTTAAAAGAGAAGGTTATGCTTATTTTGACCAAGCAATAGATTTGATAAAAGGAGAGAGTGATATGCTTTCCATGCAAATACTTTCTTATTTTTATGGATTGAAAATGAATTATCTTCTTTCTGATGGTTGTTTTGATGAAGTTCTTTTTATAGGATTGGAGCGTGAAAAGTTGATACATGAAATGGCTGATTCCCGAAAATATCCGGATTCATATATTGACTTGCAATATTCGTATGTATACATTAAACTTGCCTATGTAGCATTTAAATTGCGAAAATATGAAGAGGCTGATAACTATTTCAGGAAATATAGTTCAACAAAGGCAGCTTTGACTCCCGATGGTAAATGTGATGCGGCTCCTTATTTGTTATTGACTAAGCGTTATAAGGAGGTATTAGAAAAATGTGAAGACTTTAAGAATGTCTTGAGAAGTCAGGATACTCTTAATCAACAATATTTAAGTGTTCTTCAAAAAGAAGTAGCGGCCTATTCAGGTTTGAATAACTTTAAGAAAGTAGCAGAATTACGTGAATCAATTCTTAATATTGTTACTCACATGTATAGAGATGAAGTAAGGAATGCAGCTTTGGAGTTGGATGCAGTTTATAAAGTGAACGAAAGGGATAAGCAGATAGCGAAGCAGGACTTTCGATTAAAGATGCATGGCATATTTCTTCTTTTTGCAATTGGGTTTATTTTGTTGATGTCTTTTTTCCTTTGGAAAAGCTGGAAGTATAATCGTATTATCAGGTCAAAGAATAAAGTACTTGTACGCCTTATAAATGAACAATTATCTCCAAAAGAGAATACTGATGTCGTGTCTGAGTCTTTACCGGCTGCAAACCGGGAAGAGGATATTTTATCGGAAAATGGTATGGAATGGGCAGAGAACAGAGAGCTGTTTAGTAAATTGAATGAAACTATTCTTCATGAAAAATTATATTTGTCACCGAATTTATCAAGAGATGATTTGGTGAGGATCGTACATTTGAATTATGCTCGTTTTGCCAGGATGATAAAAGAAAATACGGGTGGTAACTTAAGTGGATATATAAATAATTTGCGTTTGAATCATGCTATTCAGTTGTTAAATGAGCATCCTAATTATACGATGAAGGCGATAGCAGAAGATTCAGGCTTCAACAGTATGCCTACTTTTAATAATCTCTTTAAGAAGAAAACAGGGATGACTCCTTTTGAGTTTAAAAGTGCACAAAAAGAATAGGTCATATAATATATTGGTTATCAGTAGAAAAGAACTTTTATTTATATCTTTTGAACAAATCTTTATAAAGAGTATGTCTTTCTAAGCATATTTTTCGTACATGATTATGTTTTTTTGCATCAGAAACTATGTATAACCTTATTAGATGTAGAAAATGAATTATGTGGTATCTGAGTCTATTATTCATATTATTCTTAATTATAATTTTTACTTATTTTGTTAAAGAATATCGGCGGTATCGTTTAGAATTAGATAAGACGCTGCTTGAATACCACTCTTATGTAGTAAAAATGGATAAATTGGAAAAAGAAAATATCCAATTAAGGCGAGAGTTGGCTATCGAGAAAAATGCAGCAAAGGAAAGGAAAGAAAAAGTGAATCAACTCAAGGCGGCTTTCTTGGCTAATATAAGTCATGAGATACGCACTCCTCTGAATGCCATTGTCGGGTTCTCTAATTTGTTGATAGAGTCAAAAGATGTTTCAGAGAGGAGACAATATGCACAAATAATCAGTGCAAATAATGAATTGTTGCTTAATTTGGTTGATAATATATTAGATTTAGCAAAGATTGAGTCTGGTTATCTTTGTTTGCATACTTCCTCTTTTAGTCTTTCGGAACTTGTGCGGGAGATTGCTATGAAATGTGAATCCAGAGTGAGTGATGAGGTGAAAATTATAGTAAAAAAACCGGAGAATGATTATTGGGCTGAATTAGATAAAAAGCGTATAACTCAAGTTCTGGAGCATTTTGTGATGAATGCATTAAAGTATACTTCGCAGGGATATATTGAAATTACTTATGAAGTGAAGGAAGCAGCAGTTATATTAAGTGTTACAGATACCGGTTGCGGAATTCCTTCTGATAAATTAAATAAGGTGTTTGACCGTTTTGAAAAAGCAGACTCTTTTGTTCAGGGAATTGGTATTGGATTGTCTATTTGTAAATCGATAGTAGAACAAATGGGAGGTTGTATAGGAGTTGAATCGGAGTTGAATGCAGGAAGTAAATTTTGGATTGAAGTACCTTGTCATCCTATTTGTTGTAGTGAGGAAAAAAACAGTGTATATTTGATGTCATAGCATTAATGTTTTTACGTTGAGCCTTGCGTTCGTTTTTTTGCGTTGACTCAAGGCTCGGCTTTTCTAATTTTTGCAGACATAAAAAAGGCTATCTCAAAGTATATTTTGAAATAGCCTCTTTGTTTTTTCAACATGTAATGTTGTGTGCGCCTGATAGGACTCGAACCTACACGTCTCACGACACCAGATCCTAAGTCTGGCGCGGCTACCAATTACGCCACAGGCGCGGCAATCCTTTCGGTAAGCGGTTGCAAAGGTAATGCTTACTTCTGAAATAACCAAATTATTTCATTATAAAATGCATATAATCCTTTATTGTTTGTGATTATGTAAATATTCACGTGCCGCTTCAATAATAGTATCAATGCCTTTGTTGTAATCTTCGGAAGTGATATCTACTTTTTTATCCGGTTCGATACCGAATTCCAGATGTTTCATATCAGGATCATACATCGGGCTTGCAGAAAAGCGGACAGACCAACCATTGGGGAGTTCGGAAGAGAAGGGGAGCCCTGAACCGCCACCGGTTTTGTCGCCGATAACGGTAACTCTGTCTAATTGTTTCATTCGGTTCACAAAATCGTTGGTGGCACTATAAGACCGGCGGTTTGTTAATACTACGGTATGTTTCTGCCAGCGTACACGATCCATGGGTGGCTCAAGATAAACAGCTTCGGGAGTGGAAAACTCATTATGGCCGGGACCGGTTTTGTAGGACATGTAGCCAATCAGCTTTTTCTCGTTAGTGAAGCGTTCTGCCAGTTTCTCGGCAGTAGTGAGGTTGCCGCCTCCGTTATTGCGGACATCAAGAATTAATCCGTTGCAAATGGCCAATTTGCTGAGAATCTGATCTAGGTTGCCGGAACCGATACCCGACTGGAAGCTTCCACAATATACATAGGCTATATTATCTTCTAAAATCTGATATTTAAGTCCTGAAGCGGTATTATAATCCTTTCCCAAATAGCGGCTTTGTATGCTGTCATCAAAATTGCGCGGGTAATTGTCGTACCACTCTCGGTATTGGGAAGTACGATCTTTTGAAACCAAATTGACATGTCCGTCCCGCAGTTCGTTCAGCATTTCCGATAAGACATCGAAGAGTTGTTCATTACTCATACCGGAAGTTAACCGCTTCTTATAATCAGAATGGATTTTATTCCAATCTAATCCGTATTCCTGATTCTTATATTCTAGGAAACAATAGTGTTCATCGATGATTTTCCATAAAGCTTCGAAGTTTCCATCGGGAGAATCATTGAAAGTATCTTCGGTGATGCAGGAAGTGCCTGAGAGAATCATCAAAAGGAAGATGGCTGTTTTTTTGAATATTTTCTTTATCATATACGATTTAATATGGACTGACCTTTGGGGACATTCCTACTTTCTTTTTGTTTTTTATCAGATAGAAGTTTTTCACAAAGCCCAGCATGAATACGTGAGACCACGTGTGACTTTTTAAGTGGTTGACTTTAGCCTGCTGGATATCACAAATATATCCTGCCCGCACATTCATATTGCCTACAGGAAAGTCGAGTGTGAGCAGTTGACGAAGCGCCGGCTGATTGTGTAAAGAGGTGAAAAGGATATTTTTTCCTCCATGTTTCAAACTGAAAATCTCATAATAAGATTGTCCGTATTCGGGTGAAAACATAACTCCCATTAAAGGTAGGTTGGCCTGATAGCGTGCTATCAGGGGATAGTTTCCGATACGGAAACGGTAGATGACCATACCGGACCCTGCAATATTTACATACGCTTTGGCTTGCGCAGGATTATTGGAATTTCTTGTGTTGTATACAAATCCTCCGTTTAAGTCAATCATGGGTCCGGCAAGGATTTTCAAGTTCTCTGCCAGCCTGAACTGATAGTGCCAAGCATAATTCCAATTGATTAATCCAGCCAGTTCACTGCCTGTCTCGGCTTTATTGTCTGTCAGTGACAGGTTTATCTGAAACAGACTTTGCGCAGATACGTTGCCGTTCAGCAATTTGGTCATTCTCATACTCTCTCTGAGAATACGGATTTCGGGACCGGTATATTCCATCGGAGACAGATAAGTATCAAGGATATTGGTATAGCCTGCTCCATAAAGGGTAGCCCGCATGACGTATCGGTTTGTCTGCAGGCTGTCTTCTTGTGCTTTACCCCCAAGGACAAAGGGAAGCAACAATAATAGTAAGAATATTTTCTTCATGGATTAAAACAGTTTCATTTGCCCGGTTATCTCATCTATGATATCTGTCTCACTCTTGCCATGGTCAGGATCTTCTATCATTGCCTCTTTTTCATTGTCATCATCATTCTCTTTTTCGTTATCTTCTTCTGCCGAAGAGGATTCGTCGGGAAAACGGACAGGGGGTAGCTCGTTGATAGATTCCACAGCATACGTGGTTATTCGTTTTCCTTTTGCTTTATAGCTTTTCACACCGATAAACTCATCGACATCAATTTCCAAGGCCTCGCGGAAGCTGTCGTGACCGCCAAAGATAACTTGTACCCGCGGATAGACGATGCTGGTCAGCAGAATAGGACGGCTGTCCTTATTCTCACCTAGATAATTGAGCTTTTTGGAAGTTGCTTCAAAGGTGAATCGCTTTAAATAAGGATATCCCTGTTGGTCAGCGTCATAGAGTGCTGCCGACCATACTTTGTTGGCATTGAATTTTTCAATCACACAAATTCCCGGGTCATAATGATTATTCAAGTCAAAGTTGGTGGTATAGAATTCTCCGTTTTCTTGAACTATCAAGATAAGGTCATCGCTTTGGAATTCTCCAAGGTACTGGCCGCGTTCGTCATAATTCAGTCGTAGAACATCATGGTCAAACCATACTTTGCGTCCTCCCAAAGTAGAGCCTCCGCGTTGCTTCAGGGCAATCTTATGCACTTCATATTTGCTCAGGATATTTCCCATGGACTGGCGTCCTTTGATATTGATATCACTGAAATCTTTTTCATAGATTATCTTTTTGATACGCGGGTTCGGTTTTAGTGTTATCTTGATGACTTCTGCCTCACCGTTGGGGTTAGCCGTGAAATAGACGATACGCGAACCGGGAGTTCCCTGAGTGACATCGTATTCGCGGTCACGGGTAATCGAAGTGATATTGAATCGCTTTATATAATGAAATCCTTCTTTTCCGTCGCGATACACCACATTGTAAATGGTACGTTTGTCGTTCTTTTTGAAAACGTTTACATACAGTACGTTTTTGCCGACAAACATCTTGTCGGTTACACGAACCACTTTGTATTTTCCGTCTTTATAGAAAATAATCACATCATCAATGTCCGAGCAATTGGCCACAAACTCGTCTTTCTTCAGGCTTGTGCCGATAAAACCTTCTTCGCGATTGATATAAAGCTTCTCGTTAGCTTCGACTACCTTTGCTGCTTCTATGGTATCGAAATTGCGCAGCTCGGTGCGTCTCGGATAATTCTTGCCATATTTTTCCTTCAGCATCTCATACCAGTTTATGGTATAATCGATGATATGCGCCAGTTTATCATTAATGTCTTCTATTTCTTCTTTGATGCGGGCGATGTTTTCGTCTGCTTTATCTTTATTGAATTTCAGAATACGTGCCATTTTGATTTCCATCAATTTCAGGATATCTTCTTTCGTTACTTCCCTGATAAATTGCGGATAGAATGGGGTCAAACGTTCGTCGATGTGTGCACAGGCCGCATCCATATTTTCAGATTGTTCGAATCTTACGTCTTTATAAATGCGTTCTTCGATGAATATCTTTTCAAGAGAGGCAAAATGAAGATTCTCCAGAAGCTCTCCTTTGCGTATTTCCAATTCCTGACGAAGCAGGGACAATGTATTGTTTACAGATTTTTTCAATACGTCACTGACAGTGAGAAAGTGTGGCTTGCGTGCATCAATCACACAGCAGTTAGGTGATATGCTCACCTCACAGTCTGTAAATGCATATAAGGCATCCAGTGTTTTGTCGGAAGATACTCCGGGAGCGAGATGCACCAATATCTCTACTTTCTCTGCTGTGTTATCATCTACCTTACGGACTTTTATCTTCCCTTTTTCAACTGCTTTCAAAATGGATTCTATCAGTGACGAGGTTGTCTTTCCATAAGGAATTTCGGTGATGGCCAGCGTCTTGTTATCCAGCTTGTTTATTTTGGCGCGTACTTTTACCACACCGCCGCGCTCTCCGTCATTATAACGGGATACATCGATAGACCCTCCGGTTTGGAAATCAGGGTATAATTTGAACTCTTCTTTGCGCAGATAGGCAATAGATGCGTTGCATAAATCATTAAAGTTATGCGGAAGAATCTTTGAAGAAAGTCCTACGGCGATGCCTTCCACTCCCTGAGCGAGAAGAAGCGGAAACTTGACCGGTAGTGTTATGGGTTCTTTGTTTCGTCCGTCGTATGAAGATTGCCATTCGGTGGTTTTGGGATTAAAGACCACGTCGAGGGCAAACTTCGAAAGCCGGGCTTCAATGTAACGGGGAGCTGCCGCACCGTCGCCGGTCAGAATGTTACCCCAGTTTCCCTGACAGTCTATCAACAAGTCTTTTTGTCCTAATTGTACCAGTGCGTCACCGATAGAAGCGTCACCGTGAGGATGGAATTGCATGGTATGACCTACAATGTTGGCCACTTTATTATATCGTCCGTCATCCAATCGCTTCATACTGTGAAGAATACGCCTTTGAACCGGCTTAAGTCCGTCATTGATGTGCGGAACGGCACGTTCCAAAATAACATAAGAGGCATAATCCAGAAACCAGTTTTGGTACATACCGCTTAATTGATGCTTGACAGATTCATTTTTGGTATCTGCGGGCTTATAGTCTGAATGTTGGTTTTCCGCTACGGGAGTATTTTCATCGTTCTGTTCTTCTTTATCGATAATATCTTCGCTCATATATATTTAAATTCCTTAATGTTCTGCTGATATGCACGCAAAAATACGATTTTTATTGAAAAAAATCATTTACTTTGCACATTATTTCGTCCTAATTAAGGGATGACAACAGGAAAAACAACAAAAGTGTAAGAATAAACATAAAAGGAAAATGGCACAAGAAGATGTTTTTAAGAAATTAGTTTCTCACTGTAAAGAGTATGGTTTTGTATTTCCGTCAAGTGATATTTATGACGGATTGGGTGCTGTCTATGATTACGGTCAGATGGGAGTGGAGTTGAAGAATAACATCAAACAATATTGGTGGCAGAGCATGGTGCTGTTGCACGAAAATATCGTGGGTATCGATTCGGCAATTTTTATGCACCCTACTATCTGGAAGGCATCGGGACACGTTGACGCTTTCAATGACCCCTTGATTGACAACCGCGACTCTAAGAAACGCTATCGTGCCGATGTTTTGATTGAGGACCAATTGGCTAAATACGATGATAAAATCAACAAGGAAGTTGCCAAAGCCGCCAAAAAGTTCGGAGAAGCTTTTGATGAAGCACAGTTCCGCAGCACCAATGCACGTGTGCTGGAGCATCAGGCTAAACGCGATGCACTTCACGAACGTTTTGCAAAAGCATTGAATGATAATGATTTGAATGAACTTCGTCAGATTATCTTGGATGAGGAAATCGTCTGTCCTATTTCGGGTACGAAGAACTGGACGGAAGTGCGTCAGTTCAATCTGATGTTTACTACCGAAATGGGCTCTACTGCCGACGGTTCTATGAAGATTTATCTCCGTCCAGAGACGGCACAGGGTATTTTCGTGAATTACCTGAATGTGCAGAAGACCGGTCGTATGAAAATACCTTTCGGTATTGCTCAGATTGGTAAGGCGTTCCGTAACGAAATCGTTGCCCGTCAGTTTATCTTCCGTATGCGTGAGTTTGAACAAATGGAGATGCAGTTCTTTGTTAAACCGGGTACCGAGCTTGATTGGTTTAAAACCTGGAAGGAAACCCGTTTGAAATGGCATAAAGCATTAGGATTTGGCGATGACCATTATCGTTATCATGACCATGATAAATTGGCACATTATGCGAATGCTGCAACGGATATCGAGTTCTTGATGCCTTTCGGATTCAAGGAAGTAGAAGGTATTCATAGCCGTACTAACTTTGACTTAAGTCAGCACGAGAAATTCTCAGGCAAGAGTATTAAATATTTCGACCCGGAATTGAACGAAAGTTATACTCCGTATGTTATTGAAACATCCATCGGTGTAGACCGTATGTTCCTGAGCATCATGAGTGCTGCTTATACGGAAGAAAAGTTGGACAACGGTGAAACTCGTGTCGTTCTGAAATTGCCCGCAGCATTGGCTCCCGTAAAACTGGCTGTCATGCCTTTGGTCAAGAAGGACGGTTTGCCTGAAAAAGCGCGTGAAATCATGGATAATCTGAAGTTCCACTTCCATTGCCAATATGATGAAAAGGACAGCATCGGTAAGCGTTATCGCCGTCAGGATGCCATCGGTACTCCTTATTGCATCACTGTGGATCATCAGACACTCGAAGATAATTGTGTGACATTGCGCAACCGCGATACCATGCAGCAGGAGCGTGTCGCTATTTCGGAATTGAACAATATCATTGCCGATAAAGTAAGTATAACAAGTCTGTTGAAGACTTTGCAATAATTAATAGTGTATGAATAAAAGTATTCTTTGGCTGATTAGCCTGTTGTTTGCCGCTTCATTTGCAATTGTTTCATGTAGTGAATCGGATGGAGAAGAAAATCCTTATGCAAATTGGCAGGAGCGTAATCAGAAATATTTGGATTCCATTGCGGCTGAGGCAAAGGCGAATCCGGGTGAATGGAAAGTTGTCCGTTCCTATAAACTTCCTCCTTTGGGCTTGAATGAGCAGGGAAAGGTGAACGAGTATGTTTATTGTAAGATAATAAACAACGGAGAAGGAGAAAGACCTCTGTTTACGGATACTGTGGCGGTTAATTATCGGGGTAAGTTAATAAACGGAACTGTTTTTGACCAAAGCTATAAAGGAGAATTGAATCCGAGCATTGCTGTTCCGGTCGAATTTCCGGTAAGCAAGGTGATTGTCGGGTGGACAACAGCTCTTATGAATATGACCGTAGGCTCCAGATGGGAACTTTATATTCCTTCCGAACTTGCTTATGAAGAAGCCGGAAGCGGTTCGATACCGGGCTATTCTACTTTGTTTTTTGATGTGGATTTGGTGAAACTTATTCCTTTGGCATCGAATGGTAAAAGTGCAGAATCGGCTTTGGATACTGAATAAGCGGTTATCATAAAAGATTTGAAAGAGTATTGCAGTTCTTCTGTGATACTCTTTTTTTATGGAATATGTTCAGCAAAGGCTGTTTCATGTTTGGCTATCCGTTTGTCGGGCTAAGCCTTGCATGCCCCAAGGCTAACCCTTTTTCTGTATATGGCCAAGCTTTTTTCTACGTTCGGTTAGTACGTCCCACTGCAACAGAACGTACGTCCCACTATAGCAGGATATACGTCCCACTGTAGCAGGACGTACGTCCCACCGTTGTAGGACGTACTGGTTCTCCGTATAAAAAGGGTTAATCTGAGGTATGAAAGTGCTTAGCTTTGGGCAAGAAGAGGCTTGGTTCTAAAAAAATAATCTTTATCTTGGTCTACCCCTTAGAAAGGAGATTGACGCAAAGATAAAGATTATAATATTAAAGAATTAAAGCTTGTGTGAGCAGCGGATTATTTCACATTTCCCACTTTAATCAGGTATTCTGCAATCTGTACGGCATTCAGTGCTGCGCCTTTCTTGATTTGATCGCCTACAATCCAGAAAGTCAGTCCGTTCTCATTGGCCAAGTCCTTGCGAATGCGGCCAACGTAAACAGGATCTTTACCTGCCAGGAACAATGGCATGGGATATTCTTTCTTCTCTGGATTATCCATCAATACCAAACCTTCTCCTTTGGCAAATGCTTCGCGGGCTTCTTCGGGAGAGATGGGACGTTCTGTTTCTACCCAGATGCTTTCAGAGTGAGAGCGGAGAGCAGGAACACGTACACACATGGCACTTACCTGAATGTCAGAGTGCATAATTTTACGTGTCTCGTTAAACATCTTCATTTCTTCCTTGGTATAACCGTTGTCGGTAAATACATCAATTTGGGGAATCAGATTGAATGCCAACTGATAAGCAAATTTATCTACAGTGACGGGTTCATTAGCCAATACCTGGCGATATTGTTCGTACAATTCGTCCATGGCTGCTGCACCTGCGCCGCTGGCAGCCTGATAAGTAGCTACATGCACACGCTTAATGTGTGAAAGGTTTTCGATGGCTTTCAGGGCGACTACCATTTGGATTGTTGTACAATTGGGATTGGCTATCACATTGCGTGGACGGTTTAATGCGTCTTCCGGGTTCACTTCTGGCACAACCAAGGGTACATCTTCATCCATACGGTATGCGCTGGAATTGTCGATTAATACGGCGCCATGTTTGGTGATGGTTTCACAAAATTCTTTTGTGGTTCCGGCACCTGCCGATGTGAAAGCGATGTCAACACCTTTAAAGTCATCGTTGTGCTGAAGGAGTTTTACTTCTATCTCTTTACCGCGGAAAGTGTATTTTCGTCCTGCACTGCGTGAAGAACCGAACAACATCAACTCATCCAACGGGAAGTTTCTTTCATCGAGCACACGCAGGAACTCTTGTCCTACAGCTCCGCTCGCACCAACAATTGCTACTTTCATTTTGCTTTTTTATTTTATAAATTAGTAATACTTAATCTGTTTACCTGCCAAGCGAGCAGGTTCAGATTGCAAAATTAGAACATTTTGGAATATAAATCAGTAAAAAAGAAACTTTTTTCGTAATTTTGTCGATATTATGGTATAACCCTCAAATAAAAGCAATGGAATTATTCGGTTTAAATATTCATTTTCCGGTTACTGACCCTACTTGGATATTCTTCCTGGTACTTATTATTATCTTGTTTGCTCCCATGATATTGGGGCGTTTGCGCATTCCTCATATCATCGGTATGATTCTTGCCGGTGTATTGGTTGGCAAATATGGTTTTAATATTTTGGAGCGAGATAGCAGTTTCGAGTTATTCGGAAAAGTGGGATTGTATTATATCATGTTTCTGGCGGGGCTGGAGATGGATATGGATGACTTTAAAAAGAACAAAACAAAGGGATTGGTCTTTGGGCTGTTCACTTTCCTGATACCGATGGCGCTTGGTATATGGAGCAGTATGAGTTTATTGGATTACGGACTTGTCACTTCCATCCTGTTGGCCAGTATGTATGCCAGTCATACTTTGATAGCTTATCCCATTATCAGTCGTTACGGTTTGTCCCGGCAGCGTACGGTGAGCATAACGATTGGGGGAACGGCGGTGACTGTCGTATTGGCCTTGATGGTGCTTGCCGTGATTGGAGGTATGTATAAAGGAGAGGATGTGGGAGGATTGTTTTGGGCCATTTTGCTGGGAAAGGTTCTTGCATTGTTCGGCTTGATTATTTTTCTTATGCCTCGCATCAGTCGGTGGTTTTTCAGAACATACGAGGATGCGGTAATGCAGTTTGTCTTTGTCTTGGCTATGGTGTTCTTAGGGGGTGGACTGATGGAGCTGGTAGGAATGGAAGGTATTTTGGGTGCTTTTCTTGCCGGTTTGGTACTGAACCGTTTTGTTCCTCATGTTTCTCCGTTGATGAATCGGTTGGAGTTTGTAGGTAATGCGCTTTTCATTCCTTATTTTTTGATTGGTGTAGGAATGATTATTGATGTACGCTGTCTGTTTACGCAGGGTGAAGCACTTAAGGTGGCGGTTGTCATGACAGTGGTTGCTACATTCAGCAAATGGCTTGCGGCATGGATTACTCAAAAAATATATGGCATGCAGAAGGTGGAACGCAGTCTGATATTCGGATTGAGTAACGCGCAGGCGGCAGCTACGTTGGCAGCCGTGTTGATTGGACATGAAATTATCATGGAAAACGGAGAGCGCTTATTGAATGATGATGTGTTAAACGGAACGGTGGTAATGATATTGTTTACCTGCATCATCAGTTCGGTTGCGACGGAGAGGGCAGCGCGCCGGATGGTTACACAAGAAAACCTGACCGGCAATGATGATAAAAATAATAAGGAGCAAGAACGGATTCTCATACCTGTGGCAAACCCTGATACGATAGAAGGATTGGTGGGAATGGCGCTGATGATGAGGCATCCTAAACAGAAGGAACCGTTGGTGGCTCTTAGTGTGATAAATGATAATAACGCTTCGGAAACGAAGGAACTGATAGGTAAACGGAATCTGGAACGTACGGCAATGGTTGCTGCTGCTGCCGATGCTTCGGTCAAGACGGTGCTCCGTTATGATTTGAATATTGCACAAGGCATTATTCATACGCTGAAGGAATATGCGGTGACGGATGTGGTTATCGGTTTGCACCGAAAGACTAATCTGATGGATTCATTCTTTGGTACAATGACGGAGAATTTGTTGAAAGGCACTCACCGGCAAATTATGATTGCCAAGCTGTTGATGCCGGTTAATACGCTTAGGCGTATTGTAGTGGCTGTACCCGAAAAAGCAGAATATGAGGTTGGATTTATGAAATGGGTGGTGCAGTTGTGCCGTATGGGTAAGTTATTGGGATGCCGTGTGCATTTTTTTGCAACGGAGGATACCCTGAGACACTTGCGTGCGGTGGTAGAGAAGCAGGAAGCAAATACGTTTACGGAGTTTTCTGTATTAGAGGAGTGGGATGATTTACTGTTGCTGACCGGTCAGGTTAATTTTGACCATTTATTTGTCGTTGTTTCGGCTCGTAAGGGTTCTATATCCTATCAGACTTCTTTTGAGCGGTTGCCGTCTCAGGTTAGTAAATATTTTGCAGATGCCAGCTTGTTAATCATATATCCCGATCAGCTGGGCGATCCGCAGGAGATTGTGTCTTTCTCCGATCCGCGCGGACAGTCGGAGACCCGGATGTATGATAATGTTGGTAAGTGGTTTTATAAATGGTTTAAGAAAGGTGATGAACGGAACTGATACGGAATGGCAGCAACGCACGGAATTGTTGCTGGGAGAGGATAAGATGCTACGTTTGCGAAATTCCCATGTGCTTGTTGTGGGTTTGGGAGGAGTAGGAGCGTATGCTGCCGAAATGATTTGTCGTGCCGGTGTGGGACAAATGACGATTGTGGATGCCGACACGGTGCAGCCAAGCAATATCAACCGCCAGTTGCCGGCTTTGCATTCCACACTGGGACGGCCGAAGGCGGAAGTATTGGCAGAGCGTTTCAAAGATATCAATCCCGATTTGAAACTGAATGTGTTGTCGGAATATTTGAAAGATGAACGCATTCCGGAATTGCTGGATAGTGCTGAGTTTGATTTTGTGATTGATGCTATTGATACGGTAGCTCCCAAATGTTACCTTATATATAATGCGCTTCAACGTCATCTGCCTATTGTGAGCAGTATGGGAGCGGGTGCGAAATCGGATATAACCCAAATCAGATTTGCTGATTTGTGGGAAACTTATCATTGCGGTTTAAGTAAGGCTGTGCGCAAGCGCTTGCAGAAAATGGGTATGAAGCGCAAGTTACCGGTTGTTTTCAGTACAGAGCAGGCAAATGCGGATGCGGTTATTTTGGTGGATGATGAAAAGAACAAGAAATCCACAGCCGGAACAGTGAGTTATATGCCTGCCGTGTTTGGATGTTACTTGGCAGAGTATGTGATAAGAAAATTGTAATTATGATAGAATTAAGTGGAATAACCAAGAGCTTTGGCACGTTGCAAGTGCTGAAAGGAATAGATTTGCTGATAGGAAAAGGCGAAATAGTCAGTATTGTGGGACCCAGCGGAGCCGGAAAAACGACGCTGCTTCAGATAATGGGAACATTGGACAAGGCGGATGCAGGTACGGTGATACTGAATGGTACGGAGGTTAACCGGTTGAAGGAAAAAGAACTGTCGGCTTTTCGCAATCAGCAGATAGGCTTTGTTTTTCAGTTTCATCAGTTATTGCCGGAATTTACAGCATTGGAGAATGTGATGATACCGGCATTCATATCCGGAGCTTCTTCGGGAGATGCGATGAAGCGTGCCAAAGAAACATTGGATTTTCTGGGGCTTGCCGAACGAGCTTCTCATAAGCCGGCGGAGCTGTCGGGAGGAGAGAAGCAGCGCGTTGCTGTGGCGCGCGCATTGATAAACAGCCCGGCGGTTATCCTTGCAGATGAACCGTCGGGCAGTCTGGATACTCGTAACAAAGAAGAACTTCATCAGTTGTTTTTTGATTTGCGGGATAAGTTAGGGCAGACTTTTGTTATAGTTACCCATGATGAGACGCTTGCCAAATTGACCGACCGTACTATTCACATGGTTGACGGCAGGATATCCATAGACCGTTAGCGTAATGGTATATGGATATTTTCGTTCTGCTCTTTCCATTTATCAACTTGGAATCCGCCTGTATTTCCTTCTTCCAGCAAAACTCCGTCCATGCTTAGGTTGATGGTGGTTTTGGTGCCTGCGGTGAGTTGGGTGGACAGTTTCTGCTGATACCGTTTGACTTTACCGTTTTTCATTCGGACAAATATCTGGAAAGGCGGAGTCGGGCCGGATGGAAAGACAGAAACGAATTCTTTGCTCCATTGTTTACGGTCGGTACTGGGGCTCATGCCGAATTCAACCGTCTTGAAAGTTCCTTCCGGTTGCGCAGAGAAATAATTTAAATCACTATAAATTCCTCCGATGTACACCCACATGGAATCAATGCCATTGCCGAAAGCATTGCCGTTTGTCTCCGTGGCAACGACTTCCAAAGCTGCCGAAGCACGTCTCAAATGAGCCTGCAGCTCCTCTTCTCCTATGTTTATGCTCTGAGTGCCGTACACTAAATCGTGAACCGGATAACAGACGGTGTCGGCAGGAACCTTGCGCAGTCCCAAAGAAGTTCCGTGCAGCTCTTCACCAACGATGAGGATAGGGTCGGCTATGTAAGCGTCTGTGGTATTATAGTAATTGGGGTATCCCCAATAGATTATATTATAGGTACCTACCGGAAGCCTTAACGGATAATTCTTTGACTGGCCGATACCATTGTTGATGGCATAGTAAGCGGGGAAAGGGACTTGCCGTCCTGTCGGAGTATAGTTGCCTACATAGATACTGCCATCGGGTTGGCAGGGAAGTACTTCCAACGGTCCGGTATAGGGGTCGGTGCTATGCTGTTCGAGGGTTGCATAAAGTGCCGGAGACACTAGATTGTCCGGATTGACGTTGGCAGGGCTACAGTCATCGTCTTTTGCACACGAAGCGAGTAATGACAATAAAGGTAAAAATAAAAACTTTCTCATATACATCTCGGGTTTAGGTTTAATAATCCCTATAACAAGATGCAAATGAGAAAGTTTGAATATAGAGGGGAGAAAGTTATCCTTCTACTTCCTCCGGAAAACTGGTTTTCAAAATTTCCCGTGCCCGTTCGTAATCCTTTTCAAAGACCAGAACCTGTATACCCAGACCCGGTACAAGCCGTAGAAATCATAGGAAAATAAAAGAATTTATCTTCCTTATTATCAACTATTTGAATATTTCCTATTTTCTCTATTTTTGCCATATTTTGCCCATTTTCCGTTATTCAGTACACTTTTAGTACACTTTGAAATATCATTTTCTTTTGTACCTTTGCAATATCGGAAAACAAAAGAAAATCAACTATTTAGTGTAATTACCCGGTTACGGTACCTAAATCGGGATAAAACCTCTAAACAATGGCAAAGTTAGAAAATAAAACGAAAGAAAACCCCAAGTTAGAGCAAAATAAGCTCTCGGATGGTAGAATTAGCCTTTACTTAGAGTATTATTTAGGTAGAGAGGAAAAGCCCGTATTAGATGAAAACGGCAATCAAGTGTACTATGATAGTGGAAAGATGCAAGGTAAGCCCAAGTTTGCAGTAAAGCACAACAGGCGAAAAGAAAACCTTAGTCTGTATCTGATAGATAAGCCCCGCACCCCAGCGGAACGCCAACAGAACAAAGAAACGTTGGAGCTTGCCACAAAGATACGTGCAGAGCGTGAACAGGAGTTTAAAGAAAGCATGTTGGGCTATCGGTTGAAAAAAGATAGAACGGTCAATTTCTTAGACTATTTCCAAACCTATATCAACAGTTATACCAAGAAAGATATTCGCATGGTACAAATTGCGCTTAGCCGTTTTAAAGACTTCTTAAAAGAGCAATACCCCATGAATGAGTTTAGTATCAAACCGGAACTTATCACCAAAGAAATGATGGAGCAGTTTGTAGCCTATCTGCAATCCCGAAGTGTGGGCGAGGGTGCTAAAAGCATTTACCAGCGTTTCAAGAAAGTTATTCGATATGCGATTGACCACGATGTAATGTTGAAAGACCCATGCAAAAGTGTTACCTGTAAAGTGGATAGCCAAATGCTTCGAAAAGATGTTCTTTCTCCCGAAGAAATACAAAAGTTGGCGGCTTGCCATTATGACAACGAGAACCCGAATGTTAGACGTGCTTTTATCTTCTGCTTATACTGTGGTCTGCGCTTCTGTGATGTAAAAGACCTTACCTATAAGAATGTGGATTACGCTAATCGGTTATTGAAATTTGAACAAAGCAAGACAAAGGGACATTCTGCCAGTAGTGGTGTGGTTATTCCCCTGAATGATGGTCTATTGTCTATCATTGGTGAAACCCCGGCAGATAAAAACTGCTTGATATTCGATTTACCTACTTACGAAAGTTGCTGTAAATCAGTAAAGCGTTGGGTAAAGAGAGCTGGGATAGACAAACATATAAGTTGGCATTGTGCCCGGCATTCGTTTGCTGTGAACATTCTGAACAATGGGGCTAATATCAAAACCGTAGCCAGCCTTTTAGGGCATAGCGGATTGAAGCATACGGAGAAGTACACCCGTGCGGTGGATAAATTGAAAGAGGAAGCAATAAACAGTTTACCCGAACTAAAGTTTTAACCATAAAAGACTTATCTTTGTAACTATGAACTTTGAAGCATTAGTAAAACATATCAGCACGATACAGAACACGTTGCAGGCACAAGCCGCACACGCTGTAAACCTTGCCCTTACTTCCCGTAACTGGCTTATGGGTTGCTATATCGTAGAATTTGAGCAGAACGGAGAAGACCGTGCCGCCTACGGTGAACAACTGTTGAAGAAGCTGGAACAACGACTGAAAACAAAAGGTCTGAATGAACGTAGATTCCGTGAATTTAGGCGGCTGTACCTTGTTTATCCACAACTAAAAGAGCCTGTTACACAATACATTGCATCACAAATTCAAATTCGGCAGTCATTGACCGCCGAATTCACTGAACCAATTCGGCGGTTGGTGACCGCCGAATCTGAAAATGAAGTTTGGAAACTATCAACAGAATACCCGCAAACCGAAACATGGATGATTCCGGCTGATAGATTATTCAATAGATTATCTTCCACCCATTTAAACACTATATCGGGAATTGAGAACCCGGTAAAACGTGCTTTCTATGAAATGGAAACCATTCGTGGTTGCTGGTCTGTAAAGGAGTTGGAGCGACAAATCGCATCTTTATATTACGAACGTAGCGGACTATCCAAAAACAAAGAAGCCCTCTCCGCTTTAGTCCAGCAACAAGCAACCTTATTACAACCTAAAGATGTTATCAATACACCTGTTACTTTGGAGTTCTTAGGGTTGAATGAACGTGCATTAGTGACGGAAAACGATTTGGAACAATCCATTCTTGACAACTTGCAACGCTTCCTATTGGAAATGGGACATGGCTTCTGCTTTGAAGCCCGGCAAAAACGCATCTTGATTGATGAAGATTATTTCTTTGCCGACCTTGTGTTCTATCATCGTATCTTGAAATGTCATGTTATTGTAGAATTGAAGATAGACAAGTTCCACCATGAGTATGCTTCGCAACTAAATATGTATCTGAACTATTTCAAAGCGGAAGTGATGCAGCCGGATGATAATCCACCTATCGGTATTCTGCTTTGCACTGAAAAGGGAGATACATTAGTAAAGTATGCCACTGCCGGATTAGACCCGAATATCTTTGTACAAAAGTACATGATAGAACTTCCAAGCGAGGAAGAAATAAAAGCATTCATCGCTTCCTCAAATTACTAACCTGTCATCAAAAATAATACTGGCGAGAAGAAAAATACTGTTTTTCTTTTCGCCAGCACGTATATTTTGCTGCTAATAGAAAAAGGTTTAATCCGTTTTGGATATATAAACAAAAGTACAAACTAAACTTATAGAACTTGATATGTATAAGAAGTCCAATTTTGTTTGATATAATCCACCTTGCAATTCTCCGTAACGATATAATCTATTTCAGCCAAAGAAGCAAAGGGGTAATTCCGTGCTGTATTTAGTTTTTCACCCGACACAAGGACAACTCGCTTGCCACCTTGTTTTATCATGCAACGTTTTATAACGGCTTCTTCCCTATCTGCTGTGGTCAAACCTTTCTGTGGATGAATATCACTTACCCCTATGACAACCCAATCAGGATAAACAGACTGTATCATTTGAAAGACCGACACACCAACTGTCACTTGTGAGGGAGAAAACACCCTACCCCCTAAAAGAATTAAATCGACATTCGGATAGCTGGAGAGTTCGTTAGCAATGGGTAAAGAATTTGTATATATCGTAAACTTCTTGTCTTTAGGCAATTGTCGCACAACTTCTAAATTAGATGTACCTCCGTCTATCAATATCACATCTCCTTCTTTGAATAGAGGAACTAATTTAGCCGCCATTTCTTGTTTGATGAGAGTGGCTGTATTTAACCTTTCCGAAAACTGTATGGAAATGCCAGATTTGGCGATTGCACCTCCATGTACTTTGGTAAGTAATCCCTGATTTTCCAACTCTACCAAGTCTCTTCTCAATGTATCATCAGAAATATTTAATTCTGCACTCAAATCGGTAACAAAGATTCGGTTATCCTTGTTTATTCGGTCAATTATATACCTATGTCTTTCTTCTTTCAGCATAATCCTGCATCGTTAATGTTGCATATTTCCGCAAATATACTTATCTTCAAACAAAAAAATCAGTATTTTGTGATGTTTTTAAATATAAAATGCGGATTTATGCAACATTGTATGTTCTTGAGGATAAAATACAAAGAACTGGCAGAAAAACCGCATTCATTCTAATTCTCCATTTGCTGGTTTCTTAGAAAAAAACAGTTAAACAATATTAATATAAGAACAATGTTTGCAACAACTCTTTCACTCCTTTTACGCATCCTATCCAATCCGATAGGAAACGTGTTTCAAAAGAAACTGACTGAAAAACAAAATCATCCGTTATTGGTCAATTTTCTGACTTTTTTCATCTTAAGTATTTTTTGCATTATCCCGGCATGGCAGTTGGATTGGAAACAAGTTTCCAACTATAGTTGGTATTATGGAGCCGTAGCCGGAATATTTGGTGCAGTAGGCAATGGGCTTTTAGTAAAAGCCTTGCAAGGGGGAGATTTGTCCATCTTAGGACCTATCAATTCCTACAAATCAGTAGTGGGTATCTTGATAGGTATTATCTTTTTGCATGAAATTCCTAACATTTGGGGAATTATCGGCATTGTTCTCATTATTTATGGTAGTTACTTTGTACTGGATACTATGGAAGAACATTTTTCTTGGGCTTTACTGAGAAATAAAGAGATACAATACCGCATTTGGGCAATGATATTGACAGCTATCGAAGCCATATTTATAAAAAAGGTGATTCTTTATTCCTCCACTACGATTTCTTTTTTCTTTTGGTGTTGGTTCGGAGCATTTTTTTCTTTTGTACTCTTATTCTGTTTCAAAGTTCATTTTCCAAAAGAATTGAAGAAGATAAAGTATAGCCATTTACCAATGTACGGTTTGTTGGTTTTATGTATTGGAACGATGCAATATACTACTAATTATGTTTTCTCACATATGAATGTAGGTTACGCCTTAGCCTTATTCCAATTATCCACTATAGTAAGTATTATCTTAGGGTATAAGATATTCAAAGAACAGAATATTAAAAAGAAACTGTTAGGTGCAATAGTGATGGTTGTTGGTTCAATAGTTATTATTATGCTAAACTAATGCAATTAGTTTTTATCATTCAAAGTAAGTATCAAAAACCTGCAATACACAGAAAGAAAAAGAAGTGAATCTGAAAAGCCGGAATGGTGAATGTGCTTCATCCGTCCCGGCTTTCCCCGTTTATGGCTTACCCAGCTTATCGGCTTCTTTCTTTAGCTGTTCGGCTTGCTCGTTCAACAGCCTTGCACGTTCCAGTGCTTCCGCCTGCTTTTGGCTGCGGTATTCAAAATCCATCACGGAATCGGTCAAACTTCGGATAAAGCCGTTATCCCGTTGCCATTTGAACTTGTTTTCCAGCATATCAAAAGTTTCTCCGTCTGCCTGTCCTTGCATCAGCAAATAGCGGTATTTCATATCGTTGTCCTGCAACTGCTGCATACGTTCAGCCAAACGGACATTCAAGAATATGGAAGCGGAACAGATAACCAGCACTGCCGAAAAAAGAAACAATCCCGGACGAATCCAAGAAGCGACCTTGTTGTAAATCCGTTGATAGAGCGGTAAGGGCGCAGCTTCCTCTTTATCCGTCTTGCAAGAGCCCAAAGCATCAATCATTACCTTGAAACAACGGTAGGTTTCCAATACTATTTTCTTGGTGTCCTCGATATGTTTCTGCTGACCTTGCATCCTGTTCCTTATCTCGTCAAGCTGGCTTCGGATAGCCTGCAAATCCTTTTCGGGAACAGCCGGGTTACTGTGCAGTTCCGACAATGCCTGTTCGATTGCGTTCAGCCTTTCAAGAGTTTCCTCCCGACTGGCTGGCGTTACCTGTGCTTCCTGCTTCTCTTTCAGTTCTGTAACCATTGAGAGAAGCCCCTCTAAAATCAAATTTTCCTCCATGCTTTTACAGTTTAAGTTGTTTCTTCTTTTTCTTCTTCTTTCTCAAAAAGGAATCATCGGGCATTTCATCAGCCGGGGCTGACAAACCGGAAAACAGACCGCCTAAACCTGTTATAAAAGAATTATCCGCTTTGTCGGGTGCTGATACTGGTTTCTGAACAGGTGCGGTAACCGTCTGCTTATTGCTTCCGACTGTCGCCTGCCCTACATCCCCAAAACATTTATCCAGTTTGGAGAAACTGAAACTACGGTCTATCTCCGAACCCTTGAACGTGTATTCGCCTTTGGAAAAGGAAACGCCTTGTATCTCGTTTGCCTGTCCCTTATACTTGAACCGGATAGTAATACCCTTTTCCGCTAATCGTTCCTGTAACTGCTGCCAGTTCTTGGACTTCCCGATTTCATTCTTTACAGCGTTGTAAATCTCGTATTTCGATTTGTCCGGCTCTTTCAAGCGGTGCTGCTTTACCTGTTCTTTCCCACCAGCAAAATAAAGCCCGTGTTTGGCTTTCAGCTTCTTGCATACCTGCTCGTTGCGGTACATATCGTTCCTGTCCGAAATGGTCTTGCCGTTGTTGTCAATACGGTTGAATACGATATGCACATGTGGGTGTTCCCGGTCTTGGTGGCGCACGATGATATACTGCGTATCGGTGATTTTCATTTCACGCATGTACTCTTGCGCAAGCAGTATCATTTTCTCGTCCGTCAATTTGGGCGCATCCACTGCCGAATAGCTTAGCGCAATATGTCCGACTGGCTTTTTCAAGTCGGGATTCATTCCGATCTGCATACAGAAGCTGCGGATTATATCTCCCCGGCTTTCTGTCAGTACCCCGTCCGCATGGAGCAAAGCCGCCTGTTCCTTGCCCAACACATAGTTTACGCAGCCCTTAAACCCGCTTCCCTTTTTTATTTTTCCAATCATCCGACAACTGGTTTATAATTTCGACAATCCTGTTTTTGAGTTTCACCAATTCCACCGCCACCAGTGCGAAACCTCCGGCATTCGCCCGGTGCGCCAACTGGTTG
>ERZ791854.620-NODE-620-length-23356-cov-3.55217_pt1 | contig 23356 bp, 21 predicted proteins | sample MGYA00510286_ERZ791854 | MGnify/ENA primary metagenome ERZ791854 (study PRJEB30046, sample SAMN00715267) | human gut metagenome | study: EMG produced TPA metagenomics assembly of the A metagenome-wide association study of gut microbiota in type 2...
GAAGAAAGACAATAAATAAAACAACAGCCGTACATTTCAAAAGTGTACGGCTGAAATTTTTGTATTTAATTTTGAAATAAAACCTTACCTTCCGTAATGGGTGTGTATGCGGTAAGTTCGGCCATGTCAAGGTCGATTTTGTGCATATCAACCGCACAAATTTGGTGATTGTTGTAGGTGGTGTAGTAGTAGATTCCCTTGTCGGCATTGCAACAGGAGGTGTAAAGTGTGATTTCATATTTTCCGTCTGAAACCTCACAACAACCTCTCTGCTGGTCAACAGAACCGAGAATGTGGAAAAACTGGCTCACGCTTTCGCTCTCGCTGTCACCAGAAACGGAGTTCAGCTTTGTGAACGCAACCTTTGCAAAACGGGATGCGGATGAAAGGTCGCCCGGCAGTCCGATTGCTCCCATTCCACGGCTGTATGTGGTAAGCTCGGCACTTTTGCCGAAGTTGTTTTCGGGTTGCTTTGGTGAGAGTGACATATAGTTGTTGAGCATGAACATCTGAATGTCAAACGGAGGATTGTTTGTCAGCACACCGACAGGGTTGTCATAGACCTTGAGTCCGTCATTTGTCGATTCAACTGTAAGCGATTCGTTTCTGTCGGAAATAATCCAATGCAATTGAGCACAGGGGAGCTTGTCGCTGAACTGCGTATTTGTTATGTTAAGGTTTTCAAGCTTTTTCCTTGCCTGCAAAACGCTGTCGCAATGTGAAAGTATATACGGAATGAACTCAAATTGTGCAATATTTTCCTTGCCGTTTTTCGGTTCAAAATATACGGCATTGCCCACAAAATTTAGCCCTGCCATACACAAGCCCTTTTCATTCATTGCGTCGTAATAGAGCGGATAACCGTCTGCAATGTGCGCCATGCCAATCATCGCAAAGTGGCTGTTGCATCCGTTTGTATGGCGGAACTTAAACGGAAAATTTCGTGGAGTAATTGTAATTTCGTCACCGTATGAAAATTCATAATCAAGCGTTCTGCCAAAGTAAAAGTCTTTTGTTTTATATGTTGCCGCTGTACACATATCATCAGCCTCCGATTCTTTTAATAATAAATATTCTTCCGCTTGGTATAGAGTATCATACTGCTTAAACAAAATGATTGCAAGGTGATTTTTGGAAAATTACAAAAATTGTCGAAATCACTTGAAAAATTAACCTGCTCGGTATATACTATATATGTCAATATGAATGGGAATGAGGTTCTCCCACGGCTTTTGTCGAAACCGCTTTTGCTGATGACTTCTGTTTTTTGAACAGGGGCATTGGCTTTTTTTATGCGATGTTCTTTGTGCGGAAATTTTGAGGAGGAAATTTATGAAGAACAAATTTGTTGATTTTAAGGTGCTTGCAACATCTCTGTGCTGTTCCGTTGTGATGGGACTCATATCGTTTGCGTTTCTGAAATGTCTTGATTATGCGGCAGATTTCAGGAGCTTCTTTCCGTTGTGCTATATCTTTTTGCCCGTAGCAGGTATTGTGACCGCTTTTGTATATAAGCGTATCGGCGGAAAGTCGTCAATGGGCAACAACATTATTATTGAGAGTGCAAATGACGGTGAAAAAGTACCAAAGCGACTTGCATCGCTGACATTTATATTTACCTGCATAACCCACCTTTTCGGCGGTTCTGTCGGCAGAGAGGGAACTGCCGTTCAGATTGGCGGTTCGCTGACAAGTAATGTTGCCGATTATCTCGGCTTTAAAAATAATGACCGAAGTACAATCGTTCTCAGCGGAATCAGCTCTGCATTCGGTTCGGTTTTCGGCACACCGTTTGCAGGTGCATTTTTCGGAATGGAAGTCTGCTGTGTCGGAAGATTGTCGGCAGGTGCGGTAATTCCGTGCTTTGCGTGTTCATATCTTGCAAATTTTGTTACACAGCTTCTCGGCTTTAAACATGAAAGATATGCAATCTCCTCAATCCCCGATTTTGACGCAAGATTTCTTTTTGTATTTTTAATTGCGGCAGTTTGCCTCGGCTTAATCGGCAAGCTGTTTGCACTCGGAATAAAGTATGTAAAACTTGCATACTCAAAAATTTTCAAGAACTACCTTCTTGCCGCAGCAGTAGGTGCGGCAATCGTCAGCCTTTTAATTTTCGCTTTGGGACTTAACGATTTTGAGGGCTTAAGCACATGGATGCAGCACACCGCCTTTAAGGGCGATGCAAAATGGTACGATATGCCGGCAAAATATCTTTTGACCGTACTCACCCTCGGTGCAGGATTTCAGGGAGGAGAGGTTACTCCTATGTTTGATATGGGTGCGTCATTCGGCAGTTGGTTCGGATGCGTCTGCGGATTTGATCCCACATTTTTTGCGGCAATCGGATTTGTATGTGTTTTTGCCGCAGCAATCAACACACCTATTACAGCAATCGTTCTCGGCATCGAAGTTTTCGGTGCGTCTGCCGCCCCGTATTTTGTGCTTGCAGTCCTCATCAGTTTTATCGCATCCGGCAATACAACAATTTATCCGTCGCAAAAATTCCCGGTTGATAAAAGCCTTTTTCATTTTCAAAAGAAGTGACGCAATAGGCTTGAACAAAGTGTAAGTCGGTGTATTTAGGCGTTGACTTTGCGAAAATTATTATTTATACTTTTCTCATAATCAATAGTTAGTTGTGGGGAAGATTATATGAAAAAATTCAGAGCGGTTTGTTTGGCTTTTGTGATGATGTTATCCGTTGCGGTAATGCTTTGCGGTTGCGGTGATACGAAAATTACAGACAAGGTTAATTTTTCCGATGTTGATGAAATAACCGTCGTAATGTCGGACAAGTCAACCGCCGTGCTTGGCGAGGTTGATTTCAAGACGGTCAAGAATATTCTGCAATCAGCCGAAACAGGCGGTACAAGCGGTGAGTTTGACGGTGGAATCCTTATTGAATCACGTAAAGACGGAATTGTTACCCACAATATCCGTGTCGGCGGTGCTGACAAAATCTGTGTTGACAAGGACAATTCAACCGTGTATAAAATTTCCGATGATGATTACAAGACCTTGGAAAAGGTTATGGGCAATTACAAGCTGTAACGCTTGAACAGAATCACGATAAATAAAAATATAAGCGAGATGAATTCAATCGAAAAATTCATCTCGCTTTTTGCTTGAAGATTAAATTGTTTGCTGAATAAAATCAGAAATCATCGCCGAAATCCGTGTCAAATTCATCATCCAAATCAGACGAAAACAAGTCGTCATTATCTTCGTCATCATTCATAATATCTTCAATCACGGTGAACTCAAGACCTTTTTCAAGCGGATCAAGCATTCCGTCATGGTTTAAATCAAACAATCGTTCAAAATCGAAAATGCCCATAAAATTTCCTCCTTAACATATGGGATATCCTATATGTTAATCATATCAAATGGACTGTACGATAAAACGGACTTTCCTTTGATGTCAGACAAATTTATTGAGTTCTGCGTTGTATTTGTAGTCAATTGCAGAAAGCTTGCTTTCAATTTCTTCTTTACTGCAACCGAGATCGTCACACATTTTATCAAGGCTGGGGTAGAAATCACGCAGCTTTGTATTAACAAAGCTTAAAAGAATCATCGGATCGTTCGGAATTGTATTTTCAGCCATAATAATCGCCCTTTCAAAATTATTTACTGTATTTACTAATCTTACAATTAGTAGTATAATATACAGGTACAAATTTGTAAACGGTATTTTGTGTGATGCCGTGTGTAACAGATAAATTTTTTCAAAGGAACTTGGAAATGGATAAGAAATTTGATGTTGTAATCGTTGGCACAGGTGCGGCCGGACTTTATGCGGCACTTAATTTTCCCGAAAGCGTGAATATTCTTCTTGTTTCAAAGCGTGAACTTCAGCTTTCAAACAGCTCTCTTGCGCAGGGCGGTGTTGCGTGTGTGCTTGATACGGTTCACGACAGCTACAAGCTGCATATTACGGATACATTGATTGCGGGAAAGTATAAAAATACTCTTTCCGCTGTTGAAAGGCTTGTTACCGAAGGTCCTTCGGATGTTCTTAAAATAAAAGACCTCGGTGTTGATTTTGACCTTAACGAGGACGGTACAATGTGCAAAACTCTTGAGGCAGGTCACAGCAGAAACAGAATTGTTCATCATAAGGATTCAACAGGCAAGGCAATTGTTGACGGACTTATCGCAAAGGTTACTCAGCTAAAAAATGTTACCGTGTGTGACAACGCTCTTGTTTATTCAATTGACAAGGTGCTGAATGGTTTTTATATAAGCATTTTGAGAAACGGTGAAAAGCTTCACTACGGCTGTAACTACTGTCTGCTTGCAACAGGCGGTATCGGCAGAGTTTATAAGTATACAACCAACTCCGCAATCGCAACGGGTGACGGCATTGCGTTTGCATATATGCTTGGTGCAAGAATTAAAAATCTTTCGAGAATACAGTTTCACCCGACAGCATTTGCGGCTGATCATGGCAGAGAGCGTTTTCTTATAAGTGAGGCTGTTCGTGGTGAGGGTGCGGTTCTGCTCAACTGCAACGGCGAGAGATTTGCCTCAAATTATGACAGCAGAGGAGAGCTTGCTCCGAGAGATGTTGTTTCAAATGCGGTTATGCTTGAATCAATTAAGACAAACAGCGAGAATTTCTATCTTGACATAACCCACAAGCCGGCTGATTTTGTAAGAAATCGTTTTCCGATGATTTATGAAAGATGTCTTGAAGAGGGCGTTGACATTACAAAGGACAGAATTCCTGTATTTCCGTGCCAGCATTACCTTATGGGCGGTATTGATGTTGACCTTCATTCACGCACAACCGTTGAGGGCTTGTATGCCGCAGGAGAGTGCTCGCACACAGGTGTTCACGGTGCGAACCGCCTTGCAAGTAACTCGCTCCTTGAGGCGCTTGTTTATTCAAGAACAGCCGCTCTTGATATTACGGATAAAATCAACAAATTCGGCAGAAGAACTCTTGGTGAAGAACCTGTTTACCGCCCTGTTGAGGGCAAGACCATGCCGCATGGCTGTCGTTCAAAAATCAGAGAGATTTTGCAGGACGCATATTTTGTTCTTCCAAAGCCTGAAAAATATGAAGAAAGCAGTAAGCAGATTCACGAGATTATGAGTGAACTGTTTGCAGAAAAGTACGAAATCAATTCCGACCTTGTTGAGGCAAGAAGTGCGGCAATTGTTGCAAGTATCATTTTTGATGAAATTATGGAGGGTACAGACTGATGACACTTAACAGCATTTATGTAGACAATCTTATCAAAACCGCATTGCTTGAGGATATCAACTATCTTGACACAACAACCGATTACCTTATTGATGAAAGTCAGGAAAATACGGCAATTTTCCTTGCAAAAAGTTCAGGTGTTCTTTGCGGTATCGAGGTTGCGCTCCGTGTGTTTGAAATTCTTCAGCCAAACGGTTTTGAGGCAAAGGTTTATAAGCATGACGGCGACAAGCTTGTAAAGGGCGAAATCATTGCTGAAATTCACGGCAAGACAAGAACAATTTTAAAGGGCGAGAGAACGGCTCTCAACCTTATTCAGCATATGAGCGGCATTGCAACCGCAACAAACAAGGCTGTTGAAATTGTCAGCGGTACAAAGGCTTCTATTGCCGACACAAGAAAGACACTCCCGGGTATGCGTCCGCTCCAGAAGTATGCCGTTACGGTTGGCGGCGGAAGAAATCACCGTTACAATCTTTCCGATGCCGCAATGCTCAAGGATAACCATGTTGACGCAGGCGGCGGAATTGCAAACGCTGTTTCAAAGCTTAAATCAAAACTCGGTCATATGACCAAGGTTGAGCTTGAAGTAAGAAACCTTGACGAACTCAATCAGGCTCTTGAGGCAGGCGTTGATGTTATTATGCTCGACAATATGAGCCCCGAGCTTATGAAACAGGCTGTTGACATCACGGCAGGCAAGGCTCTTCTTGAGGCAAGCGGCGGCATCACGGACGAAACTCTTCGTGAAATTGCCGAAACCGGTGTCGATATCATCTCAATGGGTGCGCTCACTCATTCGGTTAAGGCTTTTGATATTTCACTTAAAATAAAATAACCCTGAATCAAAAAGGTTATGAAAAGATTTTGAACTAAAAATAAATCCTATTGAATTTTTACGCAAGGTTTTGCAGTAATTTTCAATAGGATTTTTGTTTTATATTTATTTCAGATTTATTGTTCTTGCTAAGAAATAAAATCACAGACAAACAAGTGCCTACTGAATATTTGTGCGATAATATGCAAAAATATTAAATATAATTGACTTTTAAAAGAAAATGCGTTAAACTGTATTTGCTGAAAATATTTGTTAGAACTTGCATAAAAATTAAGCGGAGCGATACAAATGGAGATTAAAAGAGACTTTTATCTGAATAAATTGATTTCAAAAATGCATAATAAATTGATTAAAGTTGTAACGGGAATACGAAGATGCGGAAAATCATACCTTCTATTTTCTTTGTTCAAAAATTACCTTCTTGAAAACGGAACTGACGAAAGCCATATTATTGAAATTGCATTTGATTCATTTGAAAACAAAAAATATAGGAATCCCGAGATTTTGTACCCATATGTCAAGAACCTGATAAAAGATGATAAGATGTACTATATTCTTTTTGATGAGGTCCAACTGCTTGATGAATTTGAGTCTGTACTTAACGGATTTATGAGAATGAACAATGTTGATGTTTATGTAACGGGAAGTAATGCAAAATTTCTGTCAAAGGATGTTATAACGGAATTCAGAGGCAGAGGGGACGAGCTTCATATGAATCCTCTTTCATTTGCCGAATTTATGTCTGTGTATGACGGAAATAAGTACGACGGCTGGAACGAGTATGTTTTATACGGAGGACTTCCGCCTGTTGTTTTACTTTCAACTTCTGAACAAAAAATTGAGTTTTTAAAATATTTGTTTAAGGAAACATACATTAACGATATTATCGGCAGACACAATATTAAAAACAAAGCAGAGTTTGAGGAATTGATTGACATTCTTTCATCTGCTATCGGCTCTTTGACAAATCCCAAAAAGTTATGTGATACTTTTAAGTCAAAGAAAAATAAAGTCATCAGTTCTGCAACAATTAAGAATTATCTTGATTATCTTTGTGATGCATTTGTTGTGAATAAGGCATCGAGATATGATATAAAGGGCAGAAAATATATTGATACTCCGCAAAAATATTATTTTACGGATATCGGACTTCGTAATGCAAGAATAAATTTTCGACAAATTGAAGAAAATCATACAATGGAAAATATAATCTTCAATGAACTTGTCAACCGTGATTTGAATGTTGATGTGGGACTTGTCAATGTTGTTCAAAACGATAAAAACGGTAATCCGATACGCAAACAGCTTGAGGTTGATTTTGTCTGCAACAAGGGTTCAAAGCGTTATTATGTGCAGTCGGCTTTTGCAATACCCGACAGTGAGAAAATGGCTCAGGAATCAAATTCTCTTTTGCGTATAGATGATTCTTTCAAGAAAATCATCGTTGTAAAAGACACTCCTGCACCATGGTACACGGAGAAAGGTATTCTTGTAATAGGAATTTATGATTTTCTTCTCAGAGCAGACAGCCTTGATATATAAAACCAAAAAAACAGCGGTGATTATTCTTCATCGCTGTTTTGTGTTGTTTGAGTCGAAATTAAATTGTTGTGTTTGTAAAATGCAGGGAGCATTGCATAATGACGATGATTTTATAATCGGAAGTTGTGATAACAATTAGCAAGATTCTTGTATATTTCTGTCGGTATCGCAAGATTTCCTTTTCCGACTCCAAGCGAAATATCGGGTTTTGTCGCTCCGTGAAAGTCACTTCCGCCGCTTTTCAAAAGACCGTATTCGTCACAGATTTTCTCGGCAAGCTCTGTTTCGGTTTTGTCAAAAAGCGAATAGTACGCCTCCGTTGCGTTAAGACCGCAAGCCTTTGCTTTTGGCAGAAATTCTCTCAATTCATCTTCGTTCATGTTGAGAAACGGGTGTGCAAGAACGGATATTGAACCGAAACCTTTCAGCCTTTCAATTATATACAGGGATGACGGTCTTTTCGGCGGAACATAGTAGCCGAACTTCGACATAAGCAAGGTGTGAAATGCCTCTTTGACAGAAGAAACATAGCCCTTTTGCATAAGAGCGGCGGCGATGTTTGCACGGTTTACAAAGCCGTCAACCGTGCTGTTTTTGATTTTGTCATAGTCGAGGATATAGCCGTCTTTCGCAAGATTTTTAACGAGCAGTTTGTTGCTTTCCTCCTTTAATTTTTGCGACTCAGCCATAATTTCGGTTATGTCTGAATAGTTTTCTTTCTTGATAAACAGACCGACAATGTGCAGTTGCTTTGAATTGTATTCGGTTGAAAATTCAATCCCCGCAACGGTGGTTACGCCGTACTTTTTACCTGCCGAAACAAATTCGTCAAGTCCGGCAACCGTGTTGTGGTCACAGAGTGCAACGGCGTCAAGCCCGATTTCTTTGGCTTTTAAAACGATTTCCGTAGGTGAAAATGTGCCGTCCGAAAATGTTGAATGTGTATGCAAATCGCAGAACATAAAATTCCTCCGATACAAAATGGAGTGGGATAATTTTACCCACTCCATTTTAGCATATACGGTTTGCAAATTCAACGCAGATGAATATTTTACACAAGCTTTTTCAGTTTCATTGCAAGGTCGGCAATGTGATTTACTCCGTTTCTGAAAACATAGTCAAACTCGCCGGCATAGGTTTTGACTTTGCCGTTAAATCCCTGTTTAAAGCGATATACACCGTAGTTTTTATGCATTTCGTCATACCAATAGGGAATACCGCAAAAATCGTATGTATGGCAGCCGCTCTCAATTGCGTACTTAATCATCGTCCATTGCATAAGATAATTCGGCATATATTTTCTGTATTCGTTTGATGAACAGCCGTAAACATAGCTTGTAACATTTGCATAATTTACAAGCAATGCACCCGACAAAACTTTTCCGTCAAGTTTTGCGATACATAGCTTTGCGTTGCCGTGAAATGCCTGTAAAAAATTTCTGAAATATTCTTCCGAACGAATTTCAAAGCCGTCACGCCTGCCTGTTTCTTTCATAAGCTCCATAAAATCGTCAAGCTCATCTTCACCGCAGAATTTACACTCAACGCCTTTCCTCATTGCAAGGCGGATGTTGTACCGCCATTTTGATTTAAAATTTGCAAAAACTTCATCACACGATTTATCTTTTATGTCAAGCACATAATTTTCTCTGCATTGGGTGTTGTCATATCCTTGCTTTTCACCGTGATAAACAAAGCCGAGGTCAACAAGATTTTTAATCGAGATAAAGTCGGTTTCGTCAATCAGCGGATCGGTTTTGAGTGTGTATGCGTGATATTTTTCTGCAATCAGTTTTATCTGCTCAAATATTTTTCTGACGGTTTTACTGTCGTGAGTGTCGCATACAAAGCCCCTCGGTGCATAAAGCATTGCCGTGTTGAGAATCGGTATTTTCTTTACAAGCACAAGTGTACAGCCGTTGATTTTCCCGTTTTCGTCACGAACTGCAACATACTCGGGAATCCAACCCTTTTTAACCTTTGCCCAGTCTGCCGACTGCATAAAGTTTCCGTATTTACTGTTTTTACAAAATTCCTCATACTCTTTAATATCCATAAAAAAACAAGCCTTTCGTAAGTGTATCTATACTATACAAAAGGCTTGTTTCTGAATTTGTTCAAAAATGTATCATAGTTGTTTCATAACACATAATAATCAAATTGTTCGTTGTTTATTTTGCTGTATTCCAAAAATGGCTGCGGGCAGATGTTGATGCTGAAAGATTCGGGACTTACATTAACCGTTATTGAATCGGAACTGACACCCCAGTATTTTATGAGTGCATCGGACAACTCCTGTTCATAACTGTCGCTGTACGGAATAACCGAATACAGCGGATTTTCACTCTCGGTACCGCTGTCCGACAGGTAGGTTGTATCAATGTTAAGCTCATAAATTGTAAAGGTTTCCGTGTCAAACAGCATTGTTATGTTTAGTCCGTATCGTGCGCCCTCTTTGGCATAGTTGCATGCGACAAACATAAAATCGGACGAAACGATTACATTGCCGTCAAGTGTTCCGCGCATTGTAAGTTTGTAACCGCTGCAGCTGTCAAATGTAAAAAACTGCGGAATGTAGCCTGCAATATTGGAAAATAAATTTGTGTCTTTAAGCGAATTTGCAAGATTGCTTATCGCTTTTTTGGCATAGCTGATTACAGTTTCTGCTTTCGGAGCATTGTTTTGAAGAACCCAAACGGTATCTTCGCTTGAAACGAGTTTCAAAAATTCTCCGCCGCTCAAAGTAGTTATATCGGCGGTAAGTTTAAATGTTTCCGCCGTGTTTCCAACCGAATCCCGATTGTCCGTTACCGAATAATAAAAGCGGGGGAGAAACACAACGGTTGCGACTACGGTCAAGGTGAGCAGAGTGCAGATGATATATTTTGCGGATTTTTTAAGGTTAAATTTCATCTTCAAAATCCTCACTTTCCTCAGAATTATCGGCAAGGCTTACCGTAAAGCTGATGTCCGTACCCTTGCCGACTTCACTGACAATTTCAAGAGTTGAGCCGTGAAGCTTTGCAATTTCATTGCAGATTGAAAGTCCGAGTCCGGCTCCGCCCATACTTCTTGAACGGGATTTGTCAACCATATAAAACGGTTCGGTGATTTTGGCAAGGTCATCTTCCGCAATTCCGCAACCGCTGTCGGTAACGCAAAAACGGTATCTGTCGCTGTCAACATATCCCGTTAGTGTAACAGGCTTTCCGCTCTCACTCGCTTTGCAGGCATTGTCTATCAGATTGTACAAAAGCGTTTTCAAGAGTGACGGCTCAGCTTTGACAGTTGCTTTTTCAACATTTAATTTGAGCTTTACGCCGTATTTTTTCAAAATAAAGAGAACAGACTTTTTTGTGTCATCGGCAATTATGTCCGTTCTTATGTCTACGGTTTTGATTTCATCATTTTTCAAAACTATAAGGTTTAGCAGATTGAGCGAAAGCGCCTCAAGCCGACTGCCCTCTTTGTAGATAAGGTCGGCACATTCTCTGCGTTGTTCAGGCTCCATTTCGTAGGAACGGAGCATATCCGCATAGCCGATAACAGAGGTCAGCGGAGTTTTTAACTCATGGGTAAAATCCGCAATAAAGTTGTCACGATTTTGTGCGGCAAGTTTGAGCTGTTCAATGTAGTCTTCAACATAATCTGCCATGGTGTTAAAGCGCTGTGAAAGCTCGGTTATTTCGGTTGAAGATGTAATGCCGCGGCTTTCCTTTACTCTCATATTAAAGTTGCCTTTGGCAATTTCTTTTGACGCATCCTTTAACTTAACAAGCGGTCTTGTCAAAAGTTTTGAGAAGATTACGAGCAAAATTGACGCAAACAGTGCGACCCCTATGAGAATGAACTGATAAATTGTGCAGTACATATCACGGTCGCTGTACACGCTTGTTATATCGTCAACCGTTTCAATATAACAGCTTGCGGTTACAAGCTGAATTTTGCTTATTGTCTGAATATAGTATTTTTTGTTTTCCGTAACAATTCTGCTTTTTCTGGAGTTTACCGACATACCGTGAGCAAATTCATCCTCTGCCGAAAAGCTTAGCTCGTTTATTGAACCGATTTTGCTTTTGGAATCCGAATTGCCGGCAATCTGTTTTGCAAATCCTATTGCCGAAGTACGAAGATATTCCCAGTTTCCGTAGGTGGGTTTGCTGTTGTCTGCATATACAGAAAGTGCCGTTGTGATGTAATTGTTGTTCTTTTTGGCTGAGTCAATGCGGTTGTTCAGCGTGTTTGTAAAAACGGTGTTGATGAGGAGGAAACCTCCCACACCGAAGGAAGTAATTATAATAAGAAAGGTAATAAAAAATATTTTCCACGAAAATTTCATTAGGGCTTTCCCTCCGCTTATTCAACAAGACGGTAACCGACTTTATACACAGACTGAATGTTGTCTTTTAAATCAAGCTTTTTTCTTAACCGCTGAATATGCAGATCCACGGTTCTTGTGTCACCCATATACGGTTCATTCCATACCCTTTCGTAAATCATTTCACGGTAAAGGGCAATGTTTTTGTTGCGTACAAAAAGCAGAAGTATTTCGTATTCCTTTAATGTAAGGTCAATTTGTACTCCGTTTTTGGTGACTATTCTTGAATTTGTGTCAATTACTATGTCTTTAAAGCTGAGTTTTGTTTTTGCCTTGTTGTATCTTCGCAGTACCGCATCAACTCTTGCCTGAAGTTCCGAAATGTTAAACGGTTTTGTTATGTAATCGTCAGCCCCCAGGTTAAGCCCGTAAACCCTGTCCGATATATCTGATTTTGCAGTAATGAAAATTACGGGTGTGTCAAAGCCTTTGATGTAGTCCATAAGCTCAAAACCGCTGATTTTCGGCAACATAACATCAAGCAGAATAAGGTCAAAGTGCTTTTTCTCCAGAACATCGGCACAGCTTTCGCCGTCAAACACACAATCAGTTTTGTGCCCGTGCCGAGAAAGAGCCATTTCAATAAGATTTGAAATATTCTTTTCGTCCTCAACAATCAATATGTCAGCCAACAACCCCACCTCCAAGACACAGTTTATATTGCCATTGTATCATAGATGTATCATTTTTTTCAAATTATTCTTTTTCGCATAGCTGTATCCAAAAATCGGGTAATGCAGAATATTGTCAAATTATGTGCAGTCGTTAATTGTTTCACGAACCGTACTTGAAAACAAAGTCGAATAATGGTATTATTTTATGCAAACAAACATTTTGAAAGGAAGATTACAATGGGTAATTCTAAATCGGTAAAAAAAGGCGTTGCAGTTGTAACGGCAGTTATTGTTGCTGTTGTTATGGTTTGCGTTTCGATAGTTTGCAATTTGTTTTCAACAAAAACAGAAAGCTCAAATCAGACATATCTTGATGACGCAAAGGCTCAGCTTACAGAATACAGCGATAACTATAACTACACTAAATTTGAGTTTATGAACTCACTTTTTGAAAAGGCAAATGTAATTGCAAGTGTTGTTACGGAAAATACTTCGGCTGACACAAATGCCGCACTTGTAAAGAACCTCGGCATCAATTCATTTGTTATGACAGACGCTGACGGCAAGATTATCGCATCGTCAGACGATAAAAAGGTCGGCACAAATTTCCTTGATGACGAAACAACAAAGCAGTTCAAGGCTAACCTCAAGGGTATGAAGGTCAAGAGCATTTCAGAACCGACAGCCGTTGAGGGCGAGGACGGTGTGTATAACCTCATGGCTTGCGTTGCAAGAACAGAGGGCGGCATTGTTATTATTGATACAAATACAAGCGACTATTCGGCTGTTATCGGTGCTGATATTACAAAAATCTGCAAGGGTGATACAATCATCGTTAAGAACGGCGAAGTTGTAAGCACAAATATGAACCTTGGCGATAATGGTCTTAAAAGCGCAGGTATTACAGACGAAATGATTCGTTCGGAAAATTTCAATGTTACAATTGACGGCACAATATATTCACTCAGCAGTATGCCGTCAGGTGAATATACAATCATCAGCGGACAGGCTGCGACAGAAAGCGGTTTCAATATGATTTACGGTGACATAATTCCGTGTGCCGCAGGTTTTGTAATGATTATCATTTCCGTAATTATACTCAGCCTTGGCACAACAAAGAAAAAGGAAAACGAGTAATTGTTAATTACAGCATACAAACAAGAAGTGGACATTTCACGAAATTTGTATGTAAAATTACGAAAAGGTCATAAATTCAAGAAATATCCCCGAAAACATTGTGCTTTAGCACAAAGAATATTGTGCCGAAAAATATTGCATAACCATATTTTGGTGATATAATAATGGCATAAACAAAAAAGACGCAAAGCAAAGGAGCTTCTGAAAAGGAGGCTCCTTTTCTGTTTATCTTTTTTGGTATCTTAAAAAGGGGAAATTATTATGACACCTGAGAAAATTGTTGAAAACCATAAGAAATATGTCCTCCGGTCATGGAGCAAGCAGGGTAATCTCAATCCGATTCCCGTTGCAAAGGCAGACGGAATTTACTTTTACGATTTTGACGGTAACAGATATACAGATATGTCATCACAGCTTGTAAACCTCAATCTCGGTTACGGAAATAAAGCAATCGGTGATGCAATCATCGGTGTGAAAGCCGATATGGCTGACCATATTTCTTCAAGAAAGCTTGAATCGGCATTTGAACGAACAATTTATTCCTACAAAAAGCACTGGGGCGGTTTTAAGGTGGAGAACATGATGTTCTATGTTCTCAATGACTTTTCCGATGATGAAATTGAAAGCATAGCCGAAAAAATTCAGTCGGAAAAGGAGAGGTATATAAGCGTTAACAAGCTGTATGTGGCAGTGAGCAAAACAAATAACAAGCTGAAATCACTCCCAAAAACATACCGGATTGTTTTAAGAATGTTAAAGCTTGCCGTCCGTGCAGATATGACGCCTATGTTCTATGACCGACTTGAAGTTAAAAAGCTGATTCTTGCGGTTGACGATATTTCATTGCTTGAAAGTATCTATAACGAAAATCTCAAAAAGCTTGAAGTGTATGACCGTGACAACGGCACGGATTATATGAGTTTTTTAAGACTTTACCTAAAGTATGACGGAAGTGTTCAGAGGGTTGCTCAGGAAACCTTTGTTCACCGCAACACCATAAATTATCAGCTTGCAAAAATCAAAAAGATTTTCGGCAATAACCTCAAAACCTTTGAAGAACGATTCAAAATTATATTAGCCTTTGAAGTTCGTGATGTGCTTTGACCGCCTCCGTCCCCGTCACGATGTTAATACTGAAAATCCCCCGACAGCCTAACGGAAACCGCTGTCGGGGGATTTTTTATGTGTTTATTTTATATTTGATTCTTGTACCGTATTTTGTCGATGAAAGCAGACCGAGTCTTTCAAATTTCTGCACAAATCCTCTTATTGTGGCATACGCGGCATTTTGAAAGTCCTTTTCAAGCATTTTGGTGGAAAATTCGTCTGTACCGTAATTTGACAGTACAAATTTCCAAAGCTGGGATTCTTTTTCGGTGACTTCACCGTTATCAAGATACTTTTTGTATTCACGGAGAAGATTTTCGTCAGTTGTTTTCTCGTTATATGCATTGTACACATTATCGGCAAAATAGATTAAAAACGGTGTAATGTCAATTTTACCGCTGTATCTTTTGTTTTCTTCAATTGCGGTGTATGCGTTATAATATGCTTTGCGAGTTTTTTCAATTTTGCTTGAAAACGGTACTCAAGCAATTTGTTTTTTACAATGCGTTCTGTTTTGCCATAGGCGGTTTTACGCATTTTCTTTCCGTTAATATCAAGAGTAATTTGCCCTGCATAGCTCTTTCGGCTTTCAACATAATAAATTGAACCGTCACCATAATCCCGGTATTAAGAATTTTGTCAACATCTTCATTTGGCAAATGAATCATATGCCTGTGCATTTGACCGTCAAAATCTTCAAAAGCCACCACAAGGTCATTTGTCTTCTTTCAATGCTCCACTAATGCTCTAATCATCTTATCGTTATTGTCCATAACTATATTTCCTTTAAATAAAAGAATACGAAGCAAGATAATTAAATTTTTTAGTAATCGGAATTTTAGTTTTTTGAAAGCTTTTATAAAATATTGAATTTTCACATAATGTATGCTAAAATAAAGAAGCCAAACAAAAGGACTATATGTTTTTCGGATGCGTAGCTTGTCTATGTACTCCTTTTTAATAATATTTTATTTTTCGTAAAAAATGAACCTTTTCGACATTTCAATTGTCTAATATATAGAAACGCAAAAAAATTATAAAGGAGAAAGTTATGAAGATAAAAAAGAAGATTATTTCGGGCTTACTTACTGCCACTACTCTTGTGAGCCTTTGTGCCTTTAGTGCAGGAGCAGTAAGCACAGACAAAAAGTTTTCAGTCGAAGATGCAACGCTTATTCAGAAGAATGTTGTAGGTATGACAACATTTGATGAAAAACAAATTAAGCTGTATGACCTTAATAAAGACGGTGAGATTACCGTTGTTGATTCAACACTTGTACAGAAGATTATCGTAGGTCTGATTAAAGAGCCAACAGAAGAACAACCGACAACAGCAGAATCAACAACAGAGCCTACAACGGAAGCAGTTACAGAGCCTACAACGGAAGCGGTTACAGAGCCTACAACGGAAGCAGTTACAGAGCCTACAACGGAAGCAGTTACAGAGCCTACAACGGAAGCAGTTACAGAACCTACAACTGTTCCAAAGCCTACTACTGTACCGACCGGCATTAAGCTGAATAAAACGGATATAGTCTTAGGTACAACAGAATCTTATGCTTTAAGTACAACTGTGACAAATGGTAATTTATCTCAGGTTACATTTTCAACAGGCAATAAAAAAATTGCAACGGTTGATGAAAACGGCAAAATAACTGCTGTCGGTGTCGGCACGTCAAAGATTACAGCCAAAACATATAACGGCAAGACTGCAAGCTGTACCGTAACAGTCAAAAAACTTGCTGACAGTATCACACTTAATAAAACAAGTATTACTTTAGGTGTTGGTGAAAAATATGACTTGAACAGCAGTATTCCGAACAATACAGCAGCCTACTACAGACTTTATTACTCGAATAACACCGCAATTGCTCCCGTCCAAAAGTCAGGCGGTCTTGTTACTGCAAAAACAGTCGGCACTACTACGATAAGATGTAAGCTCAGCAATGGCAAGGAAGCGATTTGTAAGGTAACAGTCAAATCTGCACCTTCAAGAGTAACTGTTTCTGATAAATCTGCAACCCTTAAAGTCGGACAGAGTAAAACGCTTAAAGCTACGCTCAACAATAACGCATACAGTTATCGCAGTACTTGGACAAGCAGTAATACATATGTTGCAACGGTTAATTCAACCGGAAAAATCTCCGCTAAATCTCAAGGAACAGCAACAATCACATACAAAACCTACAACGGAAAAACCGCATCGTGCAAGCTGACTGTTTCGGGAAGTGTCGCAAAGTGTATTGATGTATCAACTTGGCAAGGCTCAATAGATTTTAACAAGGTAAAATCAGCCGGTTATAACTATGTGATTATCCGTGCAGGCTACGGTAAAGAAAAAAGCCAAAAAGACAATATGTTTGAAACAAACTACAAAAACGCAAAATCCGCCGGTCTTAAAGTCGGAGCATATTGGTTCAGCTATGCAATGTCACCGTCAACGGCAACAGCAGAAGCAGATGCTTGCCTTAGTTGTATCAAGGGTAAAAAGTTTGAACTTCCTGTTTACTACGATATGGAATATCAGCCTGCAATGAGTACAAGCAACAGCAATTATACAAAAATGGCAGTCAATTTCTGTAACAAACTCAAAAGCAACGGCTTTAAATCGGGTGTGTATTCCTCAGCAAGCGTTTATGACTATCTGCTCAATCGCAAAACCTTAAAAAATAACGGCATTTCCATTTGGAACGCAGAATGGTATATAAAGCCGTCAATCACTTGTGATGTGTGGCAGTATTCAGATAACGGTAGAATTAACGGCATATCAACAAATGTTGACCTTAACTACATATACAATCTCAATATTGTTGGATAGTAAAAAAGACAAGGCAATTTTTTGCCTTGTCTTAAGAAGCCCAAAATAAATCGCTGTGTGTTCCGGTTCTTGTCAGATACAAAATAAGTTCTTCATTACTAATTTCATAAATTAAGAGCCAGTCGGGGGTAATGTGACATTCCCTACAACCGGAATAATTTCCGATTAGTTTGTAATCTTTATATTCCGGTGGCAGTAGTTGCTGTTCAGCTATCATTTCAACAACAGCATCAAGTAATTGAATATTGTATCCACGCTTAATTGCCAGCTTAACATCTCTGTTGAATTTCTGTGATGGCACAATTCTTAATTTACTCATTGGTAATATCCTCTAAAAGCTCTCTAAATGAAGCATAGGTTTTTTTGTTTGGATTTTTTTTCAGTTCTTCAACTTCTTTTATTGCAGAAATTGTATCTGCATTTGAAGTTTCATAGTTAATGACATTGAGCATATAACGGATAAGGTTGCCCTTTACATTTTCACCACCTTTTACAACAATACTTTTATAAGCGTTGTAAATATCACGGTCAACGGTAAATGAACAAGTAATCTTATTGTTACTCATAATTTTATCACCTTTCAAAAAAATATTGCTAAGCTAACAACTAATGTTGCTTAGTAATATTAGTATCTCACTAAGTTAGAGTTTGTCAACCCTAAAAAGTAAAATTTATATGTAGGAGGAAATATTATGAAAACAATCAAAGAGCTTGTATTGAGTGCTAAAAACGGCAATAAAAAAGCATTTGATAAGCTGTATGAGCTTACACATAATGATGTGTGGTACAACTGCCTTTCTTTGCTCAAAGATGAAGAAAACGCAAAAGACATAATGCAGGAAACCTACATCACCGCATTCTTAAAACTTGATACACTCAAAGATGAAGAAAAATTTTGCGGTTGGCTCACGACAATAGCAACAAACAAAAGCAAAAATAAATTGAAAGGAAAGGTGGAATATCAGATTGACGATGAAGTTCTGATTGCGAAAACTGAAACAGATGAGTTAATGCTCCCCGAAGAGTACATAAACAAAGCCGAAAAAAGAAAGGTGCTTTTACAGATTATAGAAGACACACTTTCATTCAATCAGTATCAGGTTGTTTTGATGTTCTATTTCAACGAGCTGTCAATTGCCGAAATTGCTCAGGCACTTGAAATTTCAGAGGGAACAGTAAAATCTCGCCTAAATTCATCAAGGGCAAAGATGAAAACTGCAATTGAAGATTACGAAAACAAAAGCGGTGACAAGCTTCACGGCGTTGTTGTTGTACCTTTCTTTACAACTATTTTCAAGGAAGAAGCAAAGAGCCTTGCAGTACCGAACATTACAATCAAGCTCCCGAACGGACAGACACTTGCAACCTCTGCAACAAAAGGCATTGCTACAGGTGCAAAGTCAACAGTGTCATCTATCGTAAAGGCAACAGCAAATGCGACAGTAAAAGCCAAGGTAATCGCAGTTGTTTGCGGTGCTACAATACTTGCAGGCACATCAGCAGTCGGCATAAGCATTCTTGCAGGCTGTAACGCTGAGAAAGAACCGACAGAGCCGTCAGTAATATCTTCAACCGTACAGACATCAACTGTTCCAACAACTGTACCGAAAACTACAGTACCAAAGGCAGTTAAGGATTTGGTAGACAAGGGTGAAATCAAGGTTGACAAAGACGGCAACATCACAGACAAGAATGGTAAGAAAGTCGAAGTAAAAGACGGTAAGGTAGAAGTAAAAACCGATGACGGTAAGACAGTTACAGTTAAGGTTGACGATGTAAAAACTACGGTATCTAACAACAATAACAGCAACAAGGGTAACACAGAAAAGAAAGAAAACACATCATCAAAGAAAGACAATACTTCAAAGACAAATACATCTGATAACGACAAGAAGCCAGCTAAGCCAAGCACTTCTTCAAGTACTGTAACAACTACAGAAAAGCCAAAGCAGAAGGTATGGGTAGTTGACTACAAGACAGTACACCACGATGGTTATTGGGAAGTAGTAGGTACAAAGGAAGAGCCAGTATATGGTTGGGTAGGCTACAATGTATGCAATGATTGCGGTATGAAAATGACAGATGACAACCAAGAAGAACATCTTACTTGGGAAGCGGATAATGGTGGAAAAGGTTCATACCATTATGAAGAAGAGTATGTACAGACAGGAACGAAAACAGTAGAAGACAAGAAGTGGGTAGAACCTCATGATGAGAAGGTTGTATCTGGCGGTCACTATGAGTACAGATAATTAAATTTGATAGCAAGTATAAATCCTTAAAATAATTATTGGGAAGAGAGGGTTCTTTATGAACCCTCTTTTTCTATGCTAAAAATAAATATTATACTAAAGAAAGTATTCAATTTAGTTAGGATTTATGGTATAATATAAACATATTAAAGAAGGTATTTATATGAAAAGTTATAACCCCCGAAGAGGGTAATTATGATATGGGAATGCTCTGTAATCAACAAAATAAAACAAAGAGGTTAAGCATTAGAAAAAATTGCTTAACCTCTTTGTTGTTTTAATAATAGAAAAATCTTTTGTGTTACGATGTAATAAATTTTAAAAATATATTATCTTGTTTCCTTGAAAATCGGCAGGCAAACTAAAATGACAGTAAGTTTGACAGTAAGTTTGACTGCATTTTATCTTGTTTTAACTTAATTCAAAATTACTCAACTGAATTTTTAAAATCTCAAAAACCCAGTGTTTAAGCCACTTTTAAGGCATTTTAAGTAATTTTGGCAAAAAATAAAAGGCGGTTAAAAAACCACCTTTACTGGTGCGGGTGACAGGACTTGAACCTGCACATCGGTTGACACTAGAACCTAAATCTAGCGCGTCTGCCAATTCCGCCACACCCGCATTTTCAATTTCTGCAAGACCTACCGTTAGATAATACTATAAATATCAGCAAAAGTCAAGTACAAGCAAGCAGTATATTACTACTGCTTGCAGAACACGATTCCGTCTTTTTTACTGATTGACTTGATTTTTGCCAAAGATTCAACTCTTATGCCCATATCACGAACGAGGTTGCCGCCGCCCTGATAAGCTTTTTCAATAACAATTCCCGCACCTGCTGTTTTTGCGCCTGCTTTTTCAATAAGCATAAGAAGTGCCGTTAAGGCGCTGCCCTTTGCAAGAAAATCATCAATGATAAGCACATTGTCTTCTTTGCTCAAAAATTCCTTTGAAACAACTATGTCATAGTCCTTTTTATGAGTGTATGAGTGGACGGTTGCGTTGTATGTATCTGAGTAAATGTTTATCGTTTTTGTCTTTTTTGCAAAAACAACCGGAACACCAAAATACTGAGCCGCAAGACAGGCAATGCCGATTCCCGACGCTTCGATTGTCAGAATTTTTGTTATGTTTTCGTCCTTGAAAAGCCTGTAAAATTCCTTGCCAAGCTCACATACAAAACTGACATCAATCTGATGATTGAGAAAGCTGTCAACCTTTAACACATTGTCGGCACCAATATGTCCGTCTTTAAGAATTCTGTCTTCTAAAAGTTTCATATCAATCTCTTTTCTGAAAAATAAAATAGTAACAAACAATACGATAGATTATACTACAAAGATTTGCACATTTCAATTGATTTTTGTGATATTCCATGCCTTATTTTTCTTATTTTCGGGAAAAATTAAATTCAGACACAAAAAAGGCAGTCGTGATAAAGCGACTGCCCCTGCGGTTTATACTTCAATATTTTTAATTGAATCAAATTCGTCAATGATTTCTTTTGACGGCTTTTTTGAAAGAAGAGAAACAATAACATTCACAATAAGCGCAAGTCCGAAGCCTACAACAAGTGAATAAAGATTTGTTGCCGCATAAAGCGTCTGACCGTTTACAAGCGGAATATAGTCCCATATGATAACTGTCAGAGCACCTGTTGCCATACCGCTGATTGCACCCGAAAGTGTTGAGCGTTTCCAGAAAAGTGCCAACAGAACAACAGGTCCAAATGCCGAACCGAATCCTGCCCATGCATCCGAAACAAGTCCCATAATGCTTGATTTAGGATTAAGTGCAATGAAAAATGCGATTACAGCAACAACTGCAACTGCAATTTTGCCGACCAAAAGCGAACTCTTTTCGCTTGCATTCTTTTTAACAGCACCTTTGTAAAGATCCTCCGAAACAGCCGACGCAGTGACGAGAAGCTGACTGTCTGCTGTTGACATAATTGCGGCAAGGATTCCGCAAAGGAAAATACCGCCGATAAAGATAAGTACACCGTTGCCTGAGAAAAGCTGCTGGATTGTTCTGATGAATACAGATTCGCTTGTTGCATCGTCAAGCTGTGCTGTAAGGTAGCCTCTTGCGATAAGACCGATAAGGCATGACGCAGTAAGTGAAATAATTACCCAAACAACAGCAATTTTTCTTGACTTTTTGATTTCTTCATTGCTCTTTACAGCCATGAATCTGACGAGAATATGCGGCATACCAAAGTAACCGAGTCCCCACGCAAGGTTTGAAATAATCGAAACAGCCGAAACAGGAGTTCCGTCACCGTTTACAAAGAAGTTAAGGAACTGAGCAGGCTGTTCAACACCTTTTGCGGCAAGTGCAGAACTGAAGCTTGTGTCAAATGTGAGAATTGCATATGCAAGCACCGGAACGGTAAGGATTGCAACAATCATCATAAGTCCCTGAATGAGGTCGGTTGTACAAACTGCCTTGAAACCGCCCATGAATGTATATACAAGAATTACTACTGCGGCAACGATAAGACCGATAACATAAACCCGATTGTAGTTTTCGTCACCGCTTGCGCTGTCCGAGAAGAGCGTTGCAAAAAGCTTTGCACCCGAACTGAATGCCGACGCTGTGTAAACCGTGAAGAAAACTGCGATGATTGAAGCCGAAACAATCTTGATTATGTTTTTATGGTCACGGTAGCGATTTTTGAAAAAGCTCGGAATAGTGAGCGAGTTGCCTGCCACAATTGTGTATTTACGAAGTCTTGCCGAAACAATGTACCAGTTGAGAATTGTGCCGATAAGAAGTCCTATGGCAATCCATGCCTCGCCTGTGCCGGCAAGGTATACGGCGCCCGGAAGTCCCATCAAAAGCCAACCGCTCATATCAGATGCCTGTGCCGACATTGCGGCTGTCCAACTGCCGAGGTTTCTGCCACCGAGGAAGTAGTCCTCATTGTTCTTGTTGCCCTTTGAACAAACAAAGCCTATTACGATCATAATAATCATATAAGCTATAAACGCACAAAGAACTATTATGTTGTTTGTTGTCATTATGCCCCTCCTGAAATTAAATTTATAAATCAAATACCTTTTAATTCTACCAAAAATGAATAAATAAATCAAGTGAATTGCAGTATTTAGGACTTTTATGCAGATAATTTGTGCATTTGCAAAAATTCAGGAGTAACATTTTGCACATAATTACGAATAAAATAACTTTTATGTGCATTTAAAGGGGGATTTTGTGTTGATTTGAAGAATCAAAAGTATTATAATTACATTGATTGCAAATTGACTGTAAAAGGTATGTGGAGAGATAGAAATGAATATGGTAAAAAGAACTTGGGCTGAAATTTCACTTAATGCAATTGAGCATAACTATAATGTTATAAGAAATAAGGTTGCAGACGATACAAAGGTCTGTTGTGTTATAAAGGCTGACGGCTACGGCCACGGTGCAGTTGAACTTTCACAGGTTTATGA
>ERZ791854.669-NODE-669-length-21720-cov-7.88068_pt1 | contig 21720 bp, 9 predicted proteins | sample MGYA00510286_ERZ791854 | MGnify/ENA primary metagenome ERZ791854 (study PRJEB30046, sample SAMN00715267) | human gut metagenome | study: EMG produced TPA metagenomics assembly of the A metagenome-wide association study of gut microbiota in type 2...
TTCTTCGTTAGCTCAGTCGGTTAGAGCATCTGACTGTTAATCAGAGGGTCCTTGGTTCAAGTCCAAGACGAAGAGCACAAAGGTTCGCAGATAGCGAGCCTTTTTTATTACTATATATAATAAAAGCCTTCATCACATTCTTTTGTAATTCCATTGTAATCTCCACCCGCCATTTTACTTATATTACCCTCAAAAACAAGATTTCCATTCAAATGTTTTGGAACTATCTTACTATTATTTACATTTGTTGGGAAACAAGTACTGATATGAAAACGCACATCATAGCACTTTTTCTACTTATAGGAGGAGCATTGAATTTATTTGGAGAAAACTTACATAACTTTTTCAACCGATATAATTTCAGCTTTATTACAGAAGATACTGGGTTACCCCATAACTTTATCAATGATATTTACAAAGACACTCAAGGATATATCTGGGTAGCTACTAATAATGGAATAGGACGGTATAACGGCTATCAATTTATTCATTATAATTCCCAGTCCCACTCCATTCGCTTGAAAAACGACTACGTGCATAAAGTCTGTGAGGATAAGTTTCAACGACTCTGGATAGGGTCGGAAGAAGGAATAGACCTCATTGACTTGAAACATTATACACAGATAGACACGGACAAAGAACTGCCTGCCGAATTGAAATTTCTAGCAAGTAACTACATTGCATCCATCTATCGGGACAAGCAGAATAATTTGTGGATATCGACAGACAAGAATCTATGGTATCTGGAACTAGGCGTAGACGGGCAAATAAAAGATTACTATAAACTGAAAAAAGATACAGAATCCCCCATCCACGCTGTTATTGACCTGCAAGAATACATCTGTGCAGGCATAGATAATCATGTATGCCGTATTGAAAAAGGGAGCAACCACTTACTGAAAACCAGCATGGTATCGGAGCTGCTGAAACCCTTTTCAGAAGACTGGAGAATTCTCTGCATGGAAACTGACGGGGAATTGTTATGGATAGGAACCAATCGCGGACTCTTCAAGTATAACCATACCCAGCAGAGTTTGAACCGGTACCGTTACTCCAATCATCGCCCCGGAATGCTAAGTCAAGCCTATATAACCGGAGTTAAACTGACTAGCAAAGGAGATGTCATCGTTTCCACTCTGAACGGACTCAATGTATACAATCGGGATACCGATACTTTTACTTATATCCGCCAAAACAATGAAATGCCTGACAAGTCGTTGAACTGTAATTTCATCAACTGCCTGCTGACCGACAATGAGAATATCTGGGTAGGGACTGAGATAGGAGGAATCAATTTATTGACTCCCAATTGTCTGCAAACGTATGTGTGGCAATACAACTATCTGCGAGAAACCTCTCTTTCCCCCAATCCGGTCAATGCCATCAGCGAAGACAAAGACGGAAATCTATGGGTAGGAACAGTAGAGGGAGGACTCAACAAAAAGAGCAAAGGCAGCGATGAGTTCATCCATTATACTTTTGACCAGAATAATCCCACTTCCATTAGTAACAACTCCATCCGTGGCATTCTCATTGATTCCGAAAATCATTTATGGGCATATACTTGGGGGGTCGGAATCAATGAACTAAATCTAAATATACCCCATAACCAAACTTTCCAACGCCATATCCGGGAAGACTCCATAGGATTGGAGGGAGATTTTCTAAGCAGCGCCTGTGAAGACACCATGAACAATGGTTTATGGTTTGGTACTACCAGAGGGCTTCATTTCTACCATAAAAAGACCAAGCGTTTCACCCGGGTCTTGTTTGACCGTTCCGACAATGAATTCGATGCGGTAGGGTCCATCATTATCGACCGCAAGAAACGTCTTTGGATGGGAACATCTGAAGGAGTTTTCATTATGGATTTATACTCGTTCTCCATTTCCTCCACACAATTCAGCTATACCTATTTAAAACATAAACTGACGGAACCCACTTCATTGCAATTAGAAAAAATAAACTGTATCATAGAAGATCATAATGGTACCATCTGGCTGGGAGCAAATGGGAACGGACTATATCAACTAACGGAAGAAAATGGAACACAGTTCACATTTCATAACTACACCCGCAAGGATGGGTTACCCAATAATACCATTATAGGTATTGTGGAAGATAAAACGGGACATCTGTGGATGTCCACCAACCACGGCATCGCCCAACTGGATACACAAACCATGACTTTCACCAATTATACAAAAGAAGACGGACTGCCCAATAATCAGTTTTATTGGAACGCATCTTATTATTCTCCCCAAAATAATCTGTTATATTTCGGTACTATAAACGGATTAGTCGCTTTCACCCCCGATATAGCCAAGATAAAAAAGCAGGATGCCAAAGTCAAACTGACCTCAATCAGTGTCGCCGGTACCATGGTCTATCCTCCAGCAGACGGAAAAACTCCCTGCGCGGTAACAAATTTACATACCATCCGTCTGCACGAAAAAGATCATGGTTTTTCCATCGAGTTTTCCACCTTAAACTATGGAAACTGTAACCGAGTGAAATATGCCTACCGCTTGAAAAATTATGAGAATGAATGGACAGAAACCCTTCCTGGCGAACATACTGCTAGATACAATTTCATTCCCTCCGGAAAATATGTGTTCCAAGTCCGTGCCACAGACGAGAAAGGACATTGGTCTGATAAAATAACGGAAGTCAAAGTAACCATCACTCCTTATTTCTATAAATCCTGGTGGTTCTATTTATTGCTTGCCATTCTGATCACCGTAGGCAGCTATTATTTTTATCAATGGAAAATAAGTCTGTACCGTCAACAGAAAAAACAACTGGAAAAAGAAGTAGCCCAACGCACCCATGAGCTAGAGTTACAAAATAAACAACTAGAAATAATGGCACGACACGTCGAGGAGGTAACGGAAGAAAAAATTGCTTTCTTCACCAATATCACTCATGAATTCCGGACACCAGTCACTTTAATCAACGGTCCCATCCAACGCGCCCTTGACGAAAGCCATGAGCCGGAAGTAAAGAAACAGCTACAAATAGCTGAACGGAATTCCAATTATCTGCTATCACTAGTCAATGAATTAATGGACTTCAGAAAGTTAGATGCAGACAAAGTTGTATTAAATAAGACAAACGAAAACTTTATCCGCCTTATACAAAATATATTAATGCCTTTCGAAGTATTTGCCCATGAACGGAACATAAACATCATCACCTACTTCCGGCTCTGTACCCCGTTTTGGATATTTGATGTTGAATATATGCGCAAAGCCATTATTAATCTGATATCCAATGCTGTTAAATTCACTCCCGATTATGGAAAAATAAGTTTGTATGTGGCTTCCCTTACCGACAAAGACAACCATACCTGGCTGTTCATAGATATAAAAGATACAGGTAATGGTATCGTACCCGAAGATATAGAACGTATTTTCGAACGCTTCTACCAATCCAAAAAGAGCATCAAATATCCCGTTTATGGACAAAGCAGCACAGGAATCGGACTATTCTTATGTAAGAAAATCATTTCTCTACACGGAGGCAACATCTATGCAGGAAACAATCCCAAGCAAGGAGCTTTCTTCAGAATACTATTACCTTTGGAAAAAGGTATCCCCCAAGCCGAATCAGAAAAAGAAAAATATGAGCAGAATGAACACCCACTTTCCATTCCTGCCAATGGAAACGAGAAAAAGGAAACCATCCTCATTGTTGAAGATAATGCAGATATGCGTACTTATATTTGTTCCATTCTCAAAAACAATTATCAATTAAAAGAAGCACAGAACGGTGCAGAAGCTCTTTACTTGATTCAAAGAGAAACGATTGATTTGATTGTCAGCGACCTGATGATGCCCGTCATGGACGGGAATGAATTATCCCGCCAGGTAAAAGCTAATCTGGCTACTTCCCACATCCCCTTTCTCATGCTCACTGCCCTCCGGTCCGAAGCCCAAGAAAGAATCAGCTACGAAATAGGAGTAGATGAATATCTGTGCAAACCATTTGATGAGGTTATTCTAAAATTACGTATCCGAAATATACTTGCCTTACGCCAGAAATACAAATCCATGTTCTCCACTAGTATGAATTGTGAAACATTGAATATAAACGCTAGTTCCAAAGACAACACATTTATGACATCGGCAATCAATTTAATGAAAGAACATTATGCCGACTCGGATTATAACTTAGAGCGCTTTATCCGCGATATGGGATACAGCAAAACATTAGTCAATCAGAAATTACAATCCTTAACAGGGCAATCCATTGGCCAATTTATGAGAAACTACCGATTAAATGTGGCAAAAGAGACTTTAACCAAAGTCGAATGCAACATTTCTATTGCAGAAATCGCATATGCTGTAGGTTTTAACGACCCCAAATATTTCACAAAATGCTTCAAAGAGCTGTTTGGAGTACTTCCAAGCGAATATTTTGGAAGAAAATAGTTCACTTTACTATTTTACTCCATTTGTGCACCATATTCTCCTATAGAAAGCTTTGTTTCCCTTACATTTGTAAAAAACAGAAATGCAAATGTATATGAAAAACATATTCTTATTATTGAGCTGGCTGATACTACTCCCCTCCGGTATACTGGCAAACCCTATCAAGGGAATGCTGGAAAGGATAGACAAGGGAGCATCGAACAAGTTCGTAGTCGAACTACACAAAAGCTCTAACGACTTTTTCGAGTTAGACCGGAAAGGCGACAAGGTAGTGATACGAGGTAACACCTATATTAATATAGCAACCGGCATCAACTGGTACTTAAAGTATCATGCCGGAATCCATCTGTCATGGAACGGTATGCATGCCTCACTACCCGATGTTCTTCCTCCCGTCCTCCGTAAGGAACGCCACGAAACAAACCTAGCCCTGCGTTATGACTTCAATTACTGCACCTACTCTTACTCCATGGCATTCTGGGACTGGAAACGTTGGGAAAAGGAACTGGACTGGATGGCACTACACGGAATCAACCTGCCGCTCGCTGCCGTAGGACATGAATGTGTATGGCGTAACCTATTACTCCGGTTGGGGTTTTCCAAACAGCAAATCAATAATTTTATTGCCGGTCCGGCATTCCTTGCCTGGTGGGAAATGAACAATCTGGAAGGATGGGGAGGCCCTAATCCCGACAGTTGGTATGAACAACAAGAAGCCTTGCAAAAAAAGATATTGCAACGAATGAAAGAATGGGGAATGCACCCCGTACTGCCCGGTTATTCAGGTATGATCCCCTCCAAGCTGGATTTGGGAAAGCGTATTGATAGTGGAAAAGAAAAGAAAACAGCAAGCGACACTTCCTCGGAATCCGCCCAAAGCACCCTCAACAAATGGAACGGATTCGACCGACCGGGAATCTTACTGCCCGACGATCCCAAGTTTACCCAGATTGCCAACCTTTTTTACGAAGAGACCGAAAAGCTGTATGGAACAAGTGACTACTACTCCATCGATCCTTTTCATGAAGCCAAAAGCTTGCCTGCCGGACTAGACTTCGGCAAAGCCGGCAGGGCTATTATGGATGCAATGAAGAAGGCTAACCCCAAAGCTGTGTGGGTGGTACAAGGATGGACAGAAAACCCACGTCCGGAAATGATGAAAGCGCTGAATCCCGGCGATCTGCTTATCCTTGATTTATTTAGCGAATGTCGTCCCATGTGGGGCATTCCCTCTATATGGAAACGAGACAAAGGATACGAAGAACACAACTGGTTGTTCTGCCTGTTGGAGAATTTCGGGGGGAACGTGGGCTTGCATGGAAGGATGGACCAGCTTCTTCACAATTTCTACCTGACCAAGAACAATCCACTGGCCGCTCAGCTAAAAGGCATCGGTCTGACGATGGAAGGCATTGAAAATAATCCCGTTATGTTCGAACTGATGTGCGAACTTCCTTGGCGTGCAGAAAAGTTTACCAAAGAAGAATGGATCAAACAATACATCCGCGCACGCTATGGCACAGACGATGAATCTATCCGGCAAGCTTGGCAGATCCTGGCAAACGGTATCTATAACTGTCCGGCAGGAAACAACCAACAAGGTCCTCACGAAAGTATCTTTTGTGGGCGTCCATCGCTGAATAATTTCCAAGCATCCAGCTGGAGCAAAATGTGCAACTATTACGATCCCACTACCACAACAGAAGCTGCACGGTTGATGGTGAGCGTGGCAGACAAATATCGCGGTAATAACAACTTTGAATATGACCTGGTGGACATCACCCGACAAGCCATTGCCGACCGTGCCCGAATAGTGTACAATTACGCTGTTGCCGACTTTAAAAGCTTCGACAAAAAAAATTATGCCACACACACCCGACAGTTCCTGGAACTGTTAATGATGCAAGACAAGCTGCTGGGCACACGCAAGGAATTCAAAGTCGGAAACTGGATTCAACAAGCGCGCAATCTGGGAATCACACCTGAAGAGAAAGACCTCTACGAATGGAACGCCCGCGTACAAATCACCACATGGGGAAACCGCTACTGCGCCGACATCGGCAAATTACGAGATTATGCCCATAAGGAGTGGAACGGGCTGCTGCGCGACTTTTATTACAAACGTTGGGAAAAATACTGGCAAGTACTGCAAGACCAACTGGATGGCAAACTTCCTGTACTGCCAGTAGGTAATTCATCAACCCCCACTGCCGATAATCCAGCCATGACCATAGATTGGTATGCCCTGGAAGAACCATGGACACTGGCAAAGAACACCTATGCGGCATCTGCCGAAGGTGATTGTATAGAAGTAGCGAAAGAGGCTATAACATTGATAAACAATTGATAGTAAGATGAAAAAGGAAGAGCTCAATACAGAAACCGCACAGCAGGCACCGCCCATTAAAAAGAGGCTTTTGTCACTCGATGCACTCAGGGGCATCACTGTAGCAGGGATGATTCTGGTCAACAATGCAGGAGGCAAAGTGTCGTATGCACCTTTGCAACATTCTGTATGGAACGGACTGACACTTTGTGACTTGGTTTTTCCTTTCTTTCTGTTCATCATGGGTATTTCAACATATATTTCATTAAACAAATTCAATTTCAACGTTTCCCTACGGCGTAATTCTGGTGACTACCAAATCGGGCAAAAATACAAGTGGTAACCAAGATATTGAAACGCACATTTCTTATTCTATGCATCGGATGGGCAATCGGTTGGTTTGACCATGTATGTGAAGGTGACTTCCTGCCTTTTGTCCATCTGCGCATTCCCGGGGTACTGCAACGCATTGCTTTATGTTACTGTGTTATTTCTTTTACAGCCCTATTTATGAATCATAAGTTCATCCCCGCATTAACCTTTATCTTACTAGTAAGTTACACTGTCATATTATGCATGGGGAACGGTTATGCCTGCGATGAAAGCAATATTTTATCCATTATTGACAGGCAACTTTTCGGCGAAGCGCATCTCTATCAAAAGAGCCCGATTGATCCGGAAGGATTTGTAAGCACTCTCTCTGCTATCGCCCACACTTGTATCGGTTTTTCATATGGAAAATGGATAATACAAAGCCATCAGACAGAAAACAAAGTACTCCGTTTGTTCTTGACCGGATTCATTCTGATAAGTATCGGCTATTTATTGGCAGATGCGCTGCCTTTAAATAAAAGAATATGGTCTCCTACTTTTGTTTTGGTGACCTGCGGAGTGGCTTCCATGTCACTTGCCACACTAATGTATTATATAGACATAAGGAATAAACAAAAATGGTGCCGCTTCTTCATCATCTTCGGCGTCAACCCCCTATTCCTCTATGTATTGAGCGAAGTACTTGCCATTATGATGGGAAGTACCGGATGGAAAGCGGCAGCCTATGCAGCCATTCATTCAGGAATAACCGACACCTACCTTGCCTCAGCCGTCTACGCCCTCGTTTTCACTCTGTTTTTGGGGGGTATCGGTTATCCACTATATCTTAAGAAAATATACATCAAACTGTAACAACAGATTCACAATATATAGAGAACTATACAGTATTAAACAAGAACATATTAATCAAAACCAAAATTAAATTCTATGCTAAACGTACAATCTCTAACCCAAAGGACATTTGCACAGATAGTAGTCTTTGCATTACTCCTATTAAACAGTACACTGGCATTTGCTCAAAATCAAGTTAACGGTATTGTCACAGACAAAACCGGAGAACCCCTTATCGGAGTGAATGTAGTCGAAAAAGGTACTACCAACGGTGTTATCACTGACTTTAACGGACAGTTTACACTGAATGTAGCACAAGGAAAGACACTCGTATTCTCTTACGTGGGTTACACTACCCAGGAAATTACAGTAAAAGGATCTTCTTTGAAGATTATTATGGAAGAAGATTCTAAAACATTAGATGAAGTTGTGGTAGTAGGTTATGGCAGCATGAGTCGTAAGGATGTAACCAGCTCCATTACCACTGTGAAAGCAGACAAACTGAATGTAGGAGTTTATTCTGACCCTGGACAGTTGCTGCAAGGTAAAGTCCCTGGTTTGACGGTAGTACAAAGCAGCGATCCGACTTCTGGTACTGCTTCTATCTCTTTACGTGGGGCTTCCTCTCTGCGTACCGGTGCGGCAATGGAACCTTATTATGTTATTGACGGTATTCCCGGTATGTCATTAAGTCTGATTGCTCCCGAAGATATTGAAAGCATTGACGTACTTCGTGACGCTTCTGCAACAGCTATTTATGGCTCCAAGGCTGCTAACGGTGTAATTTTGATTACCACCAAAAAAGGTAGTAAAAGTGAGCACACTTCTGTAAACTACAGCGCATATCTTGCATTTGACAACATTGCCAAGCGTTTGGATATGATGACTGCCGACGAACTCCGCACCTATGCCAAGGAAAATAACATCACTCTTCCGAATGACAAAGGAGCAAACACCAATTGGAACGATGAAGTACTGCGCACAGCAATCAGTCATAACCATAACGTTTCTATCAATGGCGGTTCAGAAAAGACTCAATACAGTGCCAGCATGAGTTATCAAAACAAACAAGGTATCGTACGTGGTACAGATTTCGAGCGTTTCGGCGGCCGCGCATTTTTGCAAACCAAAGCACTGAATGATCGGCTCACCTTAGCCTTTAACGTGAATGCCGCACAATCAAAAGGTACCACCGTTGATTCCGCCAAAGATGGCCAATCCGTATTCGACGCCATGAATTATTATTCTCCACTAGTTCCTGTCACCAACGCAGACGGTTCTTGGTATAGCGACAAAACTATCTCCCAAAACTTCAATCCTGTATCCATGATCAATGAAGATACTTTTGAAAACAACAAGAAACTCCTTCAAGGAACAGCCAAAGGTACTTTAGATATCACTAAGGACTTAAAATGGAACTTAAGTCTTTCCTATCAAGACGAACAATATATATGGAACGAATACCATACCAGCAAATCCCAATATAACACCCGAAATGGCGAAGCTAAACGTATTGCAACAGAAAACAAGAAAAAAATTCTTGAAACATACATAAACTATGATCATACATTCGCCAATATCCACAAACTGGGCCTGATGGCCGGTTATTCATGGGAACAGAATGATGACAATGACAGTTTCGGTCTGGATGTCTACGACTTTTACAATGATAACACCACTTTTTATAATCTGAACCTTGCCAATAAAATGGATTGGCAGAATGGCGGTATCACCAGCAATAATAACGGTCATTTGGAAACTTTACGTATGATCTCATTTTATGGACGTATCAACTACTCCTTCAACAGCAAATACCTGCTTCAAGCAACAATTCGCCGTGACGGCTCCTCTGCCTTTGGAAAGAACAACCGTTGGGGAACTTTTCCATCTGCATCGTTGGCATGGCGTATGAGCGAAGAAAAGTTCATCAAAGATTTAAATGTTTTCGATGACTTGAAGTTCCGTGTTGGTTATGGTGTTAGTGGTAACTCACTCGGATTCGGAGCTTATTCGGCTATCCAGACTTACAGTACTTCAGGTTGGTTCAACTATACAAACGCCAATGGCACACAGAATAGTTACCATACCCTGGCAGCCGACTCAAATGCCAATCCAGACCTAAAATGGGAACGTACAGCCATGTTGAACATCGGGCTAGACTTCAGCTTCTTTGGAGGCAGATTAGGAGGAACCATCGAATACTATGACAAGCGTACCAGCGACCTGATATACACTTACGAGGTTTCCACAAACCGCTATCCTTTCGGAACCATGCCGGCCAATGTGGGAGATATCAGCAATAAAGGTATTGAATTTACCATTAATGCCACTCCCATACAAACAAAAAATTTCTCTTGGCAAACCAGTTTGAACTTATCTCATAATAAAAATAACGTAGAAAGTATATCCAACAGCGAATATTCCGTAGATTATATCCGTGCAGCCGATCCTGAAATCGCAGGTTATTCTTCAAATGCAGACGTACAGCGCATCATGGAAGGACATCCTATCGGCACCTTCTACACCTACGAATGGGCCGGCTACAATAACCAAGGAGTATCCATCTTTTATGTACACGATCCTGAAACGGGTGAACGTACAGGCGAAACGACCACAGATCCTGAAACTGATAGAGACCGTACTATTACCGGCTGCGCACAACCTGATTTAAATTTAGGCTGGAGCAATAACTTCCAATACAAGAACTGGAATCTCGATTTATTCTTTACTGGTGTTTTTGGACAAGATATCTACAACGCCACTGCAGAACAATACTCTAATGTTTCTTTTGTGAAAGAAGGCCGCAATGTATTAAAAAGCGTAGCTACCGAACATCGTGCTACAGACACACAATCTCAAGCACCATCCAATCGCTGGATAGAGAACGGTAGTTATTTCCGTCTGTCCTCGGTTTCATTGGGATATACTTTCGGCAAAATTGGTAACTGGATAAACTCGCTCAAGCTATACGCTACTTGTAATAATGTATTCACCATTACCGGTTACTCCGGTCGTGATCCGGAAATCAACCTTGGAGGCTTGGAACCGGGTATGGACAGACGCACCAATTACTATCCGCGTACCCGTTCATTTATGATCGGTGTAAACATGAATTTCTAACCATATAATTGAAAACTGATATGAAAAATAGCATAAAATTAATAACCTGGCTAGTAGGTGGTCTATTCACCTTCTCCTCCTGCACAGATCTAGATGTGGATCTTAAATCCACTTATACAGAATACCCGGATTCCGAAATTGCCAAGGAAGCGAAAATGGCAGGTTTGTATTATGGATTCGGCGGAGCACTAGGACGTCGTTATATGGAAGCCGCCCTGCTGTCCTCTGATGAATTCATGGCAGTGACATTTGGTGGTAACTGGTATGATGGCGGCAATTATATCCATTCCTCTCTTCATGCCAGCCTTCCAGGCGACGCACACGTGGACTGGGCTGGTGATATTCCGGCTGCAATCACAAAATGCAACCAAGCAATTTTTGACTTGGGTGGAGAAGATGAAAACAATGCCGAACAGGAAGCTTTGATTGCTCCGGCACTTGCCATGCGTGCTTTCTATCATTTTATTTTTATGGATACATTCGGAGCAACTCCCAAATTAGACCACTTGATCGGCGATTCTGAAGCTATCGACCGTTCTCCCCGTTCCGAAATTACAAAATTTATCGAAAGCGACCTGCTCCGTGCTTTGGCTTCCGGCGGTTTAAAAGAAAATGTTGATGCTTCCACTTATGGCAAACCAACCAAATGGATGGCTGAGGCTCTCCTTGCCAAACTCTATATAAACTGGGCTGTTTATACCTGTGATGATGTAGCTACTTATGATCCAAGCATGACTAATTCCAAATTGAATGATGTCATAAAATATTGCGATGATATCATCGCCTCCGGTCATTTCGATCTCAGTGATGGTTATCGCAAGAAATTCATGCCAGACAACGGCTATCAGATTAAGGATTTCATCTATGCAATGCCATACCAAAATAATGAAACATCAACCAGAGCCAATACTTACGCCCGTTTCCAATTCTGGCCTAAATTCAACAATGATGGTGCGGACGGTAAAGGACTGTTCGGCATAACACTATCCCAAAATGCCGGAGGCATTTTCATCGTTACTCCCGAGGCGGCAGACCGTTTTTGCCTGGAAGGAGATGAACGCAATGAGATCATCATGAAAGGTGCGATCAACTATTATGACATCAGCACACATACAATGGGAACAGAACCTTATATATACAACGGACAACAAGTTGTCCTCACCAAGAACATCACCATCTTGAATGACCAAATGGATCTTGGAAATGACTTGAACGCATGGTGCCAGGGATACCGATGCATCAAATGGGCTATTCAAGCAGACGATTATAACCTCTATAACCGCAATCAAAGCAATGATGTACCTATCTTCCGTTATGCAGATATTCTGCTGATGAAAGCAGAAGCTATTCTACGAGGGGCAACAGCCACTAACGGCGACACGCCACAATCCCTATTCAACCAAATACGCAGCTATTGTAACGCTCCATTATTAGAGCATACTCCTTCATTAAACGAGTTACTTGAAGAGCGTGGCCGTGAATTTTATGCAGAGACATGGCGACGTAATGATCTAATCCGTTTTGGAAAGTTCGAAGACGACTGGGGATATAAAAATCAATATCATCCGGAAGCTCAAACCGAAAAATGGCGTAGGATCTTTCCTGTATCTGTCGGCTTGATGAATTCAAACACCAACTGGAAGCAAAATTACGGTTATTAATAAATTAAATAAGTTTTTATAAGGGCTTGTTACAGCAAGCTCTTATAAAAAACTTTAAAGCAAAAAATAATTCATGAAACTTCATCAAATCTTATTGCTTCATATTGCGACATCTATCTTGGCATTATTCCCATCTCCTATATATGCCCAAAAAATGATGTACCAGGACTCTATCGAAATCGTAGTACACAGAGGAGCGAACCATATAGCGCCGGAAAACACCATTCCATCAGCTCTAGCTGCATTGGAACATGGAGCCGGCTGGATAGAAGTGGATGTGCGCAAAAGTAAAGACAATATACTTTATAATCTGCACGATGAAACTTTGGACCGTACTACCAACGGTAAAGGTCCCATTCAAGATATGCTATCCAAAGATATTGAAAAATTAGACGCCGGCAGTTGGTTCAGTTCTCAATTTACCGGCATTCACGTACCCCGTATAGCCGAAATGCTAGACACCCTACAAGGAAAGGCACACATTTTTTTTGATGTAAAACGAGGAACTCCGATAAAAGATTTGGTTATATTAGTACGCCAAAAAGGATATGAAAATAAAAGCTTCTTCTGGTTTGCAGACTCTGAAATGCTGAAAGAATTTATCAGAATCGCTCCGGAAATGAAGATTAAAGTAAATGCCTCCAATATAGCAGCTCTGAAGAAATGGATGAAAATATGCACCCCGGCCTATGTAGAAACAGATATCCTCAATATCACCCCTCAATTCAAAGAATTCTGCAAAAGCAATCATATCAAGATAATGGCTGCTATTCAGAATGCGAGTGAAAAAGAATATAAAAAAGCGATTGAAGCCCATCCCGATTTAGTCAATCTGGACCGGCCGGAACTCTTTGTAAAAATGCTCCGTCAGGAGATTAAAAAATAACCCTTTTCCAAGAAGAGCCATGAAAAGTACCCTATCTTATCTGCTGATTCTATGTAGCCTGTTCATGTCTTGCACCGGACATCAGGAAGAATCCCTATTGTCCTATGTAGATACCCGTACGGGAACTGCACCGAGCATAACCCATACCGCAGGACTTTTCGGCAAAAATACCGAAGAGTACGGACAGACGCTGCCTGCCGTCCTAGAGCCCAACGGAATGAACTTTTGGACTCCCCAGACACAAGATACAGAAATAAAATGCAAGGCTCCCTATTATTACAAAGATAAGAAGATACAGGGGTTCCGCAATTCACATTGGATTGTCGGAGGGTGTACACAAGATTACGGTTCCATGACCTTGATGCCTGTATCGGGTACACTGAAATATCTCCCCCAAGACCGAGGAAGCCTGTTCTCTCACCAAGAAGAAACAGCAACGCCTGCCTATTACTCCGTCCTTCTCAAAGATTATTCCATTTTTGCAGAAATGACCGGACGTTCCCGTTCAGCCATTTTCCGATTCACTTATAACCAACCGGAAGATGCTTATCTCATAGTCAATCCTAACAGCGATGAAGGAGAAGGATATATTGAAATCGATACTATAAAAAAACAGATACGCGGATACAATCCCGTACACCGTATCTATCAAGGCTGGGGAGCCCCCGCCGGATACAACGGGTACTTTGTCATTGAATATCAAAATGAAATAGAGGAATATGGTACATTCCGGTATGACAGTCTCTTCGCCGGACAACGACAGATAGCCGATGGAACAGGTATAGGTGCATATCTCCGGTTCAAAATACACCCAGAAGAACCCGTATTAATCAAAGCCGCTTCCTCTTTTACTGACATGGAAGGCGCTCAAAAGAATCTGGACACCGAGATACCTCATTGGGATTTTGACCGCACCCGGCAGGAACTGAACTCCATCTGGGAACAAAGGCTTTCACAAGTTACAGTACAGACAAACAACCGAAACGATAAAGAGAAATTTTACGGAGCACTCTACCGTGCCTCATTCCTGCCACGTACATTCAATGATGTAGACGGGCGCTACCCTTCTTTCTCCACAGGACACCCGTTCAGACAATCAGCCAACGGTAGAAATTACTATGAAGATTACAGTATGTGGGATACTTACCGTGCTCTCCATCCGTTAATCAATATCCTGACCCCAAAGAAAGCCGGAGACATGATGCAATCATTGGTGGACAAATATGAACAAAGTGGCTGGCTGCCTATATTCCCTTGTTGGAACAGTTATACCGCAGCCATGATAGGCGATCATTGCATCTCCGCACTGGGAGATGCCTATATCAAAGGAATCCGTAATTTTGATATCAACAAAGCTTGCGAAGGAATGCTCCGGAACGCATTCAAGACCCCCTCCACCTATGAAGAATACAAAAACGGAATGGGACGACGCGCCTTGAATTCTTATCTGAAATATGGATACATTCCTTTGGAAGACAGCGTACCGGAAGCCTTTCACACCTGCGAACAAGTATCACGTACTTTAGAATATGCATACGATGATTTCGTATTGGCCCAAGTTCTGCAAAAGTTGGAAACATCAGATGATAACTTTCCTGATCCACAAAAAACAGAACTTTATGATACACTAATGATACGTGCACGATATTACCGTAACGTAATAAACCCTGGCACCGGATATGCCCAAGGCAGATACGCTGACGGCAGTTTCCTCAGCGATACCGGTAACGCTTTTTCCTTCACTCGCTTCATCACCGAAGGAGCTCCCTGCCATTATACTTGGTATGCCCCCCATGATGTATACGGACTGATGGAATGTATGGGTGGAAAAGAAAAATACATCGCCAAACTGGACTCCATGTTCAGCGAACACCGCTACTGGCACGGCAACGAACCTTGCCACCAGATAGCCTACCTCTTCAACTATGCCGGACAGCCTTGGAAAACCCAACGCGAGGTGCGTCATATTATGGAAACAGAATATCTGAATGCTCCCGGTGGACTGTCAGGTAATGATGACGCAGGGCAAATGTCTGCCTGGTATGTATTTTCTGCTATGGGATTCTATCCGGTATGTCCCGGTACACCTTATTATATAATAGGAAGTCCTTCTTTTCCCCGGATGAGCATCTGTTTGGAAAATGGAAAGACGTTCACCATACTGGCCCACAACGCTAATGAAAAGAATGTATACATCCAGTCGGCGCGCCTGAACGGAAAAGAGTATGACAAGAATTACTTTACACATCAGGATATAGTACAGGGAGGAACGTTAGAGTTCCAGATGGGACCGAATCCGAACCCGAACTGGGGAGCATCTACCCTCAGCCTACCTCCAGAGACAATGAAATAAACGTCAAAAATAAAAAAACATAGATATGAAGAAACAACCTATTATCAGCCTCTTATGCTGCTTTCTGTTATTCGTAGCAGGATGCAGCACCCCCCATCAGGGAAATACGTATGACATTATAGCCTTTGGAGCCAAAGGAGATGGCAAAACAGATGATGCCGCCGCTATACAACGCGCCATCAATGCCTGTTCCGCTGCCGGTGGAGGAACCGTAATCATTCCTGCCGGACACACCTTTCTATGTGGCCCACTGCAACTGGCATCCTATGTGAATCTCCATTTGGAACCCAACTCCCGATTGCTGGCCAACCCCGATGAAAGCATCTATACAGAAAGCGCATTCCGCGAAAACCGTGGCGAAGGAATGATGTGGATCAGTGGAAAAGACTTAAAACAAATATCCATTACCGGTACAGGAGAAATAGACGGAAACGGAATCGCCTTCATGGGCAAAGAGCTGGATGATTCCTACGAGCTGAAGCCCGTCACTGATTTTGACCCACGCCCACATGTGCTTACCCTTATCAATGTAGAGAAGACCGTTATCCGTGACATCACGATCCGGAACAGCGCCTATTGGACAATACACCTGATAGGCTGTTACGATGCCTTGATTGACGGCATCTCTTTATTGAATAATCTAAAAATACGCAACGGTGACGGTATTGATGTGGATCACTCCAAAAAAGTACGTATAGCGAACTGCTTCATTGAATCGGGCGATGACTGCATTTGCCTGAAGAATCGTCGGGAATTTGAAGAATATGGCTCTTGCGAAGATATTGTAGTGACTAATTGTGTCATGACTTCACGCTCATGCGCTATTAAGATAGGCTCGGAAAATATGGACAAGATTGATAATGTATTATTCAATAATTGCATTATCAAAAACAGCAACCGGGGCATCGGCATACAAAACCGGGATGAAGGTACTGTGAGCAATGTCATTTTCTCCAATATATTAGTAGACTGTATGTTCTATTCTGATGTATGGTGGGGTAAAGCGGAACCTATCTATGTCACCTCATACCCTCGTGCCGTAGGCAATCATAAAGATGCAGGCTGGCGTTTCCCCAAAGGTGCAACGAAAGGACACTCGGGAGAAGTCAGCAACATTTTCTTCAATCAGATTAAATGCACTAGTGAAAACGGCATTTTCGTAGGGGGAGACACTCCGGAGAAGGTGCACCATATCTATTTTGATGAAATAGATGTCAAGTTGTTAAAACGTACCGGTTATGAAGGCGGTGTGTATGACAAACGTCCTTGTAACGGAGATGGTTTTGTATATGACAAGACTTATGCTTTCTATCTGGACACCGCTTCGGATATTCGGATTACCGGCTGTAACATTTATTGGGCCTTCCCTCAATTGACACAAGCCGGAGGAGATATCAAAGAGAAGAATACAATACGTGTAAAAATAAACAAGAAATAATTATGACCCACATTCCATTCAAAGTTTCTTTGTTAAGACTGGTCTTCCTGCTGCTGCCCGTGACGGTCGCGGCACAGGAAGCCAGACTTTCTGATTACGTAGATCCCAGAATCGGTTCGGAAGGACTGGGACGGGTATTTATCGGCCCCTCCTGCCCTTATGGTATGGTGAAACCATCGCCCGATTGCACTGTCCATCCCAATAGTGGTTGGCTGCCTATGCCCGAACAAGTTAACGGGTTCTCCCAAGTACACGTCAGCGGGACAGGAGGAGGTCCTAAATATGGCAACATACTTGTCATGCCTTTTGGCAAAGGTATGGATCAGCTCAATCATATAGACTATCGCAAAGATGAAACAATCCGCTTGGGCTATTATGCTACCGAATTCCAGAGAACAGGCATATATACTGAAATAACAACTGCTCCACGCGCCTCATTCTACCGATTCACCTATCCCGAAGATTCCTTAAAATCCCTGTTGGTTGACGCCGGCTTCTTCCTGGGTGAACAACCGACCCCCGATGCCCGCGAAGCACAACAATTTGTAGGTTCGGAAATTCAAATCATATCCGATCACGAAGTAATGGGATATACCCGTATTCGCGGAGGTTGGAATAACGGACGTGCCTACACCGTTTATTTTTATGCAGTAACCGACCATCCCTTTGTACAAACGGCCACATGGAAAGGAAGCCAGATCAGCAATGAACGATACCAGCCAGACTCCCAACAAAAAACCGGAGCTTTGTTGCGTTTCCCTTCTTCTGCAAATACCATTCAACTGAAAGTCGGAATTTCATTTATCAGTTCTCTCAAAGCCAGAGAGAATGTATGGAACGAAATACCTCATTGGTCATTTGAGGACACCCGGCAAGCCTTATTGGCACAATGGGAAAACTTATTGCAACGCATTGATATAGCCTCAAATACACCCGAAAAATATAAGCGTATGTTTTATACCGGTATCTATCATACCATGTTAATGCCTGTAGACCGTACCGGTGAAAATCCATTATGGAGTGATCCGGAACCTTATTATGATGATTTTTATGCTATCTGGGACACCTACCGCACCTCAACTCCACTTATCACACTGATTGACCCTCAAAGAGAAACAGACATTGTACGTTCACTGATCAATATCTATAAACGGGACGGCTACATGCCTGATGCACGAAGCGGAAATTGTAACGGACGGACACAAGGCGGCTCCAACGCCGAAATTGTTATAGCCGATGCATTTGTAAAAGGACTACCAAACATAGATTACCATCTGGCTTTGGAAGCTATGCTGAAAGATGCGACCATACCGCCCGGAGGTAACGAAGAAGCGGAGGGAAGAGGCGGACTGATTCCTTATCTGGAATTGGGATATATTCCATACGGTATTCCCCGAGCCGGAAACCGCACAATAGAATACTCCTATTGTGATTATACCATAGCCTTAGTAGCAAAAGGACTAGGCAAGACAGACTTGTACCAGCAATACTTGAAACAATCTTCCAACTGGAAGAACTTGTGGCGGGCCGATTATGAACATGCAGGAGTCAAAGGATTCATACTTCCCCGGGATAAAGAAGGAAACTGGTTAGACAAAATACCTTTCGGAAACTCCCATATCCAGAAACCCACCTTCACATATACTCCCGTTACCTTTGAAGGTCCTTGGTATACTCCTTGGTGGAACATGTTCTTTTATGAAGCCTCCTCCTGGGAATATTCACTCAGCATTCCGCATGACGTACCCGGACTCATTGAACAATGTGGCGGAAAAGAGAAGTTTGACGAACGGCTGGATATTTTCTTTGACAAGGGTTTCTTCAATGTGAATAATGAACCCTCCTTCCTCACTCCCTGCCTATACCACTGGGTAGGGCGTCCGGATAAAAGCGGCGACCGCATCCATGAAATTATCCAGAAGAACTATAATGACGGTTCTGCCGGTCTTCCCGGAAATGATGACTCCGGAGCCATGTCATCGTGGTTGGTATTCCACATGATGGGGTTGTACCCCAATGCCGGACAAGACTATTATTTAATCCATACCCCTCTACTGACAGAGAGTCGTTTCCATTTACAGGAAGGCAAAACATTCACGATCAAAGCCGAAGGGCTTTCCGAAAAGAACAAGTATATCCGGTCGATATTATTAAATGGAAAGAATTATCCATATTCCGCCATCCGCCATAATGATATCATCAAAGGAGGCGAGTTGGTTTTAAAAATGGGCCCCAGTCCCGGTAACTGGGGGAGCAAGCTATTTCCTGAACCTAAAGAGTAACATACGATGAAGAAAAAACTTTTTATATGCTTTCTGCTTATCGGCAACCTGATGGGAAATGTAATGGCACAAGATATCATTACCAACCCTCTGTTATTTGTATTCAAACTGCATGGACAAACCCGAAAGTACCAATTTACTTTCAATCAGTCCAACGACACCCTTTATCTGCATTGGGGAATTGAAAGAAACACCCGATGGCAATCAGGCAGCTACGCCATGCCCCAAGAAGCTTTAAAAACGGCGGTCAGACTAAGCTTCTTACAGCCGGAAGACGGACAGCATATCTGTCTCCCCATTCAAGAAACCTTTGCCCTACTTTCAGCAACCGCTTTTCAGGAATTGAAAAGCCAAAAGGCATTTCATTATAATCAGACAGAATACCAACTGGCTGATACCAAGTCACAAGCTATGGGCTATTCCTTACTGCATGTAAACGACTCAGTAGACGGATGCGAAATGTGGATTATGGATAATCCGGATTTCCCTCTGATATGGGAAATACAAAATAATCCGCTCGGCATCAATTGGAAAGTAGCTCCCATAGCTCTCCCCGCACACAATCTGAAAGAAGAAATCATCCAAAGCCCGGAAAAAATGGGCAGCATCTATTATGCTTATCCCACACCAAACGGCATACAAACTCCGGTACCCGAAGGTTACAGTCCTTTCTACGTCAGCCATTACGGACGCCATGGGTCCCGCTGGATGACTTCGGACGAACGTTATCTAGAAGTCATTCGTGTTTTTGATACGTTTCACAATAAATCAGGACTTACCGATTTAGGTGAAGATGTGAGGCTCAGACTCCAGAAAGTATGGGAAAATGCCCGTGGGCGCGGAGGAAACCTGACCCCATTAGGAGAACGACAACATAAAGCCATTGCCAAACGGCTTTATCAACAATATCCCCATATATTCCGGGACAGCGCCAACATATCAGCACGTTCGAGCGTTTCCGTACGTTGTATCATGAGCATGTCCGCATTCACAGAACAACTGAAAGAACTAAACCCCTCCCTCCAGATCACCCGCGAAGCCAACCAAAGACACATGGACTACATTGCCTATACTTCACCCGAAGCCGAAAAGCTGGGTTCGGCAAGTGCGCCATGGAGAACAGCTTTCCATACATTCGAAGAAAATCATATTCATCCGGAACGTTTAATCACTTCACTTTTCAAAAATCCCAAAGAAGTCAGGAATCCCCGTGAGCTCATGATGGGACTTTATTGGATTGCTTCCGACATGCAAGATGTAGAGTTGCCTCTATCCTTTTATGATTTGTTTGAAAAAGAAGAATTATTCGGTATCTGGCAGTCTGTGAATTATCGGATGTATATTTGCAATGCCAATGCTCCCGTCAATCAGGGAGCAGCCCCCGAGAGTGCAAAATCTTTATTGAAGAATATTATAGAAAGTGCCGACCGCGCCATCCGTGAAGGAACTCCTTGCGCCACCCTCCGTTTCGGACATGATACCAACCTGATCCGTCTGTTGGCACTCATGCAAGTAGAAGGATGCTCCAATCAAGAAACAGATCCCGACCGATATTACCTGGCCTGGCAAGATTTCCGTGTTTCACCTATGGGAGCCAACCTTCAATTAATCTTTTTCAAGAATAAACAAGGAGAAGTTATTGTAAAATTGCTACATAATGAAAATGAAGTCAAATTACCCATTGACAGCCCTATTGCTCCTTATTATAAATGGGAAACGGTGAAAGCATTCTACAATCATTTATAAACATACAAATTGAGAAACAGCAACTTTCCTTCAAAGTCCAATCTCCCTATTAACTAAGGCTTTTCTTGCCTACAATTAAGCCTTTTCTTACGGTTACCTACTACAGACTCCCTCAATGGACCGTAGAGTCCATTGCAGCAGACTGTATAGTCCACCCAAGCAGACCTTACAGTCCACTGGCGGAGTCTGTAGCAGATGACTGTAAAAAAAAGCTTAACTATATGGAAGAAACGGCTTACACAACCACTCTATTCCGGTTTTATCTTTTTCAGATAATCAGAAGGAGTCCTATTAACCCTGCATTGATGTTC
>ERZ791854.680-NODE-680-length-21267-cov-3.94074_pt1 | contig 21267 bp, 26 predicted proteins | sample MGYA00510286_ERZ791854 | MGnify/ENA primary metagenome ERZ791854 (study PRJEB30046, sample SAMN00715267) | human gut metagenome | study: EMG produced TPA metagenomics assembly of the A metagenome-wide association study of gut microbiota in type 2...
CCGGACAGACGGCAGCAGCACAAAAAGAGGCACGGGGAAAAGGTAGCGGCTCCTCGCAAAAACTGGATTGTTGAGGCGGCCAATCAATACGGGAATGAAGCGTATCAGAAAGATATGGCGGAAATTCTTGATGAGGCACTTAAGCCGGGGATCATATCGGGATGAAGCTTGCGACGATCATTTCAGCTCTTAGAGCCTACTGCTCGAGTTTTGAAGGGCGGGTTGGGGGCGCGGCGGAATACGCGGCCATTGATATTACCAATCTGCCGATGCCTTGCGCCTTTGTTTTGCCGGTATCTGAGATCGGGGAAGACATGGACAGCATGGGGACCGATTACCGACAGCGTGTCAAACAGATCTTTTGTGTTGTTATTTTGGTATCTACGGCTGATCAGGAACGAGGGCAGGATGCTTTTGACGCGATTGAAGATCTGAAGGCTGAGATTTTCAAAGCGATTCTAGGAACCTCAACCGCCGAGACGGATGAGATTGTCTATGAAGGCTATTCAGATCCGGATCTTAATCGGGCCCGGCTGGCGCTTCAGCTGTCTTTCTCTGTTTCTTACGACGTTGTTGACGCAGATACGGGGCATGGGCGGGAGCTTGATGGCTTGCCTGATTTGAAAGGTATTGATTCGAAAATTGATCCAGCCCCGGCGGACTGGGTTGATGCAGTAAGTTTTAAGGTTAATTTAGACAAAAAAGCGGGGTCTTAAATGGCAATTTCGTTTTCAAATATTCCCAGCGGGGTCAGAGTCCCGCTTTTTTATGCTGAGGTTGATAATTCCCAGGCGAATATCGGGTCAAACAACCTGAAAGCGCTTCTGATTGGGCAGAAGGTATCCAGTGGCAAGGCAGAAGACGGAGTCCCGGTTCTGGTTACCGGTGACAGCCAGGGGAAAGAGCTTTTTGGCCATGGGTCGATGCTGGCGCGGATGAATTCAGCGTTCCGCGAGAATAACAGCGTTGGCGAAGTATGGGCTATTGCTGTCTCCGACCCGGAAGGCGGGAAGAAAGCATCAGGAACCCTCACTTTTTCCGGGGCGGCCACGGCGGCGGGAACGGTTTACGTTTACATTGGGGCGGATTGCGTAGCTATTAATATCCCGAACTCCTCAGACGCTGCCGCAGTTGCGAAGGCGGTCACTGCGGGGATTAACGCCAAAACCGATTTGCCGGTAACGGCTGAAGCGTCAGAAGGTGTTGTCACGATCCAGGCAAAGAATACCGGTGCATATGGGAATGACATTGCTCTGCAGTTGAACTTCCAAGGATATGCGGCGGGGGAGGAACTGCCTGAAGGCATTGCGTGCGAAGTTGCCACTCTGTCAGGGGGATCGGGAGAGGTCGATCTGGAGGCCGTTATTACAGCCATGGGGGATGAATCGTATGATTTCATCGCCATGCCATACGCGGATGGAGCTCATATTGCGAGTTTCACCACGGAAATGAATGACAAAACCGGCAGGTGGAGCCCTATCCGGCAGATTTATGGGCATGTGTATACCGCGAAGCGTGATACCGTCAGTAACCTTCAGGCGGTTGGGAAAGGGCTTAATGACCAGCACTTAACGGTGATGGCCGTTGAGCCGAAATGCCCGAGTCTCGCGGTTGAGGTTCTTGGGGCGCTGGTCGGGAGCTGCCTCACGGCTATTCAGAATGATCCGGCGCGTCCGCTTCAGACGCTTGAACTGGTTGGGATTACGCCTTCTCCAATTGGGAAGAGATTTACCCTTACCGAGAAGCAGACACTGCTTACATCGGGAATCGCGACCAGTTATGTCGCGGGTGGGTATGTGAGAATTGAGCGCTGCATTACGACCTATCAGACAAATAGTCTGGGGGACGCTGATACCAGTTATCTTGACAGCAACACACTCCATTCTTTGGCTTACATCATTCGGCGCCTTAAGAGTGTTGTCACGTCTAAGTATCCGCGCTGCAAACTGGCGGATGACGGGACTCATTACGGCCCCGGCCAGGCGATTGTTACGCCTTCTGTAATCAAATCAGAAATTATCGCCATGTATTCCCGCCTGGAGACAGAGGGCATTGTCGAGAACGCGGAAGCATTTGCTGAAAACCTGATTGTTGAGAGAAACGCGTCAGACCCGAATCGGGTAGATGTACTCCTGCCGCCCGATCTTGTGAATCAGCTGCGGATTTTCGCGACACTGGTTCAGTTCCGTCTTCAGTACAACGAATGAGGATTTAGAAAATGGCTAAAGGCATTGCGGGTACGTGTTACCTGAAGGTTGACGGAGAGCAGCTTTCTGTCAGTTCCAATTCGATTTCCATTCAGTCCGCGGAGGTGAAGCGGGAGGCTGTTATGGGGTCTACCGGGCTTGCCGGATATTCGGAGGAAGCGGTTGCCCCGACTATTTCGGGGACATTCAATGTTACGGCGGATTTCCCGCTGAAGAAACTGTTGAATGGGACAGAGTTCACTGTCACCGCGGAACTGGTGACAGGGAAGGTTTACACGCTTTCTGACGCTTTTGTTTCCGGTGATGTGAGCTACAAAACCGGAGAAGGCACAATTGAGCTGACTTTTACCGGCGTTAAAGGAGCGTGGTCCTGATGGGAGCGGCAGAATTCAAACTTACGGCGCCGATCAAGCGCGGCGAAGACACGATTGAAGTACTGGAGCTGCGCGAGCCGACCGCTAAGGATATCAAGGTGCTTGGCTTCCCGATTACCGGGGAGAAGCGTGTCGACGCGGCAGTTGTTTACGACTATATCGAGCGGCTGGCGGCTATTCCTCCGTCTACTGTGGATCAGATTTCGGCTTCTGATTTTATTGGGCTGATGGCGCTGGTCCTTGGTTTTTTCGGTGGTGCGCCGGAATAAGTGAGAAAGAGTTCAGGGGGCGGGTGTTCCAGCTGGCGCACTGGTGGGGCATCAACCCCTTTGAACTTGAAGAACGGCCTTTGTCTGACATCCAGGAACTGCTGTATCAGGCAAACGAGATTCACGAAGAGGAAGAACGATGGCGGCAACAAACAAAGTATTCTCGCTGAAAACTGTTCTTGCCTGCCAGGACGAAATATCCGAGAAACTGAAGAAAGTCAGGACGAATCTCAGGAGCCTTGATCGGGCTTTTGACAGAGTGAGCCGATCCGCTGGGGACGTTGCCTCAAAGGTTTTCGCGCCATTGATGGCAGTAGGCGGCGCGGGGCTGTTCTCTGTGGCTTCTTCTGTCCAGACGTTTATCGAGCTGGGAGACGCAATTGACAAGGCATCTCAGCGGGCAGGGGTAGGAACCGGAGCGCTGCAGAAGCTTCGGTTTGCCGCGAAACTTTCCGGGATGGAAGCCGAAGAAATGGATCGGGCGCTCTCCAAGCTCTCCGGGGAGATGGGGAAGGCCGCGAGTGGGGAAAATAAAAATCTTCCCCAACTGTTTTCTGATTTGGGCGTTTCATGGAAAGACGCAAAGGGCCACGTTAAAGATTCCGCAACGGTATTTCGGGAACTCTCTGAGGCGATCAAGGTTAATGAGAATCCCGCGACAAGGCTTCAGATTCTTACGGACGTTTTTGGCGACAAGCTGGCCGCCAGGCTGATCCCTCTGATGAAGGACGGGGCAGCCGGGCTTGACGAAATGTCAAAGAAAGCTGAAGAGCTGGGGATTGTTGTCAGTTCTGATGACGTCAAGGCGGCAGCTGAGCTTGGCGACACAATGGATATTTTCCATATGTCACTTTCAGCTTTGCAGACGACCATTGGCGCGCGGCTTGCCCCTGTCATCAAACGGGTGGTTGAACGTCTGGAAGATGTGATCGGGAGAAACAAAGAGCTGATCAGCCAGAAGATCGCGGAGGCTGTTCAGGCATTTTCTGACGCCTTGGAGCGCGTTCCCTGGGACACCGTCATTACAGTGATTTCATCGGTAATCAGCGCTTTTGGGTGGGTGTTTAACGCTATCGGCGGAGTGAACACAATTCTCGCTGTATTGGCGGGTGTGGGCATCGGACGTTTTATCATGAGCGTCGCCCGGCTTGTCAGCGCGCTGAATGGGGTGAGAGTCGTTTTTATGGCGTCTTTCGGGCTCCCGGGGCTTCTTATCGCGGGGGCTGTTGCCGCGGTTGTGTATTTGGCGACTGTAATTTATCAGCACTGGGACGTCATTTCGGAGAAACTGCGCATACTCGCCGCAAAATTTTATGAGGTGGCGGGCCCGGTTATCCGTGTTTTGAAAACGGTATTCCTGGCCTTTGCAGGAGTGCTGGCTGTTTCTATAGGGACAACGATTGACGCCATTTCCGCGATCATACGTGGGCTTTCTCCGGTTATCAGAGTGATAGGCGGAGCGCTTGTGTTTTTGGCGGGGATGGTACGCGATGCTTTTGTCGCGCTTACGTTTCCTATTCGCGCGGCATGGGATGCCTTGAAACCTATCCTCCAGCCGATTTTTGACTGGATTATGTCGAAGCTTGACGCGCTGGCCAATCTGGCGCCGTCGTGGCTGAAAGATCTTGTCGGATGGAGCGGAGGAGGAACAGCACCTGCACCCGCAGTCCCAGGAGTCCCTGCTACCGGTGGTTCTCCCTCATCTCCGGCCGCTGGAGTTGGCAGCATGACGATTCATGTGGTTGGGGAAAACGGGGCAAAGGCGAGAATCGATAATCTGGATGCCCGCAATATGAATATTTCGGCGGATGCGAAGAGTTATGACCCGGGAGATTCTTTCTAAATGACAGTATCATCGGCAGCAACAGAAGCGCAGAAAAATCTCATGGATGCGTCGTACCGCGGAGTTCCGTTCTATGTCACCAGTACAAAGCTGAAAGTGGGACGGCGAGTGGTGCTTTTTGAATACCCTCAGCAAGACAAACCTTTTGTAGAGGATCTAGGGCGGGCCGCCCGGATTGTAACGGTAGAGGCGTTCACGACCGGGAGGGATTATGTCGAGCGTATGAGCGCGCTGGTTAAGGCGCTCGAGACGCAGGGCGGGGGCGAACTGGTAGACCCGTGGGTAGGGAGGATGACAGCGACGCCTCAATCTGTCAGCCAGGTAACGTACACAACAAGGCTTCGGCTGGCGCAGATTTCAATCACGTTCGTGGAATCTGGTGAGCTGTCCTTCCCAACGGCCGCAATCAGTACGCACGATGATGTTTGTATTAAAGCGGATGGGATAGCTGAGGCGGCACAGAATTATGTGGGCACGGCAATTGACTTGTCAGGGGCTCAGGATTTTGTGGTCAGTAACATTGTGGGAAAGCTTGAGTCGGCCCTGAAAAATGAGGGGATACAATCGCTCGCCACGATGTTTAAGTTAGATAAACTGGATGAACTGGCAAAGGTGGCCGCGACGGTTCTGACGACGGATCCGGGCGCTTTTGCGAGTACGCTTGTGAGTTCGCTTGGTCTTGGTTCTTTTGTAGAAACGGTGAGGGACTGGCGGCGGGTGGCTTATCTTGCCCAGGGGATTTCATATGGGGCGGATTTCAATGTAAGGGATTCGATCCTATACCCATCCGGGACGGCTGATTATGAAACCGCGAAGGCTGTTGAGGCTATTAACACGGGGATTCGGCTGATCAGTATCAGTAACGCCGTTGGGGCGGCAGGCAACATTGGGACGGGTCTTGATCGGGTAGATGAAACTCAGCCTTCCCAGGTGATGGCTTATGACGACATGATTGCGGTACGTGATAGCCTGCTTTCCGCGATTGATAATGAGATGCTGAAGGTGTCGGATGACAGCGTGTACTCAGCGCTTTCTTTGGCTTACTCGTCCGTGTGGAATGACATGACGGTCCGGGCAGAAAACAAAGCCCGGCTGATTGACTACACCCCCGAGGAGATCATGCCGGCGCTGGTGCTGGCTTATGATTACTACGGAGACGCCGCGCGGGATACTGAAATTGTTGAGCGTAACGGCATTCGAAGACCGGCGTTTGTCCCCGCGAAGCCCCTGAAACTTTTGAGTACTTAATTTTTCTTTTTAAGATCCCTCCCGGGCGGTAAGATGAAATGAGAAGCTTTTCTCTGCCTACGCAGAGGTGTTTCTGCTGATGGAGGGGAGCATGAGAAAGATTTTCGTATTGCTGTTAGGTTTGCTTGTGGCAATCCCTGCCGTTTCGGCTGGTGGGAATTCTCCCGAGAGAAGGGCCTCCATTTCGTCGCCGGATAAGCCCCTGCATGGAGAAGCTACTGCTGCAGCTTCCAGAAAAGGGAAGTTTGATAAAAACGGGGTTTATGTTTCCCCTAGCGGATATGTATTTAGGGCAGGGAAGGGGGGAACCGTCAGGTTGGGGGAGCCTATCCAAAAGGAAACGCCACCTTCATTCCTTGACATGAGAAGGGTCGGACGGAATGGTCTTGGGGAGGTTTGGGAAGACACCAGAAATGGGCGCACCTACATATGCAATGAATCGGGGTGCCGATGAGACGGTAGTTAAGGGGGGGGATTAAGCGCTCTGGGAACAGGGCGCTTTTTTGTTATGGAACAAACGGTCGTAAAACTTCTGATTGGTGGTAAAGAATACCGCGCGTGGCAGCTTGTCAGCATATCTTCAAAGCTGCTGAGCTACGCGAGAGTGTTCAGAGTGGGTTTTACCCGTGAGTCAGCGGGGACTGGGATAGGAATTAAGATCGGCGATCTGGTGCGGGTAAAGATTGATGATGACCTGGTTTTGACCGGATACGTAACCAAGACAAATTTCTCGTATTCAGAAAAAGGTATCGAACTGTCCATAGAAGGGGCGAGTAAAACCGTTGATCTTGCCGAAGGATATATGGCGGTTAAGAGCGTTAAGCAATTCACGAATCTGACAGTGTCGCAGACGCTCCAGCTATTGGCAAAACCGTATGGAGTGTCGGTAGTCCGTCAGAAGGCAGGGAAAGACCCAAAAGCGTCAGTGGCTATTGCCGCCACAGATTCCATAAAAAAGATTTTGGATGGCGTGGTGAAAAAGCATACCCTCGTCATCACGGATAATGAAAGCGGCGATTTGGTAATGGCGAGCCCCGGCGGTGGTGGGCGCACCGCTGACTCTCTGGAGTTAGGGAAAAACGTCTTATCCGGGGACCAGACATTTGATTCTTCAAAACTGTTCAGCCGTTACTATGTGGTGGGGCAGCAGTCCAACTCGGGGAGCACTCATCCGGTTTCTGTGAATGGAGCGTTCAGGTACGCGGAGGATAGCCTGGTACAGCGTCCCCGGTATTACGTAGAGAAGCTAAGTGGGTCTCCCACGGCTGCGGATCTCCAGCAAAGATCGGTTCTTTTGGCCGAGTACCGTCGCGGGCAGGCTCAGGCTTTGCACTACACCGTGCAGGGGTGGCGGCAAAGCGACGGCAGCCTGTGGAAGGTTAATCGGCTCTGCCGGGTTAAAGATTCTATTTTGGGGGTTGATGCTCAGTATTTGATTACAGAGGTCAGCTTTACGAAAGATTCCGGAGGATCCAAAACCCAGCTGACGCTGATGCCGCCTGAAGCTTTCGTCATGATGAATGAATCTCCTGATGAGGCGATGGCAAAGAAAGCCACGAAGAAAGCGGCGGCAAAAACTGGTAGCAGCAGGAATTATGTGAAGGCGACGGTAGCTGATGCCGCATGGACGGGAAAGTAATGCTTGATGATATTAAAGACGCTATTTGGAATTTGATAGTCAGAGGACGCCTGACGGGATCGGCCGGGAGGAAGAAGATGCGAACTATTCAGGCCGAGACAATGGCGGGAGACCTCCGGGATGATGTCGAGCATTTTGAGCCGTATGGGTTCACTTCTGAACCGAAGACCGGCGCTGAACCGCTTATTGTCGCTTTGGATGGGGACAGAGAGCATTCGATCGCGATTTGTGTCGCTGACCGCCGGTACAGGCTGACAGGCCTTACTTCCGGGGAGGTCGCTCTTTACGATGACCAGGGGCAGGAAGTCGTCCTGGCTCGGGAGGGGATAAGGATCCAGACGGATAAAACTTTGGCTGTGGACGCCCCGGCGGCTGTATTTTCCGGGTCAGTCACAGTAGAGGGTGACATCGTGGGGAAGTCTCAGATTTATGACGCGAGGGGCAGGCTGCAATCGATCCGCGACACTTACAATAACCATACACATAACGGCGGCAGCTCCCCTGATCAAAAGATGTGAAGGGCACATCCGATCACTCTTGAGCTGATCAAGGTGGGATTAAAAGCTTTGGTCTAGCTACAACACAATTCAATATAAACATAAACCCAGTCAGACGGGATTTCTGGCTGGGTTTTTTATGACCTCAGTAATGGTGAGGACACATGGGAATTATAGCCATGCTCATCTTAAAACTACTGGATCCGGATCAAAAGATAAGGCTCTGGGGACGAGCGCTTCCTTGGTTAAAGCTTTTTGTATCAGGAATAATTTGTCGCTTGGGAGGGGGATGAAATATGCAGTTTTTCTTAAACGGCAGGCATCAGGCGACACTTTCAGACTTTGATACTGAGCCACTGGTTCGTTCCATCATCATCAGCCTTTTTTCCTGGAAGCGGGCTGGGGAAGATGATGCGCTGCCGGGGAAAAGCAGGATGGGGTGGTGGGCAGATTCATATAACGATGATGAGCCGCCAATAGGATCAAAACTCTGGCTGCTATCCAGAGAGGTACTGACCGACAGCACGCTGAAGCTTGCGAGGGAGTATGCCGAGGATGCACTTCAGTGGCTGGTCGATGACCATGTAGCGGAATCAGTAAGCGTTTCCGCGGAACGAGGCGGGGTGGAGCAGCTGAATCTGAATGTAGTCATAAAAAGACCTGATCAGGCAACACTTAACCTGCAGTTTCAGAACGTTTGGGGAAGTTGAAAATGCCATTTGAAAGACCTAATTTACAAACGCTGATTGACCGCATTGACGCGGATCTTGAGTCACGGTTATCAACTTCTCAGCTTCGCAGATCCAACGCGAAAGTGTATGCGCGTGTGCTTGCAGGGGTGAGCCATGAGCTGCACGGCTTTATTGAGTTTTTAAGCCGACAGTTGTTTTTTGATACAGCAGAGGCGGAGTACCTTGACCGTTGGGCGTCTATTTACGGGCTTGTCCGCAAACAACCTTCTCTGGCCAGCGGCACGGTGGTTTTTACAGTCCTAGAAGAGGGAGTCACGGTACCGGAGGGAACCTTGTTGCAGGCTGATAATGAGGCGGTATATGAAACGACATCCGCGGTCTCGGAAGGGAAAGCGTCGGTCAGAGCTTTGACTGCGGGGACGGCAGGCAATGTATCGGCGGGCGACACGTTAGTTCTTGTTTCTCCTATTGAAGGAATTTCCAGCGAATGCAAGACGGCAGAGGGCATTTCCGGAGGGGCCGACGAGGAAACGGACGAATCTTTGCGCGCGCGTCTGCTTTCGCGGGTAAGGGAGCCACCGCATGCCGGGACTGCGGCCGATTACAAAGCGTGGGCACTTGAGATTGAGGGAGTAACCAGGGCTTGGGTGTACCCGCTTGAAGGAGGGCCGGGGACGGTGACCATCCGTTTCGTATGCGATAACAGCAGCGACATTCTGCCCTCTGCAGAAATGATTAAGAAAGTGCAGGCATACATTGACTCTGTTCGCCCGGTTACGGCTAATGTCACCGTATCTGCGCCGACCATTCAGGCAATTCCATTCACGATATCCGGGCTCGACCCTAACAATGACACGGTGAAAGCCGCGGTAAAAGCCTCTCTGGAGACACTTTTCAGGCAGGAAGGCGGACCGGGCGCAGTGATTTATTTGTCCCATATCCGAGCCGCTATTTCCGCGGCTGTCGGTGAGACAGATCACACGCTCGTCACACCGGCCGGGAATATAGCGCTAGGGAACAAGATTCTTCCCACTGTTGGAGAAATCACATGGCAGTAACCGCAGCTGAATATGACGCCAATATCAAAGCGCTGCTGCCTCCCGGGCCAGCATGGCCTCGGGATGATACCGGTTCCGTAATGGCGATGCTGATTGAATGTTGGGCGGTGGAGTTTTCCCGTGTAGATTCGCAGGCAATGGCGCTCATTAATGAGGCGGATCCGCGGTTTTGTTCTGAGACATTTGAAGATTGGATCACCCAATGGGGGGTTCCTGATTCCTGCCTTGAGGCCTGGGGGTCGCTGCTCGCGGATGGGTTGACTGAAACCATTCTCCGGCAGGCCTTGCTGCAGAAAATCACAACAATCGGGTCGCAGAGTCTTCAGTTTTTTGTTGATCTGGCAAAAACCTATGGATACAGCATCACGATTGACGAGTTGTTTAATCAAACGGTTTTAAGCACAGTTTTAACGCCGTTTGCGAGCGGGACGGGCTGGGCATCGCAGTGGAGAGTCCATGTTTACAAAAATGCCGGCGCTACCGTTTCGAGGCATACGGCGATAGGGACAGCGGAAGAGGCGCTGGCCTGGTGGGGGGATTCTGTCATTGAATGCGTAATCCGGCATTACGCCCCAGCGCATACCAATGTAATTTTTGGGTATTTTGAGGATTAATAAATATGAAATCAGTCTATCAGTCCCGCGCGGTTTCTTATCCCCCGGAGCTGCCGAATTCTGCTTCTTCAGAGGGATATCCGACAAACGGCAGCCCTACGGGGGGTGTTCTTGCGACGGTGATTGGCGATTATTGGTACAACGCCGTTACCCAGGAGATCGTTAACGCGATCAAAGGGGGAGGGGTTACTCCCGACGCGGCGGATCTGACTCAGCTTGACGCCGCGATTAAAGCGCAGATCAGGACCGTGAATCAGGCTTTGTCTGATGTGGCGGCACAGATTCAGGCGAAAGTCTCACAGGTTGAAGTGGTCCCTTCCGGGATGATTATGTTTTTCCCGAAATCCACTCCCCCTAATGGGAACTGGCTGGTCTGTGATGGGAGAGCCGTGAGCCGGACGGGGTATCCGAATCTATTTGCGATGATTGGGACGCAGTATGGGGCGGGGAATGGCTCTACAACTTTCAATGTCCCTTATTTGATAGATCGTACAGTTTGGGGTGGGACTTCAAACGTTGGCGCTTATCTTCAGCCTGGTCTTCCGAACATCACTGGCGCTTGGCGAGCGGCTTATGAAGATCGGGATATAGGCACGGCGACCACAGCTTCGGGGGCTGTGTATGCGACTTTTGACCGTGGATGGGGCTCACAGGAGATATCAAGCGTGGGGTCTGGTGGATCTATCGGTAGGTTTTTTGACGCCAGCCGCAGTAACCCGATTTATGGGCGATCCGGAACGGTACAGCCTCCGGCTTTGGTTCTGCTCCCCTGCATTCATATTTAATTAAACCTTCATAAAAAGGTATTTTCTTTTAGGTGGCACCATGAAATTTGAATTCTTAGCGGATGCTTCTGACACGCCGCCGAAGCGACCCAGTAATCCGTCTGTTGGCTATCCATCCAATGGGGATCCTGTAACGGGGAAGCCGCCGACAACGCCCGGGGCGTGGTTTTACTACATGCTGATGGTTGAATTCACTACTCTTATCGAGCAAAACGGGTTAGAGCCAAGCGCGGAGAATCTTCATCAGCTTGCGGATGTTTTTGCTGATTTCAAAGCAAGGGCATCAGCGGCGGAAGGCTTCGCAACGCAAGCCAAGGCGAGCGCTGACGCGGCTGCGGAAAGCGCGTCCGGGGTAGTGACAGAGACCGCCAGCAAAATCAAAGAAATTCAAGATGAGGGAAGTAAGCAGGTTTCTGCTGTCACCGCGGCAGGGGGTTCTGTTTCTGGCGATGTCGAGGCAGGCATAGCGAGCTTGCAGAAAAAGCTTGAGGAGCTGGTTGCCCAGTTAGACGCAGAAGGTGGTACAGAAGCCGCTTACGTTAAACAGCAGGCACAGGACATTCTGGATGCGATTTCTCTTTCTGAATCGCATGCCAAAGCTTCGGAAACGAACGCCAAGGCATCTGCGGATTCTGCCGCTCAATCGCTTTCTGCTTCTCAGGCAATTCAGGAAGACGTAACCACAAAGCAGTCTGCGGTCAACGCTACAAAAGCGTCAATCGACAGCACAGCGGCACAGGTGGCAAGCGACGCGGATGATGCTGCGTCCAGCCAGTCTGCGGCCGCCACATCTGCCAAAAATGCAGCGACTTCTGAGTCAAACGCCAAAGCAAGCGCATCTGCGGCATCGAATTCTGCATCCGCAGCGAAAGCGTCCCAGACTGCCGCGGCCACAAGCGAATCGAACGCCAAGGCGAGCGCTACAGCGGCAAGTGCTTCTGCGTCTTCTGCCGCTGGATACAAGTCTGCAATGGAATCTTCAATCTCCCAAGCGGAGACGGATATTACCAATGCAAAAAATAATGCAACAGACGCAATTGCATCAGCAAGAGATGCGGCAATTTCTTCGGTTCAGGAATCCGTGACGGCGGTGACGGACGCGCAGGCTACTTCTGTGTCTGCTGTGAAAGCTCAGGAAGCGGCGAGCATCCAGGCGATTGAGGCGGCGTCAACACTGGCAAACACTGTGAGGGTGGATGCTGCTCAGAGCTTTACGTATGCGCAGAAGCTTCAGGGACAGAAGAATTTGGGACTGATTGAAGCGATTGATGCTCTCATTACTTCTTACGGCGGCACTGTTCCCACGGATTAAGGAGGATATATGGATCTTACTACGTTTAAAGCCAAAGCCATTGCCGAGGCGAAATCACACCCCTGCGGTGACTGGGTCTACAAAGACCCGTCCACGGGCAAAGTGCGTGAGACCGCCTCGTGGCAGGCTTCGCATTTAGACAACGTTGACGGGAAGCTGATCGAGACGAAGTTCGAAAAGCTCGAGGCGCCCCAGTTCCGGTCGGCTGACGGCCAGTACTACGAAGAAGCCGCGCTCCCGGAGCAGGGCGATGAGTACTGCACCACGCTGTATGCGGCTCAGATGAAGGCCGAGCGCAACGCCCGGATCAGCGACACGGACGATTACGCAACGATCGGAGACATCACCGTTCGGCGTGAAGCGGGCGGGAAGCGCACGGCTCTGACGGATGACGAGAAGGCCGAGATCACGGTCTATCGTCAGGCCCTCAGGGATCTGCCGGAAACAGAGGGCTTCCCGTGGGTTGAATTCCCCGCTCTCCCGGAATGCATCAGCTATGAAGCGGGCCTGAAGATCAGCCAGAGGGCGGTGCAAAAGGAGGCGATGAAATGAGTTTGAGTAAGCATCTTGAACACCTCGTGATGTGTTTGGGAAGTCGAGCATCTACGCCCCGGGATGGGATCTATATGGTTCGTATTTATATTACCCAAGACGCTACGGACTACGTTCTTCCGAGCGATGGATACGTCAGTGCCCGCTTCCATTGCCGGGTGGGTATAAGGAATGGATTGGTAAATATTACGACCGCGAATTCCCCCGCATCCCTCGCCGCTCAGGTTCAGCCGTACTCAACAGATTCCGAGATTTCTACAGCGTTTTTCGTATGCGGGAGAAAGGGGGACACCGTGCGCCTTACGGTTAAGGAAGCTGCTGACTTAGAATGGCTCGTTTTCATTCCCTCAGAGGGGGGTGGGTATTAAAGGCTTTATTTCCAAGGCTTTGTGCAGTTTCGGAGGTGAGCTATGGCCTCGCTTGAAACTCACCTCTCGGCACTACTTGATTCCTACCGGGACAATAACGCCGAATGGTATCCGTACACTGCGCCGAGTGATGGATGGTTCAGCGCGATTGTTGGCGGAACTTACGTCCAGATCGAGATGGGCGTCTCCGGCGGAATGTACGCGGGGTTTTGCCTCCGGGTGTGCTTTGGGTGGAAGCTGCGGCAAACACCATCGGTTGGGAAGACCTGCCAGCACACCGCACGGATTGCCGTTTTCAAGCACTTTGGACAAGGGAAAGGGTAGATAGGGACTCTTACGCTTATGGTGGATCTGATTCCTGATTTTTCATCCCGCGTTTTTCTGGCGGTTGGCGGGATTCTGGGAGCCTTGTGCTCCTTTCTTTTTGGCCCGATCGATGACGCGATTGAATGGCTGTTTGTTTTTATCGTAGTCGACTATTTGAGCGGTACTTATGCCGCGATGAAGACCGGGCAGTGGAATTCCCGTACGGGGTTCCTTGGCATCACCAAAAAGATCGTCATGCTGAGCCTCGTGGCACTTTGCCATGGGCTGGATATCACTTCGGTTATACCTTTCGTCAGTGTCAGGGATGCGGCGGTCTTTGCTTTCTGCCTGAACGACTTTGGCAGTATCTTGGAAAACATTGAGCGCATGGGGTATGGGTCAATTATCCCGGCGCCGGTCCGCAAGATGCTGAAAGCGATGGAAGAGCGGTCAGAGGCGATGGCGTCAGATGTGGTGAGCGGGGGAGAGATTCACCGACAGCACAGAGACAAATAGAAGGATAGGGGATCCTCCCCATCAAACGAAAACCCTCGGGAGAAGCGAACTCCCGAGGGCTTTTTTATTCCACTTTACACACAGGAACTTATGCACAACGCCAGTATAGCTGAAATTCAAAAACTAAAGCAAGAGGTTGGTGTGCTTATGGATATGCAGAAAGAGCAGGAAATTGAAAGGTGTGTGCGGGCCGAATCTTGTCCTTTGGCTGACAGAATAAGGAGAGATCATGGCTGAAAAGAAAGAATTTTCGGTGTGGGACCCGGCAATTGCGGTCCCCTTCATTAAGTCGAACGAGGGGTGCCGGCTGGCTTCCTACCGGGATCCTGCGGGGGTATGGACTGTGGGTTATGGCTCTACACGCCTGGCATCTGGGAACCCTGTCATCAGGGACATAAAGATTACTCAAGAGGAGGCAGACGAGCTTCTGGAGTCTGAGCTTTACCGTCTTCGTGATGTGCTGTCCCGATCTGTCAGGGTCGCTGTAACGCAAGGGCAGTTCATCGCTTTGTTGGATTTTGCATACAACTGTGGCGCTGGGGCACTTCGCAGATCTACTCTCCTCAAACTTTTTAATGCCGGCAAGGTAATTAATGCGGGGTATGAATTCAAGCGTTGGGCGCGAGCGGGAGGGAGGGAGCTTCCGGGGTTGGTGAGGAGGCGAGAGGCAGAGAAGGAGCTCTTTCTCAGTTAAAAGAAATCCCCGGAAGAGTTGCAGCTCTTTCGGGGACTGAGCAATGTGTACATACATATGAGGTCTGTACGTGAGAGATGATACCAAAGAAAGAATAGATAAGCCAGAGGCTTTTATGGATGAACAGAAGTTGAAACAGGCTCAGCAAGCGGCTATCAGCGAATACAAAAAGGAGCGTTTCCACTTCTGGAAAGAACTCATGCTGGTCGCCTGCGCCGTTATTGGGGGTGTGCTGGGCGTCATCGGTTTTATCCGATCTCTGTAAAAATCCCCGGCAAGAGCGGGAACTCTTCCGGGGATGGAACGAATCATAACAGAGACTTAAGAAACGTTACACATAGATGGACCACATCTACATGAAAGATTATATCAAGCGCAATGAAAATTCGGGGCAGCGTATGAGAGATATGGAACTTAAAGAGGCATTTTTCAGAGGCGTAGCCACTGGGGTTAAGTATTCAGCTCTTGCGTTTGCTGGTGCTACAGGGCTTGTCTATACGATTGTTCAAATCGTGCTTGCTTTGAAATAACCGAAAACAGAAACCCCCGGCAAAAGCCGGGGGATGACGAGAAGCGAGGACGCAGGGCAAAAAGGAGAAAGCTCTCGTCCCAGCCATTATAGCTATATTAATAGCTCGGGTTTGCCTGATGATATAAAAAATCCCCGGGAAAGCATGTGCTTCCGGGGAAAGCCTACCGACTCCATAAACCACCTACGTAAGGAGAGAGAGACCTTACGTATCGCATTATAGCGAGCTTTTAAAAAATAAGGCGTTCATACCAGGGGGCAGGAGGGATTTCTATGAACCGCTACCAGATCACCGCAATGACCGTATCAGCCGCCACGCTGGTAGGGATCGCCGGGTACGAGGGCTATAGCTCAACCGCCTATGTCCCCGTGAAAGGAGACGTCCCCACTATCGGGTGGGGGACAACAGCCGGTGTGAAGAAAGGGGACACTATTGAGCCGACGCAGGCGCTCCAGAGACTGTACCGGGATACCGAGATGGCGAAGACAGGGATCAGCCGCTGTGTCAAAGTGCCGCTCTCGGAAGGGGAGCTCGACGCTTATCTCCGCCTAACCTACAACATCGGCCAAAAGAAATTCTGTAGCTCGGCACTCGTGAAGAAGCTGAATCGCAAGGACTACAAAGGAGCCTGCACCGAAATCAGGCGCTGGTGCTACTTCAAAAATAAGAAGCACCCGGGGCTGGTGAATCGGCGGGAAAAAGAGTATCGGATCTGTATGAAGGGTCAGGAATGATAAAAAAGAATTTGGCCATTGCCGGTGTCATCATTGGCGCTTTGATAGCGTCCGCGTTCTGGGGGTACTCCAGAGGAAGATCCTCGACGGCGGAGAAGTATGAAGCTCAGATCAGCGAGCTTAAATCTGATTGGCAGAAGCAGACCAGGGCGGTAGAAAAGGAGGCGCAGGAACGCTATGAGAAACAATCAAGACAATTGGCTGATGCGCTTGCCGCGCGAGACAAGGCTTTATCTGACGCTCGCGCTGTGCGGGTTACTGCTGTCCGGGTGCGCGACGCCGCAGACACCAGAGCCAAGAGTGATCTGCAAGCAGCCAGAGATACCGGAGACCGTACTCAAGAGCGCCTCGCCAGATGCGAAAGCCTACTCGGAGAAGGTGCAAGCCTGGCTGGAGAAGGTGCGGAGCTTTCTACAAGAATAGCTGCCGACAAGGATGCCCTTGTCAAGGCCGCAAACTAACTTCAGTTAACTACAAATTGTAGTCAACTGGGCGCCTCCCTTTTGATTTCATAAAAAGGCGCCCCCGAGTTTCCTCAAGGGGCGCGCACAGTTCTCTTGCATCTTGGCCTCTTATTAGGCCGTGCCAGTCTTACAAGGGGAGAGCTGGTGCCCACATGCGAACCACAGTGGCCTTCACAAGACCATATACATTATATATTGGCGAAAGGAGAAGGGGCAAGCCCCCTCTCCTTGAGCTTTGCTTACTTCATATTAAGTTTGGCTTCGATAGCGTGGATTCTTTCCATCAGAGAGTCAATCTTTGACGTAGCGGCTTCCAGCTTTGAGTTGGAAGAAGCCAATTTCGCTGACAGATCCCGGTTTTCAGCGGTGAGAGTGCTTACCTGCTGAGTAAGTTCCGTTTTGTTCACCCGCACGCTGTCGCCGCCAAAGCGATAATGCACGCCGAGATTCCCCATCAAATCACTGCCAGAGGCGATTGATCCTCCCAGGCTGACCATAAAGTTCTCCGTCGGGCGGACGAAGATACCAAGAGCGGCCGCCCCGCTGCTGTGGTATTGGCCAAGGCCGAGAGAGGCGGACACCCGATGATTTTCATCGAAGTCCAGCGGATGCAGTGCGGCAAGAGCAGCCGCATGCGCGCCGGCACGATGGATCTTGCGGTTAAGTTCCGCGCTGCGGTTATACAGTTTGGAAATGTCATCAGAATTCTGCTGAACCGCCTGATTTGTCTGATACAACTGGCTGCCATTCACAGCATCAGTAGACGTCGCGGAAATCGTTCCGGGGGCAACATTCGTAATTTTTTGACTGCCAGCCTGAATTCCTGCCTGGCTTATTGAAGCCGCACCAACTGCGACTGAACTGAACGACACATTATCGGCTGTCGACACAGAGTATTCAGTTCCTCCCTCGGCGTTGTCCTGAGAAGTAACTTTGATATTGTTCCCCGCCACAACAGTGCTATGCTTCTTAGATTCTGTAACTGCCTGAGAAGCGTCCCCCTTGACCACCTTCAGTTGGGCTACATTGACGGCATCGGTATCGGCGGTACCTGCTGCGAGACCTGTGATCTGCCGAGTAATACCATTGGCCGTATCGCCAATGGAAACAGCCGCTCGGGTTGATACCCATGTGCTATCTGTGTTGGTCGAGGCTGCCTTGGTCCCCGGGTCGTACCCTACTTTACCCTTATCTGTCGAAGCGACGGATCCAGCTCCCAGCGCAACCCCACCCTCAACGGTGGCATTGCTTTCAGTGCCAATAGCCACAGCATTCTTTACGCTTGTAGTTGTACCATTCGAAGATGAGCCAATAATTACACTGTTGTCAGCGCCTGTCAGCGTGCGCTTATCACCAACAACAACAGCCGTATTCGTATTGGTTATCGAGTTCTCAGAACCAATAGCAGTCACATGCTTAACGTTGGTCGCCGTGTTCTTGTAGCCATTCAGCGCATTGTATTGGCTTATGGAACTGGACGTGCCTTTGAGCGTATTGTTAACGCCGATCAGCTGCGAGGCTTGGGTGTATTCAGCCTGATTCCCCCCACCCAAAACAAGAGTTGCGCCGCCAGAATAATTTTGTAGACCATCGATAAAGGATTGCTGTAACGCAGTTACTGAATCGGGATGCCCCGTATAGCCGCTTGCGTCAATGTAATTAGATGATTCTTTGACTGTATTCCCCGCGCCGATGACTACAGCTCCATTGCTATTTGTTACCTTGTTAGCTACACCACCGAGGAAGTTAGCTACGCCGCTTGACAAAGTGCCCGTCATAGACTCGTTGGAATTAAGCGTACCGATGACAGTTGCGAAGGCATTTTTTGTTGCGTTTAGAGTATCCATACGGCCGTTGCCTGCGTATTGGCTGGACTGAACGTTATAGCTGCCAATCGTCGTGGCAAAACCACCACCTGTATAGGAATTAGTGCCAATCGTTGTGGCGGCGACACCCAACTGACGAAGTTTGTCAGCAGTGGTATCACCAATCGCAATTTTGTTTTTCTCAAGAGTATGATCACCGATCTGGATAGAGGCGGTACGAGCGTAGGTATTGGTTCCTACAGCTATCCCAGAGGGGAGGTTTTGCTTCGCAGCCGTGTTGCTGTGAATGTTCATGGAAAGTCCATGGTTGGTAAAGGAGACATCTTCCCCGAACGACAACATGGATTCCTGCGTCCCCCCACCAATAAACACCTTGGCGTTCTTACCAATGGCAATATTGGTACCATCGTTTACAGGGGAAATGTCATAAGCGATGGCCTGAGCTCCCTTATCAACGATATCGCTGTCAGCAGCCCAAGCCGAAGTCATGGCAAAAGATGAAGCAACAGCGATAGCTATAGTGGTTATCCTGAAGCGTGAGGACCTTGTACCTTTATTCTGTGTACGCATGTTTCTCTCCTAAGAGTAAAGAATGTATGGATACGAGATTACCCCTCCTACCCCTCCCTCAATTCAGGGGTTTACCCCTAATTGTTGGAGAGCATAGGGATTTATTACCACAAACTAAGCCACAAACTGGCAATAGTATCAGATTAAAACCCTTTGTTAATAGTGGTATACGAGTCCCACCACCGACCAATTCCAGGAAGGGAGGTAACGGAAGTTACCTCCCTTTTCCTTTGTCTGCGTGATGAAGGCACAAAAAATCCGCGGTCGCTGATGAGCGATACCGCGGATATTTTTTTGCGGGAAAGCGGCCGCTCGGAATCAGAGCGTCACTTCCGTCTCTTCTTCCTTCGGTTCTGCGGCGGCAGCGGCCCGCTCGGCCGCGCGTTCAGACGCCCGTTCGGACGCCTTCAGCATATCGAGGTCGCCTTCGTGCAGCAGCGCGATCAGGGCCTTCGCTTTCGCGGCGGCTCCTTTCCGTCCGTAGATCTTCGCGCAGTACGTGTCGAGGAGTTCCTCAAGCGTCGTTTCGTCATCGTGCCCTGAGAACTGTTCATCAAGGGCGATGATGCGCCGTCCGTCAGACTGCAGCGCAAGGTCGAGGTAATCAAAGCCGGACGGGAGAATCCGATCCGGGGTTTCAACCACGATCGTTCGGATCTGGCGGTTCTTCAGGAGCTTCTGAAGACCGCGGCGGTTTTCGTTCGTCACGGTCGCGATTTCAGAAGCCTTATCAATGACGCTCCAGCCCATGCTGGCCGCATAGACTTCGAGCCGTCTCATCTGACGCTTCAGACGGTCCTTTTCGGCTGCCGAGGAGACACGGGCGTAGACCCCCACGCCGCCGGCAGCCGGCACATCGTCAACAACGATGGTGCCGGACGGAAGCTGGCAGGCGGGAACCGGGAGTTTTCCGGTCTTCCACATTCTCCAGGCAGTCTGATAGCAAATGCCCCTTTGATGGGCCCAGGCGGATAGCTTCATGGATAGGGAGAGAAAAAATCTGAACAACTAATCAGTCAATGGCTGAAAGTATAGACTCAGACGCCATTCGGCGTGAGAAAGAACCCCGGAATAATTGTGCTTTTGCGTGACCGGCTGTTCCTATGCCATTATCATTAACCAATTACTGATTGAAAACGGCTTCTGCAGAAGAACGCTGAACGCAGGGGCTGCACGAGGGATTTGATGCACATTCTGATTTCAAACGACGACGGCTACTCCGCCCGCGGCATTCAGGCGCTTGCGAAAGCGATGGCGAAGTTCGGCCGCGTGACGGTCTGCGCGCCCGAGCATAACCAGTCGGGAGCGAGCAACTCCCTCACGCTTCAGCTGCCGCTCCGGGTGACCGAGGTGGCGCGGGATGTCTACGCGGTGAGCGGCACCCCGTCTGACTGCGTGCACCTCGCCTTCACCGGGATTCTGAACGACCGTCCGGACCTCGTGGTGTCCGGGATCAATTCCGGCGCCAACATGGGCGACGACACAATGTATTCGGGCACCGTCGCAGCGGCGATCGAAGGCTACCAGTTCGGCGTCGATTCGATCGCTTTTTCGCAGATTGACCGCGGCTGGATGGAACTTGAGTCTGCCGCGGAAGTCGCTCAGACTGTGGTAGAACAGTTTCTGAATAAGAAGCAGTCCTCCGATCCCGTGCTTCTCAATGTCAATATTCCGAACATGCCTTACAGCGTGCTCTCCGGCATCAGCGTGACGAGGCTTGGCCGCCGTCACAGCGCGGATCATGCTGTACCGGAGCTCGACCCGAGGGGAGAGCAGGTGTACTGGCTTGGACGGGCCGGCAAGCCCCGTGACCAGGGACCGGGAACTGATTTCTACGCAACGCAGCACGGCTTTGTCTCCGTGTCGCCGCTGCAGATTGATTTAACGCATTACGGCCGGCTGTCGGCGACTTCATCCTGGTTTGATGAGGCGCTTCCGGGGAAAGGCCATCCGTAACAGTCTTTAGGGGAGAGTTTCATGTCTTCAGCAGGTAAGCTTTTAATCGCCAGCGCGCTTGCCGCCGTTTTCGCCACGGCCTGTACGTCGACTCAGATTGCTCCGGTGTCGGATAACAGCACCACGGGCACGATCAAGTCCGGTCCCGCCTCCGTGCCGGCCGCGCCCGCGGCGTCCTCTTCCGGCGCTCAGGTGGTGCCGCTTTCAGGCGGC
>ERZ791854.730-NODE-730-length-19820-cov-3.3151_pt1 | contig 19820 bp, 15 predicted proteins | sample MGYA00510286_ERZ791854 | MGnify/ENA primary metagenome ERZ791854 (study PRJEB30046, sample SAMN00715267) | human gut metagenome | study: EMG produced TPA metagenomics assembly of the A metagenome-wide association study of gut microbiota in type 2...
ATAATATCCACGAAGATCAAAAGGAGTGCCACTTAACCGCATGGGTCAGGTGAACATGTCGATTGACGCGGGGGAAAAGAGCGGAAAGCTGGTCGCCGAACTGAAGAACGTCTCGAAGTCCTTCGGTGATAAGACCGTGATCCGGAATCTGAACTTCACGCTGATGCGGGGTGACCGCCTCGGCCTGATCGGACCGAACGGCGCGGGGAAGAAATATTCCTTGTCGCCTACCTTGAAGGAAAGGCACTCATCAAGGTGCTACTCGGAGAACTCCAGCCTGATGAGGGCACAGTCCGCCTCGGCACGAATCTCCATATTGCGTATTTCGATCAGCTCCGCGCCCAGCTTGACCTCAAGAAGACCGTGGCGGATACCATCGCTCCGGGCAGCGAGTGGGTGGAAATCGGCGGTGTAAAGAAGCATATCAAGAGCTATCTGAATGATTTCCTCTTTTCGCCCCAGCGGGCCGACTCTCCGGTCGAGGCGCTTTCAGGCGGCGAGCGGAACCGGCTGCTGCTTGCCCGGCTCTTCGCGCTGCCCGCCAACCTCCTTGTGCTTGACGAGCCGACGAACGATCTCGATATCGATTCTCTCGAACTCCTCGAACAGGTTCTGGAGGACTATTCCGGCACGCTGATCCTCGTGTCGCATGACCGACGGTTCCTCGATAACACTGTGACACAGGTGCTGGCAGCGGAAGGGAACGGTGAGTGGCATGAGTATGTCGGCGGCTATTCCGACTGGGTAAAGTACCGCCGTCCGCAGGCCGCGCCAGCCGCGGCACCGAAGGCTGAAAAGCCTGCTCAGCCGAAGCCCGCCCGCGCGAAGAGTGTGAAGCTCTCCTATAAGGAAGAGCGTGAACTCGAGTCGCTGCCGAAGGAAATCGACGCGCTTGAGACCGAGCAGCAGGAGCTGCTTGAGAAAATGGCAGGTCCCTCCTACCACGAGCTTCCCGGAGCTGAAATCAAAGCCGACCGCGACCGGCTTGAAGCGATCCCGCAGATTCTCGAAGAACGCTACGAACGGTGGCAGGAACTCGAGAGTAAGCGTGAAATCGCCGAAAATAAGCATTAATGAGAGCTGTTCTGTGGTCTAAACTAATTGTGACCGCAGAATGCGGGTTCAGAACTCAATATCAGAACGCTACAGAGTAAAAGGCAAAAGAAAGTGAGCGAAACCACTGCTGATCGCATCGCCCTGCTGCGCAAGGCAAAAACCCTTCCTGATCTGATTGCCAACCGGGCGAAGACCGCCCCGGATGATGAAGCGCTCCGCCAGTACGACCGTTCCAAAGGCGAATGGGTCAGCACAACGTTCGGCGAGCTGCAGGAAAGAATCCTTGAGTGGCACAAAGCCTATGCCGCGCTGAAGCTGGAACGCGGCTCCCGCGTGGGCATTCTGCTGCCGAACGGGATCGACGCTGTCTGCGCGGACCAGGGCGCTCTCGCGAACGCGCTGGTGCCGGTTCCGATGCACGCGATCGATACCGCAGGCGCCTCAGCTTTCATCCTGATTGACTCTCAGGCAAGCGTCCTTGTGACAAACAAGCTGTCCCGCTGGCAGGCGATCGCCGACACCGGCATCATCCTTCCGGATCTGCGGCACGTCATTCTTACCGAGGAAACCTCGGTTCCCGCACCGGAAGGCGAAATTGAGCTTCACACGCTTTCTGACTGGCTGAAGATGGGGGAGCCCCTCACGGAGGCTGACCTCACGGAAAAGCCCGAACCGGATGATCTCGGCGCCATCGTCTATACATCCGGCACCACGGGAAAGCCGAAGGGCGTGATGCTCACGCACCGGAACTTCCTCACGAACGTCTGCGACACTCCGGACTGCCTCACGCCGATCGGAGGCGATATTTTCCTATCGTTCCTGCCGCTCTCCCACACGTTCGAACGGACGCTCGGCTACTACCTCGCGCTCGGCATGGGCTGCACCGTGGTTTACAACCGCTCGATCATGCTCCTCGCGGAAGACTTCAAGACCGTGCGTCCGACGGTCATCATTTCGGTTCCCCGGATTTATGAGCGCGTCTACGCAAAGCTGAATGACGCGCTGGAAAAGAAGGGCGGCGCCGCGAAGAAGATCTTCTCCTGGGCGGTCGAAGCCGGATGGCGCCGTTTCTGCAAGAGAAACAAACTTCCGGTCGACAAGTCGAACCGCTCTTTCGGCAACATGATCGCCGGTCCCCTCTTTGAAAAGAAGGTTTCCCAGACGCTGATGGATCAGTTCGGCGGCAGGCTGCGCGCGGCCATTTCAGGCGGCGCCGCGATCAACCCGAAAGTCGCGAAGGTATTCTGCGGGCTTGGAATGCCGGTGATCCAGGGTTACGGCATGACTGAGACGTCGCCTGTCATCGCCGGCAACCGCCTCGATGACAACCAGCCTCAGACTGTCGGCCTCCCGTTCACGCACGTTGAAGTACGGCTCGGCGAGGATAACGAGATCCAGGTCCGCGGCCCAAGCGTCATGAAGGGCTACTGGAAACGCCCCAAAGCAACGGCCGAAGCCTTTACCGAAGACGGCTGGCTGCATACGGGTGACGTCGGATCGCTTTCCGAGGACGGCCATCTCTCGATCCGGGGCCGTATCAAGGAAATCATCGTCACATCGACCGGCGAAAAAGTGCCGCCCGCGGATATTGAATCCGCTCTCGAAACGGATCCGCTTTTCGCCCAGACCTTTGTGCTCGGCGAGAATAAGCCCTATATCTCCTTCATCACGGTGCTGAATCCCACGGAGTGGAAGAAGCTCGCTGCCTCTCTTTCACTTGACCCTGAGTCTCCTGAGAGTCTCAGCGCGCCCGCTGCCCGCCAGGCCGTGATCAAGCGCGCGAAGGAAGCCACGAAAGACTTCCCCCGCTACGCTCTGCCCCGCGCCGTAACACTCGTCACCGAGCCCTGGACGATTGAAAACGGACTTCTCACGCCGACGCTCAAGCTGAAGCGCGGTCCGCTCCGCAACAAATTCGCTGACGAGATCCAGCAGATGTACAAAGCCTAGTTCCCGGCCCCGCACTCCGCTAGAATCCATAATCCTTAAAAAGGCCTTCCTCTCCCCCCAGAGAAGGAGGGCTGCTTCACTGACTGACTTACAGAAATCCATGGCAATCGATACAACGCTTAATCCTTCCGCACAGCAGGCTCAGCACCTGATGCCTAACTGGCAGGTTCACATGACCGACAAGATCATGCAGTACTACATCGACCGCGGTCTTACAGTGGATCCGGTGATTCTCAAATCACCGCCGCCTCCGCAGGAAGGGCATCAGTACCTGCTCTACATGCATGTGCCGTTCTGCCATACGCTGTGCACCTACTGCACCTTCCACCGCTTCCTCTTCAAGGAATACAAGGCGCGCGAATACTTCAAGAATCTGCGCGCCGAGATGCAGATGGCGAAGGACCTCGGCTACGACTTCCAGTCAGTCTACGTGGGCGGCGGCACGACCACGATTCTGCAGGACGAACTGATCCAGACGCTCGAACTCGCCCGGAAGCTCTTCCCGCATATCCGCGAAATCTCCTGCGAAACCGATCCGAAGGAAATCGCCTCTCCCCTGTTCAAGAACCTGCAGGGACTGGTGGACCGCATGTCGATCGGCGTGCAGAGCTTTGATGACAGCATTCTGAAGCTCACCGACCGTACGAAGTTCGGCACCGGCGCTGAGGTCTATGACCGCATCGCGGCCTGCCAGGACCTCTTCCCGACCTGCAACGTCGATATGATGTTCGGTTTCCGCGGCCAGTCGCTCGACATGATCGCGCGCGACATGGAACTCATCCGCCAGCTCAATCCGAAGCAGGTCACCACGTACCCGCTGATGGTGACGAGCGAGACCCGCAAGAGCGTGAAGGGCATGATCGCCGCCGAGGGTCAGGAGCTATCCGAGCAGTACAACACGATTCTCGGCACGCTCGGCCAGCACTACCGTCAGCTCACCTCGTGGACCTTCGGCCGCACGGGTGACAATGAAGGCATCGATGAATACGTGATCGACCATGACGAATATCTCGGCATCGGCTCTGGCGCTTTCTCCTTCCTCGGCGACTCGCTCTACGTGAACACGTTCAGTCTCGCCCGCTATGGCCAGCGCATTCAGTCCGGCCAGATGGGTACGGAGCGCCGCCGTGAGTTCACGAAGCACCGCGACTGATGCTCTCCATCTTCGCCGGCCGTCTCAGCCGCAAGTACTTCCGCGAGGTCCAGGGAGTCAACCTCGACACTGCCCTCCTGAAGGAAATGCTCGGCCTCCGTCTTGCCGGTGCCATCCGCCAGGATCCGACCGATCCCGATAAGCTCACCGTGACCACCGTCGGCAAGTTCCTCGGTCTCGTCATGATGAAGGCCTTCTACTCCGGCATGGATAACGTCCGCGCCCAGCTGCGCGCTCCGCTGAAGGCCTGCGATATGTAAGGCTTCCGAGGATTCATCCCTCAGAACGAATAAAGCCGCTGCAGAGAAATGCAGCGGCTTTATTCTTTGCCGGATCAGACGGGAAACGGTCAGTTGAACTTCTGACCCATTTCGCGGGTCGTGAGGAACTGAACATTCTCCCAGTGCTTCTGGGTCGTCTGAAGGTTATAGACCGAGGTTGCCAGGTAGACCAGATTGCCATCCGCGTCAGTCGCGAGACGGCTTGCCTGCTCTGCCTCAAACTCCTCACGGGTCTTGCCCTTGTCATCCGGGAACACGAGCCAGCGGGCCGTCGATACTTCGGTCGACTCGTAGATCGCGTCCACCCGATACTCGGTCGCAAGACGCTGAGCCACGATTTCGAACTGCAGAATACCCACGGCACCGAGGTAAATATGCCCCAGATCGTCCGTGAACACCTGAATCGCGCCTTCTTCGCCAAGCTCCTGCAGACCCTGACGGAGCTGCTTCTCCTTGAACGGATTCTTGCAGCGCACAGAGCGGAAGAGTTCCGGAGCGAAGAACGGGATACCGACAAAGCCGAGCTTCTCACCCTCGGTGAGCGTGTCACCGATGTGAAGCTGCCCGTGGTTATAGATACCGATGATGTCGCCCGCCACAGCCTCTTCCATGCGCTTTCTTTCCTGCGCCATGAAGGTCAGGGCGTTCGGGATCTTCATCTCCTTCCCCTCGCGGACGTGGAACACCTTCATGCCCGGCTCATAGCGGCCGGAGCACACGCGAAGGAACGCGATACGGTCGCGGTGGTGCGGATCCATGTTCGCCTGGATCTTGAAGACGAAACCGGTGAACGGCGATTCGGTCGGCTGCACGATGCGGACGCCGGCATCACGCGGCTGAGGCTGCGGAGCCCAGTCAACGAGTGCCTCAAGCACATCCTCAACACCGAAGTTGTTGATACCGGAACCAAAGAACACGGGGCTCTGCTCGCCGGCGAGGAACTTCTCGAGCGAGAAGGGTTCGCCCGCGCCCTGCACGAGTTCAATCGCCTCGCGCACCGAGTCCATTTCCATCGGGAACAGCTGATCGAGTTCGGGATTATCCAGCCCCTTGATCGTTTCCGTATCGTGGCTCAGACGCTCTTCACCCGGGCGGAACCGCACGAGCTCATTGTTCTTCAGCGAGAAAACACCGCGGAAGGTTTTGCCCATGCCGATCGGCCAGGTGATCGGGACGCAGTGCAGCTGCAGCACGTCTTCGATTTCTCCGAGCACATCGAGCGGGTCGCGCACTTCGCGGTCCATCTTGTTGATGAAGGTGATGATCGGGGTATTGCGGAGGCGGCAGATCTCAAGCAGCTTGATCGTCTGGGCTTCCACGCCCTTCGCGGCGTCAATCACCATCACGGCGGCATCCACTGCCGTCAGCACTCGATAGGTATCTTCCGAGAAGTCCTGATGGCCCGGGGTGTCGAGCAGGTTGATGATGCGGTCCTTATAGGAGAACTGCATCACCGAACTCGTGACCGAAATACCACGCTGCTTCTCCACCTCCATCCAGTCAGAAGTCGCGTGCCGGGCGGCCTTGCGGCCCTTAACAGCTCCGGCGAGCTGGATTGCGCCGCCGAAAAGCAGCAGTTTTTCCGTCAGCGTGGTTTTACCCGCGTCCGGATGTGAAATGATTGCAAAGGTGCGCCGGCGTGCAACGTCGTTCACCAATGCGGGATTGGGAGAAGTCATTTTGTTTGGATTCTTTCCTCCGCTTGAGAGGAAGCTGTTGAACGTTCAATTGATTCGAAGTGCGTAATTTTATCAAGCCTTACTGTGATTTGCTGATATGAACCGTCCGTCAAGATGATTAAAATGCCTCAGACTCTTTTTTCGCCACTTATTAAAGGCCCCCTTCCATGAGTTATTTTCCAAAATGGCAGGTAAAAACATCCGGCGTCATCGCGCCTGATGAAACCCTGCCGGCGAACCAGACGATCGCGCTCGGCATTCAGCACGTTGTCGCCATGTTCGGTTCCACCATCCTCGCCCCGATTCTGATGGGCTTTGACCCCAACGTTGCCGTACTGATGAGCGGCATCGGCACCCTCATCTTCTTCCTGATGGTGGGCGGCCGTGTGCCGAGCTACCTCGGTTCTTCTTTCGCCTTCATCGGCGTCGTGATCGCGGCCACGGGCTATGCGGCCGGTTCCGGCCTCAACCCCAATATCGAGGTCGCGCTCGGCGGCATCATGGCCTGCGGCATCGTGTACTTCCTTGTGGGTGTCATCGTTACGCTGACCGGTGTCGCCTGGATTGAAAAGCTGATGCCTCCGGTTGTGACCGGCGCAGTGGTCGCGGTGATCGGTCTTAACCTCGCCCCGACCGCCTGCAAGAGCGTCGGCACCTCTTCCTTCAACGCCTGGATCACGATTCTTTCCGTGCTTTGTGTGGGCGGTGTCGCGGTCTACACCCGCGGCTTCATCCAGAAGCTTCTGATTCTCGTCGGCCTTCTCATTGCCTACGTGATCTACGCGATTCTTACAAACGGCCTCGGTCTCGGCCAGCCGATCGATTTCTCTCTGATCAGCAACGCCGCCTGGTTCGGTCTGCCGCACTTCCATCACCCCGAATTCCGGGCTGACGCGATTCTGCTCATCGTGCCGGTCGTGATCATTCTGATCGCGGAAAACCTCGGCCACGTGAAGGCTGTGACCGCCATGACGGGCCGCAACCTTGACCCCTACATGGGCCGCGCTTTCATGGGCGACGGTCTCGCGACGATCGTTTCCTCCTCCATGGGCGGCACGGGCGTCACGACGTACGGTGAGAATATCGGCGTGATGGCCGCTACCCGCGTCTACTCCACGCTGCTCTTCCCGGTGGCTGCCGCGCTCGCGATCCTGCTCGGCTTCTCGCCTAAGTTCGGCGCTCTGATTCAGACGATTCCGCAGCCGATTCTTGCCGGTATGTCGATTGTTGTGTTCGGTCTCATCGCCGTGTCCGGCGCCCGCATCTGGGTTGAGAACCACGTCGACTTCAGCCAGAACCGCAATCTGATCGTCGCCGCTGTGACGCTGATTCTCGGCGCCGGCGACTTCTCGCTCTCGATCGGCGGTTTCACGATCGGCGGCATCGGCACCGCGACTTTCGGCGCCATTCTGCTGAATGCCCTGATGACCCCCGGTGAACGAATGGGTCAGAAAAAGAACTCTTAATCTGAAAGAGTCTGCCCGGCATTCCTGATGCAGCAAGGCCGATGAAGAGAAAAATCTTCATCGGCCTTTTTTCGTAGCTTGAACCCGGTTCGGATTACTTCCGGCGCGGATTTCCGGAGGCGTTCTGGAAGGCTGCCGCCATCGCGCCTGAGAAGCCGCCGCCCGTTCTTTCAGACTTCATCCGGGGCGCACTCTGTCGGCCAACGCGGGGTTCGCTTCTAGGCGCCCCTTCACGACGCATGGAAAGCGCGATGCGCTTCCGCTTTTCATCCACATCGAGCACCCGGACTTTGACGATCTGCCCCACCCGGACTTCAGCGGAGGGATCTTTCACATAGTGGTCTGCCAGCTCGGAAATATGAACGAGGCCATCCTGATGCACGCCGATATCCACGAAGGCACCAAACGCCGTGACGTTGCTCACCACACCCTCGAGCTTCATGCCAGGTTTCAGATCCGAGATCTCCGTCACCCCCTCAAGGAAGTGCGCCATCACGAATTCCGGACGCGGATCGCGGCCCGGTTTCTCGAGTTCCGAGAGGATGTCCTTCACGGTCGGGAGTCCGAACTGATCCGTAACAAAGTCAGCCGGCCGGAGACGCTTCAGCACCGATTCATTCCCGATCAGCTTTTCAATCGGAAGACCGGTTTTTTCCGCAATCGCGTTGGCGACTGAATAGGCCTCCGGATGAACCGCGGAGGCATCCAGCGGATTCTCGCCATTCTGAATCCGAAGGAAGCCCGCAGCCTGCTCAAACGTCTTCTGACCAAGGCGCGGAACGCTGAGCAGCTGGGCTCTGGAGGCGAACGCCCCGTGCGCCTCTCGCCACCGGACCACCGCTTCCGCGAGACTTGATGTCAGCCCCGCCACGCGGCGAAGCAGCATGGGGCTTGCGGTATTCAGATTCACACCGACCGAATTCACGCAGTCCTCCACCACAGCATCCAGCTTCCGGGCGAGATCCCCCTGATCCACATCATGCTGATACTGACCGACGCCGATCGCCTTGGGGTCGATCTTCACGAGTTCGGCAAGCGGATCCTGGAGCCGCCGGGCGATCGACACCGCGCCGCGGTAGCTCACATCCATATCCGGGAATTCCTTCGCCGCGAGTTCGCTCGCGGAGTAGACGCTGGCACCCGCCTCGCTCACAACAGCCTTCGTAAGCCCGAGTTCCGGATGGCGATGAATCAGGTCATCCACGAGTTTCACTGTTTCGCGGGACGCCGTCCCGTTTCCGATACTGACCAGTGACGGATGGAACCGGCGGGCGAGCGTCGCGAGCGACTCAATCGATCCGTCCCAGTCGTTTCTCGGCGGGTGCGGATAGATGACCGCAGTCGCCTGAACAGAGCCTGTTTCAGAAATCACGGCTACCTTGACGCCCGTACGGATTCCCGGATCAAGACCGATCACGCCCTTGTGGCCCGCAGGGGCCGCAAGCAGCAGATCCTTCAGATTGGAGCCGAACACCGTGATAGCACTCCGCTCAGCATCCTCACGGAGCTTCTGGAAGATCTCGGTTTCAAGCGACGTCAGGCATTTGACGCGCCAGGTCCAGCGGCAGACCCGGGCGTACCAGCTGCTCGCCGGTGCGCCGGAAAGCCGCAGACCTTCATGCTCCGCCACCATTTCAATGCAGGGGTGCGGTGTCTGGGTTTCGAGTTCCTCGGGAAGCGCCACTTTGACGGACAGCACTTCGTCCGTGCGGGCCCGGAAAATGGCGAGCACCCGATGTGACGGGATTCCGATCAGCGGTTCACTGAAGTGGAAGTAGTCCTGGTACTTGCTTCCGGCCTCTTCCTGCCCCTCGATCACCTCAGACTGCAGAACACCCGTCTTCCAGAGGAAGTCGCGGAGTTTCCCGATCAGCTCAGCGTCTGTCGCGAAACGCTCCGCCGCGATATCGCGGGCACCGTCAAGCGCCGAGGCCGGATCCGGATAGGCTTCGGAAAGGAACGCCTTGGCAGTCTCCTCGGGATCCAGCGACGGATTGCCGAGCAGCTGATCCGCGAGCGGCTCAAGCCCCGCTTCACGGGCCTTTTCAGCCCGGGTGCGGCGTTTCGGCTTATAGGGGAGGTAGAGATCCTCGAGCCGCTGCTTGCTGTCAGCCGATTCAATCTCGGCTCTGAGCGCATCCGTCAGCTTTCCCTGCTTTTCAATGGACTCCAGAATGGAGGCGCGGCGGTCTTCAAGATCCTTCAGATAGATCAGCTTTTCCTCGAGCGCGCGAAGCTGCGTGTCATCGAGCCCTCCGGTCACTTCCTTCCGGTAACGGGCAATAAAGGGCACTGTCGCCCCTTCTTCAAGGAGATTCACGGCGGCCGCCGCCTGTGCCGGAGTGCAGTGAATGTCGGCGGCAATCGCCCGGGAAATTTTATCCAGTAAAAGATTCATAGCCGTGTCCGGAGCGGCAGCCGGAACTGCCGCCCCCAAAAGAAATCAATAGGGATGGAAGAAGAAACGCGCCGGTTTCTCTGCCGGCGCGCTGCCTCAGTGCTGAGCTGCCCGCTGACGGATCAGGTCAACGAGCGCCTGATCCTTATTCCGGTAGGCCTCGTTGCGAAGCTTATCGAAGACAGGATTTTCGGAAGGCTGAGGATTTTCCTGCTCGTAACTGAAGGTGAGGAGTACCTTATCCGCGGCTTCCTCAAGACGGATGATCTGCCAGCTGCGGGGCCAGGTGGGGCCTGCTGCGACGTGAATTTCCGCCCGGCTGTCCGGGATCAGGGCAACCTGATCCTCGATCACCAGATCGCCAAAGCGCTTTGTGCGCTTCAGCCACCGTCCGCCGTCACTTGTTTCGGTGTCCTGCACGCTCGACTCGTCGCAGCCCGCGAGCACAAGCTTCGGATTCCGGAGAAGCCACTCGAGCTCCCTCCAGACGCTTTCCCGATTCAGACCTTCCAGCTGCAGCACATGCTCAAAAATGATCACTTCTTTTCTCTCTCAGAGACCAGAGCCGGAATTTTCCCGCCCGGTCTTCATGCGTTTTTCCAGCCACTGGCTGTAAGCGGACATCATAAGGGAAGACGCAAAGTAGATGGCGCCCACAAAGAGATAGCCGACTCCGAAGAACTCTCTCCACTCTGGATCTCCGAGCGCAAGCCTCAGGCTTCCGAGAAGATCATACATAGAGACAACCGTGACAAGCGACGTATCCATAAAGGTGGAAAGAAGGCTGTTCACAAAAGCCGGAATGATCGCGACGAGCGCCTGCGGCAGCAACACGTGCACGTAGCACTGAAAGCGGCTGAGGCCGAGTGACTCCGCGGCCGACATCTGAGCGGCAGGAACTGCCTGAAGGCCGCCGCGGACGGTTTCCGCCATATAGGCCGCCTGGAACAGCACGATCGCGGTCGCCACGCGCCAGAACGTGGAAGTCTCAAATCCCATCGGCAGAAGGATCGGGAAAATGAAGGCCGCCACGAAAAGCACCGTGATCAGCGGCACGCCGCGGACGAGTTCGATATAAGCCGTGGAAAGTGTCCTTACAAGCGGCAGCTTCGAGCGGCGCCCGATCGCGAGCAGAATGCCGAGCGGGCTGGAGAGCGTCATGCCGATCAGTGTGAGAATCACGGTGAGAGGAAGTCCGCCCCAGGAGTCCGGGTCGACCGGAGAAAGCCCGAAAACGCCGCCATACATCAGCGAGAAGAACACGGCAAAGGCGGCCACCCAGGCCGCACCCAGCACCCGGGCTCCGCGCCTCGACCAGAATTTCGGCACCGCCGTGAGCACCAGCATCAGCATGATCACCGCTGTGCCGACCGCAGGCCTCCACTGCTCCTCGTACGGGAATCGGCCGAAAATAATCATCCGCCACTTTTCAGCGACGAATCCCCAGCAGGCGCCGTCAGACGCGTGGCACGCTTCGTAATCAGGCTGAAAAACCGCGTTGATGACACCCCAGTCGATAAAGCGCCAGACGCCCCAGAGCAGGGCAATCAGAGCAGCAAACGTAAACGCTGCCGAGGCGGCTCCTGCCGGTGTCCGAAGGGCCTCAGGGTTCAGGGAAAAACGTTTCATTTCTCCTCCTCCCCCCGGGAGAACCGGGCATTGATGAGATTCATGATCACGGACGTGACGAGATTCAGCACGAGATACACGAGCATGATGAGGCAGATCATCTCGAGCGCCTGCCCCGTCGTGTTGATCGAGGTATTCCCGATGCAGACAACATCCGGATAGCCGACCACGACGGCGAGCGACGAATTCTTCGTGAGATTCATGAACTGGCTCGCGAGCGGCGGAACCGAAAGCTTCATCGCCTGAGGAAAGACCACATAGCTCGCTGTCTGCACGGGAGAGAGCCCCAGCGCCTCGCCCGCAAGCCACTGTCCCTCGCCGACCGAGAGAATACCGGCCCGGATCACCTCAGCGATCGGAGCCGAGGAGAAAAGCGTGAGCCCCAGCCAGAGGGCGAGGAATTCGGGCGACAGCGCGCCTCCCCCTTCCACCACAAAGCCTTCGAGATGGGGATGCGCCCAGCCAAAAACCGCTCCTGACAGCAGCCACACGGCAATCGCTGTCACGCAGAAAACGCCGAGCGCGATCCCCCAGGCGACGAGGAAGGTGGATTTCCGAAGCGTCACCCGGCGTGCGGCCTCTCCGGCAATCAGCCCCACGGCAGCCGCCGCAAGCAGCGCCATCCCGTTATGCAGCGGCACCGGGAACTGTAGCCCCGCCTTATCCAGCATGACAAGCGCGCTCGAATTCATCACGGTCTCCATATCCGGGAGCATTTCCGTGATGGTGAGATAAATCGCGAGGAGCCCGATGATGAGCGGAATATTCCGGTAGAACTCGACATGGGCCCAGCCCAGCGCGTGAAGCACGGGCTGACGCGAAAGCTTCATGAACGCGATGACAATGCCGAGCAGCAGTGAGGAAAAAATCGCGAGGACCGAAACCTTCAGCGTATTGAGAATACCGATCCCAAATGCCCGCAGAAGCGTGTCTGAGGACTGAAAAGGAATCATCGATTCGCCGATCTCAAAACCGGCGGCATTCATCAGAAAGGCGAAGCCATGCTGAATGTTCCGTGACGCGAGATTCTCCGCGACATTCCGGGAGAGAATCCACAGAAATCCAAAGAACAGCACGGCAACGAGAAGCTGAATCATCAGCTCCCGGAATCGCCTGCTGCGCTCACGCGCGAGCCAGGCGGCATCACCCTGAGGCTGAGCCTTTTTCGGTCTGAAAAACATAGACACCCCAAAAAATTCAGACGCGAAGCCGGCCGCGGCGCTGGCTTACCCCGAGCGGCGGCCGGCAGGAGTCCTTGCTTAAAAAAGATGCATCAGCGGATCGGAGGCGAGATCAGGATGCCGCCCTTCGTCCAGAGCCGGTTGAGACCGCGGCTGAGGCCAAGAGGAGTCTTCGGCCCGAGATTCGCTTCAAAGGATTCGCCGTAGTTGCCGACCTGCTTGATGATCCGGTAAGACCACTGTTTATCCAGACCAATCATGCGCCCGAGATCCTCTTCAAGCCCAAGAAGGCGGCGGACATTCGGATTCTTGCTGGAGCGGAGAGAATCCGCGTTTTTCTGCGTGATACCCAGTTCCTCGGCTTCCACCATCGTGTAGAAGGACCAGCGGACGATCTGGAACCAGTCGTCGTCACCGCGGCGGATTGCCATGCCGAGAGGTTCCTTCGAGATGGTTTCAGGAAGAATCACATAGTCGTTCGGGTTCTTCGCGCGGAGTCTTGCTCCAGCGAGGTCCGAGCGGTCCGTGGTGTAGGCCTGGCAGCGGCCGGAAATGAACGCGCCCTGGGTTGCCTCCGTGGTGCTGAAGACAACGGGCTTGTACTTGATGTTATTGGCGCGGGCAAAGTCAGCGAGGTTCTTTTCGCTTGAAGTGCCGGTCTGAACGCAGATCGTGGCGCCATTCAGCTGCTTCGCGGAATGGATCTTGTACTTCTTCGGCACCATGAAGCCCTGGCCGTCGAGATAGTCCATCGCGACGAAAACGGAGCCCTGTGAGGCATCGCGGGACATTGACCAGGTTGTATTGCGGGCGAGGATATCAATCTGCCCGGACTGCAGGGCGGTGAAGCGCTGCTCAGAGGAGAGCGGCACGAATTTCACCTTATTCGCGTCCTTCAGGACGGCCGCGGCAACCGCGCGGCAGATATCGACATCGAGCCCCTTCCAGTGCCCGCGGCTGTCAGCTCCCGAGAATCCGGGCGCGGCGGTATTCACACCGCAGACCACCATGCCGCGGCTCTTCACGGCATTCAGCGTCCGGCCTGCCTGAGCGGGAATGGCCCAGGTTGCTGCAACCGCGGCGAGGGCCGCCGCGGCGATCAACTTCTGTTTCCTGTTCATGCTTCTCCCCTTTGCTTTTCTGGCTAAAGCCTGTCAAACGGGCAGCCGGAGCCACCCGGTCATTTTTGTTACAGCCTTGAACAACTCTACCAGAAGAGAAAGGGGTTATTGCACGGAAAACTGCTGAGCTCCCCTGCCGTTGGTCAAAAAAACGCTCAGGATTCAGAGGTTTTCTTCACCGTACGGGTGCGGCGCTTCACGGGAGCGGCTTTTTCTTCCGCTGCCACGGCCGTCTTTCTCACGGCCCTCGTGCGGCTCTTCGCTCCGGCAGCCTTCGGCTCACGCTCCTCGAACTCAAAGCCGACCTTGCCGCCCTTCTGCAGTGCGAGGTAAGCGGAGAATTTCCGGTGCGTCTTATTCGAAACGAACCCCGTCAGGAGATCCGTCTTTCCGGTCTCAAGCAGCTTCTTGATCTGCTCAGGCGCCACCGTCTGCTGAAGGATCACCTTCCCGGTACGGAACGTGCACTTCTTTTCCGTATTCTGGGTGTTCTCACAGGCGTAGGCCATCGGGAGCTCAAACACGCGGCCGCCGCATACCGGGCACTTGCCGATCGGGGTCAGTGTTGAGAAATCCACCGGAGCGGCATTTTCGTCACTCTGGGTCGGATTATCAAACACAAATTCCAGCTTGTAATCAGGGGCTGCCGTCAACTTCAGAACGGCCGAGAACGGCCGGCCCATTTTGCTTACGAACCCCTGCAGGGGACCGATCTGCTTCTTCTCGAGCAGCTCCTCCACTTCCTCGGGCTCAAAGGTGCGGCCGCCCGGGTGCTTGGTGATACTGAAGTCGCAGGACGGATTTGTGCAGGCGTAGCGGCGGAAGTTTTCCACCACTTCACCGCCGCACTTCGGGCAGCGGTGCTTCAGATGAATCGGATTGCTGAGCGGCACGGATTCACCTTCGTACTGCTTCGCCGCGGCCACGATCTTTTCCGTCATATCGCGGATACCGGCCATGAATTCCTCGCGGGAAAGCGACCCCTTCTCGATCTGAGCGAGACGGCTCTCCCATTCGCCGGTCAGTTCCGGTTCCGACAGTTCCTCAATCTTGAGTCCCTTAAGGAGCGCAAGCAGCTCAATGCCCTTCGCGGTCGGACGCAGCTCGCGTCCTTCGCGGATCAGGTACTTCTGCAGAATCAGGCCTTCAATAATGGCCGCGCGGGTAGCCGGCGTGCCGATGCCTTTGTCCTGCATGGCGGAGCGAAGCGCGTCATCCTCGACCATCTTGCCCGCGCCTTCCATGGCGGAGAGCAGCGTGGCTTCCGTGTAACGCGCCGGAGGCTGCGTCACCTTGTCGAGGATATCGATGTCGCCGGTCTTCACCGTTTCATTCGGAGTGACGGGCGGAAGCGTATTGGCCGTATCGCCCTGACCGCCGTAAACCTCGCGCCAGCCGGCCTTCGCGAGCACTTTGCCGCGGGTCCGGAACTGATCTTCGCCCACCGTCGTCACGCGGGTCGTTTCATCCACTTCGGCTGACGGATAGAACACCGCCATAAAGCGCTTCGCGATCAGGTCATAGACCTTCGCCTCGACGTCCGAAAGCTTGCTCGGGAGGTGATCCGGCAGCGGCACCAGCGCGAAGTGGTCACTGATCTTCTCGGTATTGAAAATACGGGGGTTCGGCTTCACCCAGCTGTTCTCAAGCGGCTTACGCGCGATGCTGCTGAACTGCGGCAGCTGGCTGAGCAGGTCAAGCGTCTTTTTGGCGTCATCGACGTAATCGGTCGGAAGACATTTCGCGTCGGTTCTCGGGTAGGAGAGAACCTTATGCTTTTCGTAGAGGGACTGGGCGATGGCAAGCGTGGTCTTCGCGGTAAAACCGAAGCGGTTATTCGCTTCACGCTGCAGCGTGGTGAGGTCAAAAAGGGGCGGCGCGGCGTGCTTCACGCGCTTCGACACTTCGGTCACCGTACCCTCCCTTCGCAACGGGCCTTGACGGCTTCAGCCTCAGCCTTATCCCAGATGCGGTCAGACTTCTTCTCGCCGGTCTCATCCTTCTTTGCCTGGGGATCAAACCAGACACCGGTGTAGCTGCCGGACCGGGCACCGAATGTCGCCTCGACCTGCCAGTAATTCTTCGGCTTGAAAGCCCGGATCTCAGCCTCGCGGTTCACCACGACGGCGAGCGTCGGCGTCTGCACGCGGCCGACCGTCGTAAGGAAGAAACCGCCGTTCTTATTATTGAACGCGGTGAGCGCGCGGGTTCCGTTGATGCCGACCAGCCAGTCAGCCTCAGAGCGGCTCTTGGCCGCCTGGGCGAGCGGCTGCATTTCCTCATCGCTTCTCAGATGCGCGAACGCTTCCCGGATCGACCCCGGGGTCATCGACTGAAGCCACAGTCTCTGAATCGGCTGCTTCGCGTGGGTTGCCTGCACGATGTAGCGGAAGATCAGCTCACCTTCGCGTCCCGCATCGCATGCATTGATAAGACCCGTTATGTCCTTACGCTTGATCAGCTTAGCGAGGAGCTTCAGGCGGGAAGCCGTCTTCGTGATCGGCTTCAGCTCGAACTCCGGCGGAATGAGGGGCAGATGGGCAAACGTCCATTTGCCGCGCTTCACATCGTATTTCTCAGGAACAGCAAGCTCCAGCAGATGTCCAACGGCACTCGCCACAACGTACTGATCACCCTCGAAATAATCTCCGGCTTCGGTCTTGATCCGCTCCATGCCGCCGATCACTTTCTGCAGGTCGGTCGCGACGGAGGGTTTTTCAGCGATGATTAGTTTTTTGCCCATAAAGCGCTCAGTAATAAAAGGTCCTTGCTTTTTTCAGCATAACAGTTACAGACACAGCTAGGAACGGAGATCATCCGAGAGCCTCGGGATCCGCTCCGACAGTCCCCGGATCTCGCCAGCGATGTCCTGTACGCTTTCAACTAGCCTCGCCCCGCTGCGGATCAGCCGGTTGGGGCCCTTGGAAAGCGGCAGGTGAATGTTACCGGGAACCGCGAGAGTGTCCCTCCCGTAGGATCCCGCAGTCTTCGCGACCGGAATCGCCTTGGAGTGAGCCGAGGCTTCCATCAGCAGCACAGCGTCTGCCATCCCGGCGAGATACCGGTACCGGAGTTCGAGCCGCTCCGGGGTCAGGGATTCGCCGATCGGTGTCGCGCTGAGCAGGAGTCCCTGCTTCGCCGTCTTCATCATGATGGGCTTAAGGGACGCCGGGTACACCCGGTTCAGAGGCGAGGCGCAGAGCACCACGGCGGCGCCTGCCGGATCCGCGAGCGCTCCCCGGAGACTTGCGGCCTCAACCCCCTCCATCATGGAGGAGAGAAGCGTGAGTCCCACTTTTTCCAGCGCCGCTCCGAATTCATAAGCGTCCCGCTCTCCCTCGGCGGACGGGTGACGCGTCCCCAGAATGGCAAGCAGCCGTCTTCCGAGCAGCTTCCGGTCCCCGAGTCCGTAAAGCACGAGAGGCGAGCATCCGGTTTCAAAGAGCCCGCGGGGAAAATCCTCATCCGCGATGGAGGTTACGAAGGAACCGGAGGTCCGCCGAAGCCAGTCCTCCGTCTTCTCGATCACCTCAGCCTGCTCATCCTCAGGGCCTGACGCGATACGGCGGGCGAGCTCATCGGGCACCGCATGCCGAAGCTCACTCAGGCTTGAATCGAGAACCGCTCCGGGTGACCCGAAGTCCCCCAGCAGCCGTACGGCATCCTCAAGCCCCATGTCGGGTACCGTGGAAAAGGTGATCCAGGCGTGAATCTCTTCCTCTGTCATGACGCTCCCAGGCGATGTATCCCACGGGATTTCTCTCAGCCGCGCGGCGGCTTATGATGAAATACCGTTACGTTACAATTGCCATTTATCTTAAAGGTGCGATGCCGTGTGGCACACACCATCCAGCATTATTTATCAGGAGGCCTGTCTTGGCCAAACTCCCCATTGTTATTTATCCGAACCCTGTTCTGGCCGTGAAGTGCGATCCCGTCACGGTGTTTGATGACAAGCTCGCGCAGCTTGCGGCCGACATGGCGGAAACGATGTACGCCGCCCCGGGGGTTGGGCTTGCCGCACCGCAGGTGGGACATCCCATCCGCCTGATCACGATTGACGTTTCCGAAGAGAAGGACCAGCTGCTGACGCTCGTCAATCCGGTTATCACATCAAAGTCTGAAGAAGAAGTTGAGTATGAAGAAGGATGCCTGTCACTGCCCGGCATCTGGGACAAAGTGGTCCGCCCGTCAGAGGTGACCGTGCGCGCCCAGGATCTGAAGGGCAACTTCTTTGAGCGTCACTGTGAAGGGCTTCTCGCGGTCTGTGTGCAGCATGAAATCGATCATCTGGACGGCATCGTCTTTATTGATCATCTGAGCCGTCTGAAGAAAGAGCGCGATCAGAAGAAGCTGCATAAGCTGAAGCTCGCCGCGAAGAAGAAGGCTGAAGAGGACGCCGCGCGGTCCTGATCAGTGTTTCACGGACGATGCCCGGGAAAAATTCTCGAGCATCAGACGTCCGTATTTCGCGCCAAGCGCGGGGGGCAGATCGTGCCCGAGCCGCGGAATCATCTCAAGGCGGGCCCCGGAAATGAGGTCCGCCGTTTCTTTGCCCGCGCGGGGCGGAAGGAGCTTATCGGAGAGACCGTGAAGGACAAGCGTCGGCGCGCGGATTCCCGAGACCTGAGTGCGCCTGTCGCCGCTCTGTAGCAGCGCGAGAAGCTGCCGTCTGAATCCATCCGGGTCCCCGGGGTTCCGGGCCATAAGCCGAACAAGACGCCGCTTCTCGGCATCGGTTCTCTCGTAACTCACGGATCCCATCGCCCGGATGAAGCGATCCAGCCGCTTCACGCCTTCCGACTCACTCGCCAGCCGTGACTGAGGCCTGATCGTGGCCCAGATCGCGGAAAACTTGCCGAGCCCTGTCCGGGGATTGCCGGTCGCGGAGGACATCGATGTAAGGCTCAGCACCGATTCCGGATACCGGGCCGCAAGCACCTGGGCAATCATGCCGCCCATGGATATACCGGCCGCGTGGAAGGTCCGGATACCAAGCCCTGAAGCGAGTCCCACCACGTCAGACGCCATCTCTTCCAGCCCATAGACACCTGAAACCGGCCGGCGCGTGAGCGTCCTTCCGATGGAACTGAACACCCGTCCCATGGAGACACGGCCCGAACAGCGGGATGACCGCCCGCAGTCGCGGTTATCCATCACCACGACGCCCGCGCCTCCTTTCACCAGAGTCTCAATCAGCGTATCGGGCCACATCCAGTGCTGCATCCCGAGCCCGGGGATCAGAAAAACCGTCCCCCCGTCCGAGAGTTTCCCGTACGCTTCATAGTAGAGAGTGACGCCATTGGTCGTTATTGCCGGCATTTTCTACAATAGAACCTAAGTTAACCATTCCATGAGCAGGTAAGCATCCTGGTCTGACATGAAAATTATTTTTGCTGGAACACCTGAATTTGCCGCAACAGCCCTTAAGGGACTGATTGAATCTGAACACGACGTCTGTCTGGTTCTCACACAGCCGGACCGTGCGTCGGGGCGCGGCATGAAGCTCACGCCGAGCGCCGTCAAAGCCCTTGCTTTAGCTCATGATATTCCTGTTGCCACTCCCGTTACGCTCAGCCTGAAAAAAGGCGGCGAAGAGGCACAGAAGGCACAGGATCTGATTGCGGCCCAGAAGGCTGACCTGCTGGTCGTCGCGGCCTACGGGCTTATCCTTCCGCAGTCGGTTCTCGATATGCCGGCGGGCATCGGTCCGGATCACGCCATCAAGGCGGTCAACCTGCACGCGAGCCTTCTCCCCCGCTGGAGAGGCGCGGCTCCGGTGACCCGCGCTATTGAGGCGGGCGATCCTCAGACCGGCGTCACGCTGATGAAAATGGAGGCCGGGCTCGATACGGGACCGATGATTGACACGGTCTACACTGACATCGAGGACACCGACACCACCA
>ERZ791854.749-NODE-749-length-19447-cov-3.20436_pt1 | contig 19447 bp, 19 predicted proteins | sample MGYA00510286_ERZ791854 | MGnify/ENA primary metagenome ERZ791854 (study PRJEB30046, sample SAMN00715267) | human gut metagenome | study: EMG produced TPA metagenomics assembly of the A metagenome-wide association study of gut microbiota in type 2...
AATTCTTTCTATTCATTTAAAATTATCCACCAGATTTTTATATTTTTTTTATCATTTCTAAAAATTTTATACAAAATATTCTGGTTCTGCTCGTCTAGTATATTCTTCTTCTAATTCATGCTGATGATATAAATATCCTGCATCATCATAATATTTTGCATTTTCAGGACATTTCTTAATACAAGCACAGCATTTGATACAAATTCCAGGAACTTCTCTTACATTTTCAAAAGAGATTGAACCCATAGGACAAACTTCTGCACAAATTTTACAGTCTGTACATTTATCATTTGTCAAAGGTTTTACTTTACGTATGTCCACAGGATTTCCTTTTCGATCCCGTGGTTGATAATACCATCGATATGGTTCAGGTGTTCCCTTCACTTCAATTAAAGTCTTATCTCCTGATTCCACCTTCTTTACTATTTTTTCTGCAAATTCCATAAGAATCTGCATATCCTTTGCATCTGGTCTTCCTGCTCCTAGAATTCTAGAAAAAGAGTGTTCTCCTATAAAAGCTCCTGCTGCAATTGGATAAAATTCATTTTTTGCTAAAATATCTCGAAGCTCTATCAAACAATCATCATAGTTACGATTTCCATAAAGAGAAATTGGAACTGCTAAAGCTCCTCTTCCTTCCACAGTTGCCAAATACTTCAACAAAACATTTGGTACTCTTCCTGCAATTGTAGGTGTTCCAAAAACTACTAAATCTTCTTTCTGAAATGGACTCTTTCCCTCTCTTGCTTTAGGCAAAGTAAAATCAAAACAGCAATATTCTGCATTTAACTTTTCTGCTAAAGATTTTGCCAGTCCACATACTATCTTTTCTGTTGTTCCTGTTCCACTGAAATATGCAGCCCATACTTTTTTAACTTCCATTATTACCCCCCTCCCTTCTCTATCTATATTGTGTGCAAAAATTCTTCAATTGATTCTTGGCAAACTTGTAGCATTGTATTTATTTCTTCTTCTGTAATGATATAAGGAGGCATAAAATAGACAATATTTCCGATTGGACGTATCAGCACTCCCTTTTCTAAAGCAATAGCTGCAATACGACGACCAACTCGTTCCACTCCCTCAATTTCTTTCAATTCTATTGCTCCTATCATTCCTAAATGTCTATAGTTTTTTATATAATTCTTTCCATGAAAATATTCTCTCATCTTCTCTTGTAAAAATTTTCCTTTTTTTTCCACTATATCCATAATATTTTCTTCTTTAAAAATTTTTAGAATTTCTACTGCAATTCTACATCCTAAAGGATTTCCAGAATATGTATGAGAATGTAAAAAAGATTTTCCTTCTTTATAATCTGCATAGAATGCATTAAAAATATCACTTGTTATGCAAACAAGGGCAATTGGATAATATCCACTAGACAACCCTTTTGCTAGACACATAATATCAGGAGTAATTCCTGCATGTTCACAAGCAAACATTTTTCCTGTTCTTCCAAATCCCATTGCAATTTCATCATCAATTAAATGAATATTATAGTTTTTTGTCAATTCTCTTACTTTCTGTAAATAATGACTAGAATACATTTTCATTCCTGCTGCACCTTGTACCATAGGCTCTACTATCATACACGCAATTTCCTGATGATTATTTTTAATTAAATTCTCCAACTTCGAAATACATTCCTCTTCATATTTTGAATATTCTTCCTCTGTCATTGTAGAATCTAAATATGGAACTCTAACTTTTCTTCCCTCTTGAATCAAAGGACGGTAAGTCTTTGTAAAAATATCTACATCTCCTACTCCGAGAGCTCCTATAGTTTCACCATGATAGGCATTTTCCAAAGAAATAAATTTTGTTTTTTGAGGATTCCCTGTTTGTAAATGATATTGAAAGCTTAGTTTCAAAGCCATCTCAATACATGAAGAACCATTATCTGCAAATAAAAACTTATTGATTCCTTCTGGTAAAACTTCTGTCAAATGTTCACACAGCTCAATTGCTGGTTCATGTCCAAAGTTTGCAAAAATAACATGTTCTAAAGTATTGATTTGCTTATAAATTACCTCATTAATTCTAGGATTTGCATGTCCAAATAAATTAACCCACCAACTAGAAATACAATCCATATATTTTTTCCCTGTTTCATCAAATAGATATAATCCCTCTCCTTTAGTAATAATCAAAGGTGGTGTTTCTTCAAAATCTTTCATTTGAGCGCAAGGATGAAATATATACTGTAAATCTTTCTCCTGTAATTGACTTCTCTTAGCCATTTGCCTCTCCTTTTAAAAATAAATTTAATTTATCCTCTTCAATTTCTTTTGCATTTTCTAATATAATTAAATGATTTTTTGTAGGTGAATGTTTTAAAATAATTTCAATATTATCTTTTTCATAAATTTTACTTTCTTTTGTATTCTTTACACGATTAAATAAAATTCCATGTAAAGGTATTCCCAACTTTTCTAAAGACTCCATTGTTAAAACAGCATGATTTATTGCCCCTACTTTTGCACTGCTTACCAAAATTACTGGAAAACCAAAATCACGAATTAAATCATAGATATGGTACTGATCACGAATCAAAGGAACTTGCAATCCCCCTGCTCCTTCCACAATCAAATAATCATACTGTTCACAAAGTTTCATAAAATGTTTTTTTACTTTTTCAATCTCAATTACTGTTCCTTCTAATTCACTTGCCAAATGAGGAGAAACTTCTGCTTCTAAAACATAAGTAACCATATCTTCCTGATAATCTATTCCTTCAAGTTGACATAGAGATAATACATCAGGAGCATATAATTTTCCATCTTTAGGAATTCCCCCACTTTGAATAGGTTTATAATACATTCCATTTTTCTTTCGCACTCCCTGATATAGGAGAGTGCTGCAAAAAGTCTTTCCAATATCTGTATCTGTTCCTATGACAAAATACCCTTTAGTATTCATATCCTAGCTCCTTAATCATTTGTTTGTCACTCTCTATTGTATTTCCTGTTGTAGTTAAAAAATTGCCAGTCAAAGCAGAGTTAACTCCACCTTCTAATCCAAGCTTTGCATATTCTCCCAGTTTTATTCTTCCTCCTGCATATCGAATTGATACTTTTGGCAGGATAAATCTGAAAATAGCAATATCTTTTAATAACTCTTTAGGATTTACAGCTTCATTGTTTTCTAAAGGTGTTCCAGGAATTGGAGTCAAAATGTTAATAGGAACAGAGTGAACTCCTAACTCTCTTAAGTCAAAGGCCATATCAATTCTGTCTTCTTCTGTTTCTCCTAATCCGAAAATCCCCCCACTACATACCTGTAAACCAACTTCATGTGCATATTTAATTGTATTTACTCTATCATCAAAAGTATGGGAAGTACAAATTGTTCCATAAAATCTTCTAGAGCTTTCCAAATTATGATGGTAAGTTTTTACCCCTGCATCTTTCAATTTCTGCAGAGCTTCTTTACTACAAATTCCATGAGAAGCACATAAATCCAAGTTTGTATTCTCTTGTAAATATTGATAAATCTTTGTAAGCTGATCTAATTCCTTTTCTTTCCCATTCAATCCTCTTCCACTTGTTACCAAAGAAAATCTATGAGCTCCTTCTGACTCAACTTCCTTTGCTGCCTCTAAGGCCTTCTCTTTTTTTACCAAAGGATATACTTCTGCTGCTGTTTTAAAATGAGCTGACTGGGCACAGTACTTACAGTCTTCTGAACATCTTCCAGATTTCGCATTTAAAATAGTACAGAGATTAAAAAATTTACCACAAAATTTTTCACGAATTTCATTAGCTGCTTTTAACAGCTCCTGTAAATCTTCCTCTTTTTTTATTGATATACTCAATAATTTTTCTGCATCTTCTCTTGTTATTAAATACCCATTTAATACCTGTTCTTTCAATTGCTGTATAAAATTTCTCATGTTTCCTCCCTAATTTTTAATTCCCTATTTCTATGTTACCATGTTTTATCCTTTCAGATAAACATTTTTGTAATTTCCTGAATTTTTTCTTCAGAATAATTCTCTAGAGGAAAAAGATTCGAGAAATCCAAGAAAGATTTTGCCTGATATTTCTTCATAGTTTCTTCTAAGCTCATATTTCTTTCTACTTTCAAATGCAAATTTTCTAATTTTGCCTGCCAACTTTCACTAAATTCTCCAACTAAACAAGCAATAACATCATAACTTGCTTCTTTTAAAATATATGCTTTTGCAAAACTTTCTGCATCTGCTTCTAAGGGAAAAACAATCCGTTCTCTTATTACTTCTCCTATTGCAAAGCTTTTTATCTTTTCTTCAGATATAATTTCAATTTCTCCCTTATCATTAATCTGCTGTACAATTCCTTCTACAAAAAGATTCCCTGCTCTTAAAGCAGCTCTTTTCCCATATAAATAATTGATTTTATTAATTTCTGCTAAAATCTCTTTCCATTTTCCCTGTTTGTATTCTTCCCAAAGAGTTTGAAATTGTTCTACTACTTCTAAGGCTACTTCAGGAATAGAATATTCTTTTTTTTCAAGTTCCTGCAAGGAAATTGCTATATGTTTAATTTCTAAAGGAATCTGATTATTAATATTTAACCCTATTCCAATTAAAAAGTCATTTTCTCGTCTTTCTATTAAAATTCCTCCCAATTTCTTATCCTGTAAATAAATATCATTGGTCCATTTAAATTGATACTCTGCTTCTTTTATTTTCTGAAATGCTCGAATAGCAGCAAGTCCTGCTAATAAAGGTAGTTTCATATAGTCAATATTTTCTTCTCTTTCCTGTTTTCTCATAAGAAAAGTAAATAAAGCCATTCCTTCTGTAGAAATCCAAATATTTCCACGTCTTCCCTTTCCAGCTGTTTGATTTTTAGCAAGGACAACATCAAAGTTTTGAAATTTTTCTCTGTGTTCTTTCATATACTCATTAGTGGAATCTAAAACATCAAATTGATATAAAGCCATAAGCCTACCCCTACCTTCTACTCAAAAAAGAGGTTGTCCATTTTAATAATAAATCAGCCTCTTTTTCATTTTAATTTCCTATTTTATTTCTGTGTTTTCTTCAAAAGCTTTTCTATGTAAAAATTCTATAGATTTAGGGATTTCTACTTCTGCAATATTATTTTTACAAAATGCATACATATTAATTTTTTTAATAGCTGCTGGAAGACATAATGTTGTTAATTCATTTTTGTAAAAAGCTGAAGTATCAATAACTTCTAATGATTCTGGTAAAGAAATTTCTTCCAGTTCATTTAAAGCAAAAGCACTTGGTTCAATTGTTTTTACTTTATTTCCAAATTCTACTTTCTTCAATTTATTTCTATAAAAAGCAAATCCCTCAATTCCAACTAGAGAGCTTGGTAATTTCACTTCTGTTAATTTGCATACTCCAAAAGCATCATAACCAATACTTTCTACAGTATCAGGAATGACAACAGAAGTTAATCCTCTTCTATAAAAAGCATTATCTCCAATTCTTTTAATTGCCACACCTTCAGGAGTTGTTGGAGGAATTACCATATCAGTGAAGCCTTGTGTCTTGACTTTGTCTTTTCCTTTTTCTGTCATTCCTTTCAGCTCATCACCTTTAAAAATAAAATCATCATTTTCCCATACATTTGGACTCATTTCCTCTACCTCCTCCTACATTCTATTTAATTGTACAATTTCATTAAAAGTTTCTAATTGTGTTTTTACTTGTCCAAAGTCCACCATTTGTTGATCATATCCCATTTTGATAAGTGGAATATTCGCTGCATCAAAGGCCTGTTTTAAAGAAGGATATTCCATTTCTTCTGTATCGTTGAAATTCATCATAAATAATAGGCACCCGTCTGCATTGTTTTCCTTTGCTAAATTGACAACATATTTTGGTCTTTTATAAATATCAGGATCGTATAAAATAGGGTCTTCGTCCATTCTTGCAAATTGATCTGCAAGAGCCAGCATAGGATCTTCAATTGATAAGTCAATATCTACTTTTAAAGCTCTTGATTCATGTGCCACATCATCTGCAACAATACATACTTTATAAGCATCAAATACTTCCAACAATCCTGGAGTATCTGTAATTATTCCACTTGTTACTACACGAACTCCATCCCATGATTCTTCTGGAAGAGCTTCTAATTTTGCATTTAATTGTTTTAATAGAGCTGTATGCTCATCTTTCAACATAAAATATGAACTTTTTAATACATAACATCTGTCAGATGCTTTTATTGTTTGTGGATGTTTTGCTGCTAATTTGATAAACTTTCTTTTTTCAGCTCTATTTTCATTATAGACTTTGAAAGCTTTTTTTAGATTTTCATCTGTAACTGTCACTCCACATATTTTCTCTAATTCTTCTTTTGCCTTATTAAAAATTCTTGCATTGTAAGTTTTTCCAAATTCTTCTTTTCTATGTTGTCCATGATTTAGGAAAATCATAGGAATTTTTTGTCCTACACCTACTTTATAGTTTTGTGAAAATGGTCTTAAAGTATCATCAAGAGTTGTTATAATAGAAGCTGAAAGCCCATCTAAAGTTCCATCTAAAGCCATTTCTAAACAACGTAATGCCAAAGAATAATAGAATGTTGGGAAATATTCTTTTGCTCTTTCAATAGATCCCTGTCCTCCCCATACACCAAAAGGCACAACTCCTGCTGCATAAACTATTTCTTCTGGAGCATAATATGGGAAAACTCCTACTGCTTTTTTCCCTTCAGCAAGATATTTATCTAATTGCTTTCTAGGATTATTTGCATAATATTTAAATTGTTCTAACAATTCTTTAATTTCGTCCATTTTTATCCTCCTATTTTATAGTTGGTTTTGACCAATCTGTTTCTTTTGTGTTGTCAAAGTTTGTGTATACATCTTCCCCTTTTTCAACTTTTTCTTTTTTTCTTTCTTCCATAATTTCAACTAGACCTTGTACTCTTGTTTTATATTGCTCAGTTGAGAAATTTCTTTCATCTGCCTGATCTCCATCAAAGTTTACTACTGGAATTCCTAAGTCTTCCTTCCATCTTCTTTCAATTTCAGGCATAGCTCCACTCCATGGTTTACAGCTACGGTTATAGTTTACTAAAGCTCCACTGATACCATTTTCTTTCGCCATAGTTTCTCTCCATTCTACTCCTGTTTCTATACATACAGAGCAAGGAGCTTTACAATAAGCTGCTGCCATTTCTCTTATATTATTATATCTAAATCCAAATGCTGGTGCATACACAACAGCTGTTACATTGACTCCATTATCTTTTAATGGTTCATATAGATGACGAAGTCCTGGCCAGCAAGGAATTCCTTCAAATAAAATTCTATGTTCCTCTGGATATTCCCAAGTTGAAGTTCCCTCTTTTACAGATTGTTCAAATTCTTGTGCAAGTAATTCAAACCCAACAGCTGCTTCTTCGTAACATCTTGCTGCTACTATATCTGCCATATGGTTAAATAAATCAAATCCACTCAAAGGAGATGGCTTATATCCCATATAAGAACATGCTTTTAGCCATGCTGCTGCTGTTCTGTTTGCTCTTGTACAAGCAGCTTCAAATTTCTTTTCATCAAATTTCTTTCCAGTTAATTCTTCTAATTGTTTGATTGCATAATCAAATTGTCCGATTAGATAATCCACTTTTTCTTCTGGTGTATCCACTGTATTTGAAAATGGAATATCAATCATAATCAAAGGAATATTATGCATTCTTGCAATATTTTCATACCATTTTGTCATCATATTACAGATATTATTACAGCAAAGCAAGAAATCTGGCTGAGGCATTCTTCTTGCATCTGTTGGCTCTCCAGCTGCATAGGCTAAACTAATTCTAGCATAACCACAAATATCATTATCATATCCCATATCTTCTGCTGCTTGACATAGTCTTAATCCATCTTTTTTAGCTGCTGTAGATGCTGCATGGTTTTCAGGATAAACAACATTTAAATCAAAGGCCTTTGCCAATTCAATTGGAAATTTAGAAGAACTCCAACCTACTAGTTCTCCTCTCCTTTTCGCTTCCCAAGCTTCTGCATATACTTTATCTACTACATTTCTCAAAATAGCAGCAGCAGGTTTATGTCCATCAATTGCTCTTGGTTTTTTATTAGGTAATTTTTCCATTTTTCCAGCCATTTCAATTTCCTCCTATTTCTTTTTTTATAAAAGAAAGAACTTGCTCATACTTCATGGGCAAGGTCTTCCTCTTATTATTTATTTTTCTGCATTTAAACATTTTTGATAAGCAAACAACGCTGCTCCAATTGCTCCATTTAATTGGCAGTATTCACTTGTATAAATTTTAAAACCAATATTTTTTTCAAGAGCCCTTATCATTCCATGATTTAATGCTACTCCACCAGTCATAACAACTTGATCTTTGATTCCTACACGTTTTGCCAAACTTCCTACTCTGCTTGCAATTGATGCATGGATTCCCTTTACAATATCTTCATACTTTGTTCCTTTTGCCAATTGTGAAATAACTTCTGATTCTGCAAATACAGTACAAGTAGAGCTGATTGTAATATCCTCTTTAGATTTTTCATCAAGAACTTCTAAATCTGATAAATTAATTTCCAGAACTTTAGCAATAACATCTAAAAATCTTCCTGTCCCTGCTGCACATTTATCATTCATAACAAAATTTTCCAGTATTCCATTATTTCCAACTTTTAATGCTTTTGAATCCTGTCCTCCAATATCAATAATTGTTCTTACCTTCGGGAAAAAAAAGTAGGCTCCCTTTGCATGACAAGATAATTCTGACATCTGCAGTGGTACTTCTTCCAATGAATTTCTTCCATAACCAGTAGCTATGGCACAATCTAATTCATCAACAGAAGAAAACCCTGCTGTTTCTAAAACCTGTTTAATTGCTCGAGCAGGTCCACTTGTCCCTGTTCCAACAGAAATTATAGACTGGGAAATAATTTCTTTTCCATCTTTTAAAATAACAGCCTTTGATGTAGTAGAACCTACATCGACTCCCATTGTAAATTTACTCATTTTTTGCTCCTTTTATTTTTGTGACTCCTTATCCTATTCCAAGCATAGCCTTTGCAATGTTTAAGAATTTAGTAATAATAATCGCATTGGAAATATTACTTATAAATCCTCCAATGACTGGAACAACGAAAAAGGCTAACTTAGAATATCTATATTTTTTACAAACAGTCTGCATTGTAGTCATAGAAACAGGAACTGCTCCTAAACCAAATCCTGTATGTCCTACTGCCATAATTGCTGCATCGTAATTTCTTCCCAATAAGTTGAAAGTTAAGAAATAGCAGAATAGTATAATAAAAATTACTTGAACTACTAGTAATACAACTAAAGCAGATCCTAATCCAGATAATTGCCACAATTTCATTGTAATGATAGACATAGAAACAAATAATCCTAAAGAGAATTCTCCTACAGTTTCAATTGCTTCATATAACATTTCATGATTTCCAGCTTTCTTATCAAAAAATAATCTAATTAAAATTCCACCTAACATACAACTTACATGAATTGGGAAGCTAATTCCATATTTTTTCAAAATTAAAGTTACAACTTGTCCAATTCCTAAAGCAATACACATTAAAAACATTGCATTAACAACACTATTTTTATCAATTGGCATTGTAGGAACTGCTTCTCCCATTTCTGAAACATCATCTTTCCCATCTAATGCTGGATCTTCCAATTTATGTCTTTTAATAATAAAGTTTCCGAAAGGTCCTCCTAAAATACAACCTGAAATCAAACCAAAAGTTGCAGCAGCAATAGCTACTTCCATCGCTGCACTAGCTCCTGCTTCCACTGCAATTGGAGCAAAAGCTGCTGCATTTCCATGACCACCTGTCATAGGAATACTTCCTGTCATCATTGAAATTAAAGGATTTACTCCCATCAAATTACCAACAAACAGTGCTAAAGCATTCTGACATGCTGCTAAAGCTGCTGCCAGAATAGTAAAGATAATAACTAATTTCCCCCCCTGTTTTAATAAAGACAAACTAGCCGCTGCTCCACTTGCAGCAAAGAAAATACAATAAAACAATGAATTTATTGCTTTAAATTCAAAACTCAATTCTACCACATTCGAATAATATAAAACCATGGAAATTACTGCAAATATCGTTCCCCCTACCACCGAAGCTGGTAAACAATATTTTTTTAAGATAGGAAAAACCTTTCTTAAATAATTCCCTAAATAGATAGCTAAAACTGCTAACGCCAATGTTTCAAACATTCCTAGTTGTAAAATCATTCTTTCCACAAAATTCCCCCTTTTTTATTTTTTTGTCAATGTGTTGTATTCTCTGATGGCTCTTGGTAAAAGCATTTGATGAAAAGCACAGATTGCTTTTGGATTTTGATAAACAGAGTTTACAAAAGCTACCATGTAAGCTCTAATATCATATAGATTTACAATTTCATCTACCATTCCAGTTTCTGCACAATATCTTGGAGTTGATTTTTCTTTATATTCATTTATTAATTTGTTCATTTTTTCAATAGTTGGTGTTAAATCTTTTCCCTCTTTTTTATCTTTTACTAATCTTCTTGAGTACATTGCTGTTGCTGCTGTTTCCCCATTCATTACATTGATTTCTGTTGCAGCAGTTCCCAATGAGAAAGCATTAGTAGAATTTCCCTGAGGTCCTCCCAATACATAATGAGCTGCGGCAGTTCCTTTTCTCAATGTAACTTCCATTTGAGGAACTTTTGAATTTTGAATTGAATAGATTAAAGATTGTCCTAACCCTAACAATTCAGCTTTTTCTGCTTCATTTCCTACATCAATTCCAGTAGTATCCTGTACCCAAATAATAGGAAGTTTATCTCTTGAGCAAAGAGTTACAAACTCATTCATTTTTACAAGACCTTGTCTGTATAATTTTCCCCCGATTCCAATTCCATTTTCTTTATATTCAGGATATTTCATCAATAGTCCTTGGAAGTTTGCAACAATACCTACTAAAAGTCCATCTACTTTTGCAAGTCCAGTTACTATTTCTGGTCCATATCCTTTTTTATATTCGCTAAATTCACTATTATCAACTAATCTTCCAATTACATCATATATATTGTACACTTTCTTTTGATTCATAGGGACAATAGAATATAAATCATTTGGATCTAATGCTGGTTCTGCTGGTTCATCTACTCTGAAAAATTCTAAATTATATGCTGGTAAACAATCAATATAATTTTTAATTCCTTCTAACACTCCAATTTCATCACAATATACTTCTCTGAAAAATCCAGTTTCATCATAGTGAACAGATACTGTTCCTGGAACCTCCGCTCCTTTTGCTTTTTCAGTTGCTTCTATGATTTGTTCTGCTCCCTCTTGGTCAATATATCCCTTAGGATTCATTCCACCAACAATTCCAGCTCCTCCTACTGCCATATTTGCATCTTCATGAGCAACCAAGATAGTTGGGCTGATGCTGTGATATCCTCCACCAGCTGGATTTGTTCCATAAATTCCAACAATAACTGGAATTCCTAATTGTTGCAGTTCTGCATTTCTATAGAAAGGAGTTCCTCCTCCTCTTCTGTTTGCATATACTTTTTCCTGCTCATCTAATTTAACTCCACTGCAGTTTAGAATATATACTAAAGGAATTCCTAAACATTTTGCCGTATCAGAAGCTCTTAATAAGTTTTCTGCCTGTCCTGGTACCCAAGCTCCAACGATTTTTTTATTATCAGAAGCAACTACTACTACCCATTTTCCATTGATTCTTGCCAATCCTTTTACAATTCCTGTTCCAGTTGCAAACTCTTGTGGATTATAAAGACTATTTAAAGGACACCAAGTTCCCTCATCAATTAATTCTGCTATTCTTTCTAAAGCAGTCATCTGTCCTTTTTCAGCAATTTTTTCATCAGGAGTTCCTGCATCATGTATTTCATCAATCAATTTACCAATTTCTTCTTCTACATCTTTTAGTAATTTTTCATTTTCCTCATCAACTTTTGTTAATTCTTTTCCTATTTGTTCCATATTCTGGAAATAATTAGGCATTGAATAGTTTCCCATACATTATTCTCCTTTCAGCTTTTTTATTATTCTACTGGTACTTTAATGAAGGCTTGTCCTGGATCAATTTCCTCTCTAATCATTTTAATTACTTCTTCACTTGGGGCCTCCAACAATACAGCTCTCGAAGTATCAATTTCAAATCCAGTATTTTCAACAATCTCTTCAATAGATGATGTTGGATAATATCCAGCTAGATACATTCTTTTAGTCTTCTCATCAAATCTTAATACCCCTCTGTCTGTTACAACAGCAACTGGACCTCTATTTCCAGAAAGTCCTAATTTTTCTCTTCCTCCTGGTCCATCTCCCCAACCTACACTTGTTACATAATCAACTTTATCCATGAATCTTCTTTTTTCGTGCTGCATCATGATTACAGTATTAGAGTATGTTGCAATCGCATTCGCTCCTCCTGAACCTGTAAATCTTGTTTTTGGACAATGGTAATCTCCAATACAAGTTGAATTTACATTTCCATAAGGATCAATTTGTGCTCCTCCAATAAATGCAATCATTCTGTCATTTCCATTTAATAGCTCATTTGCTTCAAATCCTATAAAACGAATATTTGGCCATTGAACTCCACAGTGAGCCATCAATCTGTTATCTCCAACACTTCTTGGTACTTCAATTGGACTGCAGTCCATAAGTCCACTTTCTACAATTAGTTTACAATTTGGAGCAAAGATTCTTTTTGCTAATGAGGCTCCAATCAATGGAAGTCCTGTTCCTACAATTACAATTTGTCCATCTGTAATCTCTTTTGCAATAGTAATTGCCTGCATTTCTTTATTGGTATAATTTTTATAATTTACCATCTTATTTTGCCTCCTTCACTAATTTCGCAGCATATCCAAATCCTGGTACTACTCTTAATTTTGCTAATCGGCTCGCTCCTAATTTATCAATATATTCATCACTGTCTTTGATTCCATATACCCATTCTTGTAAGAATGCTTTAAAATCTTCTTCTGTTTTTGTTACTGTATCATACATCTTGAAAAAATTAGCATCATAGTCATAGTAGTTATAACATTGAGAAGGGTGTGCTCCAAATGGCACATGAACTACTGCATCTACACAGAATTGAGGAATAGAATTTTTAGTTGGTTCTTTTCTTATTTCTTCCTCTGTTACTAACTCTTCACAAGTTACAATACATCTCTTTGCTGCAACTGCAATATCAATATCATGGAATTCATCTCCTTCAATAGAACAAGTTCCATTTATTGATGCCTTTTGTACATGAATTATTGCTACATCTAATCTAGGTACTGGCACTGCTATTACTTTTTCCCCTGGTACTAAAGGATTTTCAATTTCTACCAATTTATCATTTGGTAGTTTTGGATCTTTTTCTCTTACCTCTTTACTGATTCCCCATTTGTTTACTAAGTCTGATCCCTGCATTAATTTTACTGGTAAAAATGGCAGTCCTAACGACGATGCATGAAGCATGTACATGATAACATCTTGAGAATAGTCTTCCAAATTCATTTTTCCAACTTTTTCTACTTCGTGTCTAAATCTTCTACATACATTTGTATACCCTGAGTTTGCAATATAACAGTTGATGAAGTTTCTTACTCTCCCTTCCCCAATCAACATATCCCAGTCTCCACCTGCTGGTCCAGAATACCCTGTAAAATCTCCCAATCCTTGTCTTAAAATTTCATATACTGCTGCATATGGTTTTCTGTTAGTTGTAAAACCACCGATACAAATGCTATCTCCTGATTTTACATAAGTTTTTATTGCGTCATGCAATGACATTACTTTACTCACAGTAATCTCCTCCTATTTTTTTTAGCAATATTTTTCACTGTGTTATGTTTTAAAGTTTTTATGTTTTAATATTATTTTCCAAAAATTAACATGAAATATCCTGCAGCTACTGCTGAACCAATAACTCCTGCAACATTTGGTCCCATAGCATGCATCAATAAGAAATTTGTTGGATTTTCAGAAGCTCCTACTGTCTGAGCAACTCTAGCTGCCATTGGAACTGCTGATACTCCTGCTGAACCTATCAATGGATTGATTTTTCCACCTGTTATTACATAAAGTACTTTTCCAAGTAAAATTCCTCCAACTGTTGACATACAGAAAGCAAATAATCCCATACAGATAATTGCAATTGTTTCCCAACGTAAGAATAATTCTCCATTTGCTGTTGCTCCTACTGTAACTCCCAACATAATTGTTACTATATTAATAAGAGCATTTTGAGCAGTATCTGAAAGTCTTTGAACAACTCCAGATTCTTTAAAAATATTTCCTAACATCAACATACCTAATAAAGGAGCTACAGAAGGTAGTAATAAAGCAGTAAATAAAACTGTTCCAATTGGGAAAACAATTTTTTCTATCTTACTGATTTTTCTTAATTGCTTCATTTTTACAGCTCTTTCTTTCTTTGTTGTCAATAACTTCATAATAGGTGGCTGTATCATAGGAATAAGTGCCATATAAGAATATGCTGCAACTGCAATTGGTGCCAGCAATTCTGGTGCTAAGTTATTTGCCAAATAGATAGAAGTTGGTCCATCAGCTCCTCCAATAATTGCAATTGCTGCTGATTGCTTCGCTGAGAAGAAAGGCAGAGCATTTGCAGTCATAAAAGTTATATAAATTCCAAATTGAGCTGCTGCTCCCAGCAACAAACTAATTGGATTGGCAATCAATGGTCCAAAATCTGTCATAGCTCCAATTCCCATGAAAATTAAACAAGGAAATACATTACTCTTAATTCCATTATAAATAATTCGTAAAACCCCAGATGCATACCAAGGATCAGCTTCGTTCATCAAACCAGCTAAAGGCAAGTTAGTCAAGAAAACTCCAAAGGCAATTGGTAGCAATAGTAGAGGTTCAAATTGCTTTACAATGGCTAAATAGATTAAAACAAATGAGATGAGAAACATTACTAGATTTTGCCATGTTAATGCGACAAATCCAGATTTCGCCATCATAATTTCTAAAATTTTAATAAACTCCATTATAGCCTCCTCTATTATTTAATTTCTACCAATACTGCGTCAGTGTCTACAGTATCTCCTTTTTTTACTCTGATTGCAGATACTGTTCCTGTAAATTCTGATACAATTTCATTTTCCATTTTCATTGCTTCTAAAATAATAACAGTTTGTCCTTCAGATACACTATCCCCTTCTTTAACTTTTATATCTAAAATAACTCCCGGCATAGGACTTACAACTGCACCTGCTCCTCCTGTACTTGCTACTGGAGCTGCTGATACTGGAGTTGCCGCTACTACTGGTTCTGATTCTCTTACTGTTTCTACTCTTGTTTTAGCTCCTCTTTCCATTGGCTTTCTAGATAAAGATGCTGATTTTCCATCTACTCTTTCTACCTCAACCTCATATTTTTCTCCATTAACTGTCACTACATACTTCATAATCTCTTCTCCTTTCATGTCTTATTTTTTTAAATTTTTTTAATGCTTGTAATAATAAATTTATCTACTGGCTGTTTCATTTCTTCACTGATTGCTGCTGTAATTACAGCAATTTTTACTCCATCTTTATTATCTTTTTTAGTGTTTGCTCCTGTTGTAGAAGCTGATACTGTTGCTTTTGTATCTGTTGTTTTGATTAAATTCTTTTCTAATACTGAAATTATTCTTGATACTATCATGACAAAAATAGCTAAAAAAATTAAAGCTATGAACACAATAGACATTCCCAGTAATGAACTCATTAGACTTTCCAGAAAACTAATATACTCTGTTGTAATCATCTCTTTCCTCCTTCTTTTATTTTTTATTTTCTTAAATATTTTTTAACTTTTTTTCAATTCCCTCTTCTTCAAAATAGTCATTTAGTTGAAACAATAAACTTCTATCTTCTGCATCACCTTTTGGTGCAAAACATACAAAATATTTTATTTTCTTTTTTCTTACTAACAAAGGGTGTTTTACTTCTATTAAAGAAAAACCTGTTTTAAAAACATTCTCCTTTGGTTCTGTATAGAAAAGAGCTGTTTTTTCATTTAAGAAAAAAATTAAACTTTCTTCTTCTTTCTTATTTACACTCTCCTCCATGTATGATTTTTTAATATATTTCTGCTTCCATAGAATTTCCATTCCTGCCCTTACAGCTTCTCTCCACTCAAAAGTACATATAGAAGTTCTTACATTTTTAGGGATCTGCAACTCCTCTTGAGCTTCCTGCTCTCTTTCATCTAGTATGTTATTGGGAAAAGTATGAAGCAATTCCTCACGTAATTTATTCCCATTCCAATCTTCAATATTTATATTTCTTTCAATTAATCCCATCAATTTTTCCAAAGGAATTTTCTTATCCTGAGGCATAAGTTCAAATTCTTTCAGATGAGCTTTATCTATATCTGTTAAAATAGGGTTGACTTGACATACTGGATAAGGTAGATTCATCTGTGTTAAATCAGATGTCGTAACCAGTAAATCTATCTCTTCACCATGAATTTTATCCAATTGCTTAATAGATACTACTTTTACTATATCCACTAAAAATTCTTCTTCTAACCGAGCCAATAAAAAATTGGTTAAATTTCTTTTATATGAAGAAGCTACTACTATTTTTTTTGGTTGTTTAATTTGATTTCTTAGAGCAACTTCAAAGATAGGAACCAAGAATCCAATCTCATTGTCAGATACTTCTAAATTTAATAGAGTTTCAAAACTATGAAAAGCCTTTTTCAAGTAATAAAAGGTATCTTCATATACTAATTTTACCTCTTTTAAAATGCTGTTTTTCAATTCAATTTTCTTAGAACTTCTATAAATAAGTGGTTTAATGTAATATAAAATATCGTCCATTAATCTCTTGTTTTTTACAAGCTGAACATTCTTTAAATGTTCAAATTCTTTAATCAGACGATAAACTCCAAGTTCTATTTCCAGCCAATTACGATGTTTTGAAAAGATTTCTTTTTCATCACAGGAAATACGAAGTAGATAATCTGTTAAGAAATAAAGCTGTGTTTCTGAAAATTCTATAAAAGTTTTCTGTAAAACTTTAAATTCTCTTGTTTCTCTTAATACCTTCCTATTTAAAACATCTAGATCTTCTGTACTTAAACTTCGTAGTTTTAGCACAGAAATTAGCAAAATTAATAAGTTAAGTGTTTCATCAGTATAAGGTAAATCTATATTCTTAATTTTTTGATAACTATCTTCTAATACTCCTAGATACTGTTTTGTCAGTTTTTCAGAAACCATCTTTTCAAAATAACTGGTATTTTTAAAACTTACCCTGCTATCTCCTTCATCAAAAATAACATATTGATATAAAAAGATTGCTAAGTAATAAATTAAATCACTATTTTTGTAACTCAAATGACATTTTTTATTATTATATTGGTATTGCTCTAAAAGAATACCCATTTTAGAAAGTTTGGTACTTAATATTTTAATATCTGCTCTCAATGTAGATTTGCTTATCTGTAATATATCTGCAAGTTCTTCAATTTGAAATTCATCTTTTTGAAGAATACTTTCTAAAATCAATAAATCTATTCTTTCCTTTTGTTCGTAAACATAATTATATTCATTTATCCCTTTAATCAATGAAGAAATATCTTTTTCATCTAAAAGACAGAATATTTTTCTTTTTTTTATGAAAATTTTTTCCTCACCTAAATTTTCATTTAATTCTCCAATCTTATATCGAATACTTCTTTCAGTTTGATTAAAAATACTCGCAATTCGTTTTAAGTCGTCTTCTTTCTTTAACTCCTTCAAAATTTCAAAATGTTTTTTATTTAGTGCCAAAGAAATTCCCTCCAAAAATAAAACAGTCTTTCTGTTTATGAAACTATTATTTCCAATTCCCTTTTATTATACAACCTATTTTCAAAAAAATGTAGTTTTAATTTTTTCACTTTTTTGTGAAATTTCAAATTCACATTTTTTTTTTCACTTTTTTTATTTTCTCAAAATAAAGCAATATGAAAGTCCTCTATCTTTCTTTTTATCTTTTTCTTTTTTCCATCTTTTTGAAAAAATAATCTCTATTTCCCCTTCCTCTTCTTCCATTGGGATTTCATATTTTTTTAAATTATTAAGTTTCTCATACTCGCCAAAAATATTCTTTTTTTCATATTTTTTCCCATTTTTTTCAAAACTTAAATTAATATCACAAAGAACATAGTCCTCTTCCTGATGATAATCTAAAATAACATCAGAACTTAAAGTACATTGAATTTTTCCATTTTTATAGCCTACTGTTATTCTCTCTTCTTCCAACAATATTCCCTCTAAAACATATGAGTTTTCATATTCTTTCTTAATGCCATTTGTATCTTTAGGGCATCCATAACCTAGAAAATATTTTTCTCCATGACTTGCTGTCTGTACTACCATAGCTTTCAAAAAAAGGGCTGAAGCATCTTCTTTCCAAAAAAGAATATTTCCTAATAAAGAAGTCATTCGAGCTGTGGCAAAACTAGTTCCAAAAGAACTTACAATTTCTCCCTTTGGAGAAAAAGAATAAACTCCTGATACTTTTCGTTTTCCATTTGGATCCCAGAAAACATCTCCTCCATACATAGCAATATCAGGTTTTTCTAATATTTTATGTCCTTTTCCACTCAAACTAAAACTTGAAACTTCCCCCTCTTGATTACATGAGGCAACTACTAAAGAGCGAATTGTGTCAGAGCCTTGTAAAATACTCCCTCTTTCCTCTTTATCTCTAGTAAATTCCCCGTTTCCACAAGATTTACAAATAATGATATTATATTTTTCCTGCAAATAATCTAATAACAGTCCAAATTCAGAAATTCTTTCTAAATCAACAGCAAAACGAAGGCTGATTGCTAAATTCCATACTTTAATCCAAGAATGTTCCTCAACTGCTCTTCTCAATCTGAACAAAAGCTCATCTTCTTCCAATTGGTAAAGACTAAAATCTGGTACAATAGCTGCATCATAAATCTTAATTTTTTCCCCTGCAATCCATTTTTTATCACTGAATTCATCTCCATATAAAATTACTCCTGCTACAAAACTACCATGAGTAGGGTGCTGTCTTTCAGGACAATACTGCTTTTCATCTCGATACACCCAAGAACTCATCATTTCAATATTTGCAATTCCATTATCTAAAACTCCAACCATAGGATATTTTTTATTCCCAGAAACTTTTTCATAAGAAGGCATTTGTGCTTCCATAACACGAGTTTGAAATTTAAAAAATAATGATGCATTACTTCAAATTTTGAAATCTCTTTTCTTTGAGAAAATTCTTGCAGTATCTCATCACCAGGGTTTTCTATTTTATAAATAACATACCCAGGAAAATATTCTTTTTTTTCAAATAAGATTCCTCTTCTCTTTAACTCCTCTTCCCATAAAGAGCTGTCTGCCCATTCTCGTAATTTTATTTTATAGTGTTGTTTAAAATCCATTCTGTTTCCTCTCTTCTAATTTTCAGATTTTT
>ERZ791854.779-NODE-779-length-19047-cov-2.59336_pt1 | contig 19047 bp, 18 predicted proteins | sample MGYA00510286_ERZ791854 | MGnify/ENA primary metagenome ERZ791854 (study PRJEB30046, sample SAMN00715267) | human gut metagenome | study: EMG produced TPA metagenomics assembly of the A metagenome-wide association study of gut microbiota in type 2...
GGTAATTATTCTATAAAACAAAGTGACAATATCAAAAAAGTTTGTGAATTTTTAGAAAAAAATTTTGATAAAAATATTTCATTAGACATGCTTAGTAATATCACAAACCTGAGTAAATACCATCTACTTCGCTCTTTTACAAAAGAAACAGGAATTACCCCATATGGCTACCTTGAAACTGTACGAATAGAAAAAGCTAAAATTTTTCTTGAAAAAGGAATATCTCCTTCAGAAACTGCTTTTCTTACAGGCTTTAATGATCAAAGTCATTTCAGTAATTTTTTCAAGAAATTCATAGGACTTACACCTAAACAATATCAAAATATTTTCATCAATAAAAATTAATCTTTGGAGGATATAAATGAATAACAAAAACACTTTAGGGCATATTTCTGCTATTCTTACAGTACTTATTTGGGGAACAACTTTTATTTCTACAAAAGTTCTTCTATCTCATTTCACTCCTATTGAAATATTATTTTTTCGTTTCTCTCTAGGATTTATTGCACTACTTCTTATATATCCACACAAACTGGTACTCACAGATAAGAAACAGGAAAAACTCTTTATGCTAGCTGGATTATGTGGAGTTACACTTTATTTTCTTTTTGAGAATATAGCTTTGACTTATTCATTTGCCTCTAATATTGGAGTCATTGTTTCTATCTCTCCTTTTATCACAGGTATACTTACTCATTTTTTTCTAAAACAGGAAAAATTAAAATTAAGCTTTTTCTTAGGATTTTTTGTTTCTATCACCGGTGTGGCACTCATTAGTTTTAATGGAAGTACTGTCTTAAAACTCAATCCAATAGGAGATATATTGGCTGCCACATGGTCTATTTATTCTATTGTTACTAAAAAAATAAGTGATTATCAGTATAATACAATACAAGTTACAAGAAGAATCTTTTTCTATGGATTGATATTTATGCTCCCAGCTCTTTTCTTTTTTGATTTTCATATAGGAATTGATAGATTTAAAGAGCCACTGCTTTTATTTAATATATTATTCTTAGGATTTGGAGCTTCTGCTGTATGTTTTGTTACTTGGAATCTCTCTTTAAAGCTTCTTGGAGTATTAAAAACAAGTGTGTATATCTATGCAGTTCCAGTTATAACAGTAGCATTTTCAGCTTTTATACTTAAAGAAAAAATAACTTCTATAGCTATGGTTGGAACTTTTCTAACTTTAGCAGGATTATTTATTTCAGAAAATAGAATCAATATAAAAAAAGGAGAAAAAAATGAATGAAGAAAATAGCAAATGTGTAATAATAGTAGATGAAAAACTTCCTTTAGGTATAATTGTAAATACTTCATCTATTCTTGGAATCACCCTTGGCAAACATATTCCAGAGTTAGTAGGAAAAGATGTACAAGATGATAATAATAAAAATCATTTAGGTATAATTAAAATACCTGTTCCTATATTAAGAGGTAATAAAAATATGATAAGAGAACTAAGAGAAAAACTTTATACTTCTGATTTTGAAGATATCATTACAGTTGATTTCTCTGATGTAGCTCAAAGCTGCAAAACATATGATGAATTTGAAGAGAAATTCTCTAAAATTCCTGAAAAAAATATGAAATATTTTGGAATAGCTCTTTGTGGAAATAAGAAAAAAATAAATAAGCTTACAGGAAATATTCCACTTCTTCGTTAAAAAAGACTGCTTTATTTTGCAGTCTTTTTTATATTTTTAGTTCTCAAACTCTTTATCTATTTCTAAAATAAAATCATAAAATAAATTTACTCCTATTTCCATATCTTTTTCTTTTGTATATTCTTCTGGTGAATGACTTATTCCTTTGCAGCTTGGAACAAATATCATTGTTGTTGGAATCTTATTTGCAAATTCTTTTGCATCATGACCAGCTCCACTAGTTATAAACATATAATCAATTTTATTTTTTTGGCATACTTTCTCTAAAATTTTATTCAGTTTTAGATCCATTTTCATTGATGGCTTATTAACTGTTTGAATAAGTTCTATCTCAATATTTATTAATTCTTTAGCATACTCTTCTATTTTTTTTATAAAATTCTCTATTCTTTCCTGTTCCATATCTCTAACTTCCAATAAAAGTTCTACTTTTCCAGGAATCACATTTACTGCTCCTGGAAAAACTTTCATATCCCCTACTGTTGCTACAAAAGATTCTCCATATTTAAAAGCCTCTTCATTCATAAAAGATATTAATTTAGCTGCTCCAGTCATTGCATCTTTTCTCAAATTCATAGGAGTAGTTCCTGCATGATTAGTTTCTCCAGTTACTATTATTTTATATCTGCTTATTCCTACAATACCTGTTACTATTCCAACAGAACAATTATTTTTTTCAAGTATTCCTCCTTGTTCTATATGGAGTTCTACAAAGCATAATTTATCATCCATTTTTTTTTCAGATTTTTTTATATCTTCTATATTAAGACCATAAACAGATAATTTTTCTTCAATTCCCTTTTCATTTAAATTCTGCCTTCCTGTCATTACTCTGCTTCCAAAAGTTCCTCCCATTTCACTTCCTTCTTCAGCATTAAATGCCAGCATTTCTATTGGATGATTTAAGTTTTTCTTATTATCATTTAAACTCAAAATTATTTCAAGTGATGAAATAACTCCTAAATTTCCATCATATAGTCCTCCATTTTTTACAGTATCTAAATGTGACCCTATCATTATGGTTTTTTTGTTTTTTTCCATTCCATTTCTTAACCCAGAAATATTTCCTATTCTATCTTTTTTTACATCCACATTTTCTTTAAGCATAATCTCAGATAACTTTTCAAGAGCTTCATAATATTTATCAGAAAATGCAAGTCTATCTATTCCATTTTCTTGATTTATTCCTATTTCTCCTATAATTTTAAGATTAGTCATAAATCTTTTAAAATTTATATTTTCCATTCTTTTCTCCTATTTACTAATCATTAAAAAATATACTTATCATTTTTTTATCAGGTGGTGTTGTTAAATAACTTACCAATATATTTACAAAAGTTGAGGTAAATATAGCTGGTAAAATAGGCATCCATCCATATGGTTGTTTTAAAATATACCAAATTACCGCTGTTAATATTCCTACAATCATTCCTGCTAAGCCACCTTGAGCATTAGATCTTTTCCATGAAAATCCTAATATTACTGTCATTGCTAACATAGAACCTAATATTCCAACCATATTTGCTTGAATCATCAACACAGTTGTTGAATTAAATAATGATAAAACTATTGCTATTATTCCTACAGCCATTGTACTTAGTTTTGATATTTTTAATAAACTCTTAGAATCTGCATTCTTATTTATATATTTTTGATAAATATCTCTAGTTGCAGTTGTTCCTGCCTGAAGTAATACTGCATCTCCAGTTGAAATAGCAGCTCCTAGTATAGCCGACAAAACTATTCCTCCTATTATTGGATGAACCATTTTTAGTATTGCTATTGCTGCAATAGAATCCGTATTAGTAACTCCAGGAGATATTATTTTCATTCCTAATCCTATAATCATTAATGGTAAATAAAATGCAATAAATGCAATTCCTGAAACTCCCATACTATATTTAGCTACTCTTTCATCTTTACAAGAATTAAATTTTGTTATGACTTGTGGCAATCCAAAATTTCCTATTCCCCATGTTAAACACCAAGAAATAGCGAGTCCTACACTTATTTGTCCGCCAGCAAATGGATCTAAAGCTGTTGGCTCTGTTTCTGAAAGAATTTTATGGATATTCCATATGCCTCCTGTTTTCTTTAGAATTGCAAACATTAATATGTATACTCCCACTAATATTAATACAGAAGTTAGTGTACTTGTCCATGCAACTGCTTTCATTCCTCCTTTTATTGTAAACAAAAGAAATACAAGTCCCACAACTATTACTGATATATAATTTGAAAGTCCAGTAATTGTTTTAATTATATTTCCTGAAGCAACAAGCTGAGCTACTGTAAATAATATTGTTGAAAAGAAAATTAATAGAGAAGCAAGTCCAGCATGAATAGTTCCATATCTTATTTCAAGAAAATCTGATAATGTCACTCCTCCAAATTTTCTTAATCTAGAAGCAAAATATGCTGCAAATAATATTGTTGAAATTATTGTTCCAATCCAGTTCCACCATCCTGCCCAGCCAAATTTATAATAATACCCTATGTATCCTGTAAAAGCCAAAGCACTAAGTATAGTTGTAAAAAAAGAAGCGGCACTTGACCAAATCCCCAAGCTTCTACCTGCTACAGCCCAATCATCATCACTTTCTACTCCTTTTGAAGCAAAATATCCAACAACAACCAATGATAGCAAATAAATAATTACAATAATTATGTATATCATTTGTTATCACCTCTCCTTTTGTTCTTTTTTATCATATGTTCTGAAAAAATTGCGCAAATTAAAGGTAAAAAACTTAAAACTGTAACAAAAATCCAAAATTTTACTAAGCTACTAGGTATAAAATCAGGTATCATCTTTTCCCCTCCTATTTCAATGGTTTAACTAACTTTCCCCATCCTTTATTTTCTATATTTACTTTCCCTTTTTCCATAACAATCTTTCCTCTTACTATTGTATATTCTGGTTTCCCCTGTAATTCAATCCCTTCATAGACATATGCTATCTCTTTAGATTGTGAATAATTTTCTTCTTTTCTTACTATAAATTTTTCTTCCATATCCACAATAACAAAATCTGCATCTGATCCAACTTGAATTATTCCTTTTTGAGGAAATATTTTAAAAGCCTTTGCTACATCTTCAGACAATAATTTTATAACTCTTTCTAATTTTACTTTTCCTTCATTTACAGCATTAAGCATTAAAGGCAGTCTTAAATCAACTCCTAGAAATCCAGAGGGAGCAACAAATATGTCTTCTCTTCCTCTTTCTTTTTCCTCTACTGTATAAGTCGCATGATCACTGCCTATAAAATCTACTGATCCATCATTTATATATTTCCATAATTTTTCTACATCCTCTTTTTTTCTCAATGGTGGATTACATTTAGCATACACTCCATGTTTTATTACATCTTCTTCAGTTAATAGTAAATATTGAGGACAAGTTTCTAAATATACTTCCAACCCTTCTAATTTTGCATTTTTTATTAATTCCATTGCTTCTGGTGTTGATATATGACAAAATATAAGTTTTACTCCACATTCTCTTACAAAATTTAATAATTTTTCCACTGTTTCATACTCTGCTATTTTAGGCCTCGATTCACAATGATATATGGGAGATATTTTTCCTTCTTTCCTAAAATAAGAAATCATTTTATGAATAATATCATTATTTTCTGCATGAACAGCACATAATTTCCCAGTTTTTGCAACTTCTTTAAATCCAAAATACATTTCTCCATCATTTGCCATAGTCAAACCTATAAATTCCTCATCTCTGCCTTCAGGTGCTTCATGAAGAAAAGTTTTAAATGCAACTATATCTTGTTCTCCCATTTCTTTTATTTTTTCAGGATATTTAGATCCAGCTGCCCCATAAAATCCAAAATCTATAATACATTTATCATCTGCATCTTTTATTCTATTTTCTAATATTTCTTTAGAATATTGAGGTGGTTTAGCTATTGGATGTTCTAAAATTGTAGTTACTCCTCCAGCAGCAGCAGCCATAGTTTCAGTAAGAAAAGTACCTCTATCTGGTCTTCCTGGTTCTCTTATATGAATATGAGGTTCTATCATTCCTGGTAAAACTAATTTTCCCTCTGCATCTATGCAATCTTCAAATTCAATTTCATTTGCCTCTTTACACAAAGAAATTATTTTTCCATCTTTAACAACGACATCACCATAAAAAAATGCTCCATTTGAAAAAATTTTCCCATTTTTAATTACCAAATCTGCTTTCATTTTAATTCCTCCCTATACTATTTCAAAACATATGCATTTGAATATAAAAGATATATCTGTTAAAATATATAAAATTACATTTCTTAATCTAAGAGTATCACAAGGTTAAAAATAAATAAAATATCTTTATCAGATATATATTATCGAAAAAACAGATATTTCATAAAAGGAGGAAGAGAATTTATGAATAAATTAGAAATTGAAGCATTTTTAGCAGTAGTTGAAACTAAAAGCTTTTCTAAAGCTTGTGAAAAACTATTTGTTTCTCAATCTACAATAAGCAGCAGACTAGCATGTTTAGAAGAATATCTCGGAAATGCTCTTTTTATAAGAGGTAAAGGAATAAAGGGTGTTATTCTCTCCCCTAAAGGAAAGGAATTTTTAGCTTATGCTAACAGATATATCTCTTTAGAAAAAGATATTAAAATTTGGAGCAAGTCTATAGCTAAATATGAACTTAAAGTGTCAGCTCCTCCAAGTATAAGTTCTTATGTCTTACTTCCTTTATTTAATAACATTATTGAAAAGAAATATCCTATAGTTTTAAATATAAATTCTCATTGGAATGAAGTAACATACAATCTTGTAGAAACTCAAAAAATAGATATTGGACTTGTCTCAAAATATTTTAAATCTCAAAATACAATAACTATTCCTTTATTTTTTGAAGAAATGGTATTGATAACAAATGAAAAATTCTCAAATATTTCTGAAATAGTTGATCCTGAAATACTAAAAACTGAAGATGAAATATTTTTAAACTGGGGAAGTGAATTTCAAATGTGGCATGATACTCATTGGTCAACTTCTAATATCAACCCAATGAATGTCGATTCCCCTTATTTTATAAATTATTTTCTTCAAAATAATGATCTCTGGTCTATTGTTCCATTAAATATAGCAATGAAATTTAAAGAAACTTCTCCAATAAAAATATCAAGATTTAATTGTCCAATTCCTAAAAGAACAATTTATAAAATATTGAATCGAAAACCAAATCCAGCAGGAGAATCATCTATTAAGATTTTCGAACAAGAATTAGAAGAATTCATTAAAACTAATAATTATATTCATAAAATTATTTAGGATAAAAATAAAAAAGTACATCTCTAAATATTGTTTTTTCAATAGTTAGGTGTACTTTTTAACTTTATTCACTATTTATTGTTTTCTGCCAATTCGCTATATTTTTTAGAAAGATCTTTATTCCCACGATCTGAGTAGAATAGACCTAAATTATATTGAGCATCTTTAAGTCCTCCATCTGCTGCTTTTTTATAATATATTTCTGCTAAATCATATTTTTTCTGTTCTTCATACAATATTCCCAAATTATTTTGAGCTTCTAAATCACCTTGATCTGCTGCCATTTTCCAATATTTTTCTGCTAGAACGAATTTTTTTTGATTTTTATATAAAATTCCTATATTGTATTGAGCATCTATATCACCCTGATTAGCTGCTAATCTATAGAATTGTTCTGCTAATGCAAATTTCTTTTGTGTATCATATAGGCATCCCAAATTATATTGAGCACCTTTATCCCCCTGATCTGCTGCTAGTTTATAATACTTTTCTGCTTCTGTAAAATTCTTTTGTGTATCATACAAACATCCTAAATTATATTGAGCATCTACATCACCTTGAGCTGCTGCTTTTTTGTAATATGCTTCTGCTAAATCATATTTTTTTTGATCATCATATAAGACTCCAAGATTATACTGAGCATCTGCATCACCTTTATCAGCTGCCAACTTGTAATATTTTTCTGCTAAATCAAGTTTATCTGCATCTTCATATAATATTCCCAAAGCATACAATGCATCTACATTTCCTTTATCAGCTGCCATTTTCCAATATTTTTCTGCCAAATCATATTTTCCATTTTCATAATATGAGTTTCCCTGTTTTACCTGCTCTTCAGTACTATCTTCTGCAAATACTAGATTTCCTAAACTAAATAATAAAATAATAACATAAATAATCACATTAATTTTATTCTTTCCTTTCATATCAGTTCCCCCTAGATGTTTAGTAATTTTATTTTAAAAGTTTTCTTTACTATTATTAAAAAAGACAGAATGTTCTCTGCCTTTTATTTTTTAATATTTTTACATTTTCTTCCAATAAATTCTTTAAATTTATGAAATGTTCCCACTGAAAAACTATCTTTTCTTATAATTATTCCATTTTGTTTTCCTATCATCAAAACATATAATTTCTTAAGTTCATATATTCTTTTGATTTGACTATAATCGAACTCCATAAAAGTTTTTCCTTCTTCAAAGGTTATTGTATTTTCTCCAAAACGGAATATACTCTCAGGTATAATTCCATTATGTATAGCAAGAGTATTTTTCATCATATCCTTACTTACTTTCAAATGAAGAAAATACATTGCTATTGAAAATAAAAACATCACTACAAATACAAAAATCAAAACTATTCTTCCCCCTTGCAATATTTAAGTATGTTATATAAAAACAGACTACAGCAAGAATAGCTCCATATATTCTTAAATGTTTCATAGTTATACTTTTCAAAAATTCTGCAAAAATATCTTTAGTAATATAATATCTATTTTCAAATAAAAGTTCTATATCTGTTCCCCTCGCTTTCCCTTTTATATCAATTATATCACAAATTTAAAACTAAAAAAATATTCATTTTAATTGCAACACTTAATTTTATGTTTTAAAGATAGTTATTATTTTTATTTTTTCGTCAAAAAAACCGGCTTTTCCAGCCGGTTTCTATTAAATATTATTTTAAATTATTTTGAAAGGTTATAAAAAACGTCAAGTCCTTTATATTGAGCTGTAGCTCCTAACTCATCTTCTATTCTTAGTAACTGGTTATATTTAGCCATTCTGTCAGTTCTAGAAGTTGAACCAGTTTTGATTTGTCCTGCATTTGTTGCAACAGCTATATCAGCTATTGTAGCATCTTCAGTTTCTCCAGATCTATGAGAAACAACTGCAGTCATTCCAGCTCTTTTTGCCATTTCGATAGCATCTAGAGTTTCAGTTAATGATCCTATTTGATTTAATTTGATAAGAATAGAGTTAGCAGATTTTAATTCTATTCCTTTTTTAAGTCTTTCAGTATTAGTTACAAATAAGTCATCTCCAACTATTTGTACTCTATCTCCAATTGCAGCAGTTAATTTTGCCCAACCGTCCCAGTCATCTTCTCCTAATCCATCTTCTATAGATTTGATTGGATATTTATTTACTAATTTTGTGTACCATTCTACCATTTCTTCAGAAGTTCTAGTAACTCCACCTTCTCTTTTGAAGTGATATTCAAATTTTCCTGGTGCTACTTCCTTACAGAATTCACTTGATGCAGCATCTATTGCAAATGTAATATCTTTTCCTGGCTCATATCCAGATTTTTTAATAGCTTCGATCATAAGATCCAAAGCTCCTTCAGTTCCATTTATTTTAGCAGGAGCATATCCTCCTTCATTTCCTACATTTGTAGAATCTCCATTAGCTTTAAGAAGTTTTCCTAAATTATGGAATATTTCACATCCCATTCTCATAGCTTCTTTGAAACTTTTTGCTCCAACTGGTTGGATCATAAATTCTTGTACATCTACAGCTGAGTCAGCATGAGATCCTCCATTAAGGATATTCATCATTGGAAGAGGTAATTCTTTAGTATTTACTCCTCCTAAATATTTGTACAAAGGCATTCCTAATGCTTCTGCTGCTGCTTTAGCTACTGCTAAAGATACACCTAATATAGCATTTGCTCCTAATCTTCCTTTATTTGGAGTACCATCTAATTCAATCATAGCAGTATCTATTCCTACTTGATCTAATGCATCCATTCCTAAGATAGCTTCTTTAATTTCAGTGTTTACATTATTTACAGCTGTAAGAACACCTTTTCCTAAGTATCTTGATTTATCATTATCTCTTAATTCAACAGCTTCATAAGCTCCTGTTGAAGCTCCTGATGGAACTGCTGCTCTTCCTTTTGCTCCACATTCTAGTATTACATCTACTTCTACTGTAGGATTTCCTCTTGAATCAAGTATTTCTCTTGCTACTACATCTACTATTCTTGTCATTTAAAAAAACCTCCTAATAAATTATATCTTTAATCTATCATTCATTATTATACCATAGTTTAAAAAATATTTAAATTAATTAAATTACTTCTTATTTTATTTCAATTACTTTTACAGAGTTAGTTGTTCCTCTTTTGAATACACTTTCTCCACAAATTGCAACAATTATATCTCCTCTTTTTACTAATCCTAATTCAACTGTAACTCTTTCAGCTAAATTAAAGAATGAATCAAGAGTTTCTGAATTTCCATCTACATATGGAATAACTCCTCTAGACAACATTAATTGATTTGCTGTCCTTTCATTATTAGTGATTGCAAGTATAGTTGCTGTTGGAAAATATCTTCTGATATCTCTTGCAGCTCTTCCTGATTCAGTTCCTACTACTATAACTTTTGCTCCTAAAGCTTCACTTACTTCTGCAGTTCCTTTTGCAACAGCTGAAGTTATTGTTACTTCTTCATTTTTACATTTGTTTCTTGGAGTTACTAATGGATCCATTTTTTCAGCTATTCTAGCCATAACCGAAACTGCTTCTATTGGATATTTTCCTTTTGCTGATTCTCCAGAAAGCATTACACAATCTGTCCCATCAAGAATTGCATTAGCAACGTCATTTACTTCTGCTCTTGTAGGTCTTGGATTTTTAATCATAGAATCCAACATTTGTGTAGCTGTTATAACTACTTTTCCTACTGCATTACATCTATCTATCATCATTTTTTGTGCTACTGGTACATCTTCTACAGGAATTTCTACTCCAAGATCTCCTCTTGCTACCATGATACCATCAGATAGTTCAAGAATTTCTTCAAAGTTATCTACTCCTTCTTGATTCTCTATTTTAGAAATGATTTGAACGTCTTTTCCTCCATTCTCATCAAGTACTCTTCTTACTTCTCTTACATCATCAGCTTTTCTGATAAATGAAGCTGCAACATAGTCAATTCCTTGCTGGCACCCAAATATCATATCTTTTACATCTTTTTCAGATAATGCTGGTAAATTAACTGCAACATTTGGAAGGTTTACACCTTTATTTTCTCCTAATTCTCCATTATTTACAGCAGTACATCTTACCTCATTTCCTACTACTTCTTTAACAGTAAACTCAAGAAGTCCATCATCAATAAGTACAGTATCTCCAGCTTTAAGGTCTTTTGTAAGTCCTTCATAAGTTACAGCAACTATTTTATTGTTTCCTACTACAGTTTTATCAGTAGTGATAGTAAAATCCTGTCCTGCAACTATTACAGCATCTTTTCCACCTTCAAGTTTAATTGTTCTAATTTCTGGCCCTTTGTTATCTAATAATAAAGCTGCTCTGATTCCAGTTTCTGCTTTTGCTTGTCTAAAGTTTTGAATTCTTTTTCCATGTTCTTCATGATCTCCATGAGAAAAATTTAATCTCATCATATTCATTCCAGTTCTCAATAATTCTTTTAAAGTTTCTACTGATTCAGTTTTTGGTCCAATTGTACAAACAATTTTTGTCTTTTTCAAAATTCTCACCTCAAATATTATTTTTAAATCTAAATATTATAAACAGTTTGTTTTCCCCACTTATTTTTCTTAAACAAATTAAATTTATCTACTATGAAGTTTATATTATATGATATAATTTATCAAGAAAATTATCGTGTATTTTTTGACCTTTTTATGTTTAATTTTTACTTCTACTTTTTCAAAATTTTATTCTTTTTATCCCTTTTTCACAAGAAATTTTAAGGCTAAATAAAGATTTTTACTTTAAATGCTTTTTTTATTTCTTATGTATTCAAAAAAAACATTATCAAGGAATTTCATACTGTTTTTATTGTATCTTTCTTTTTTTATGAAAGATTTTATTTTATTTGCCATTACACTTATTAAGAATATTCAAAAAAACTATATTTTCTCTTTTAAATAAATATGAAAAATTTATCATAGATTTTCATTTTTTATTTTATATATAATAGAAAATATAAATCTTTTCCTCTTTTTTAACTTCAAATTGAAAAAACAGCCATTAAAAGCAATGACTGTTTTTATTTTAGTAATTTAATATTTCAACTTATTATAAAATTCTTATTTTGTTTTAAATACAGAGTTAATTTTCTTTACATAGAAATTTTTCATTTCATTTCTAGCATAATCAAGATATTTTTTCAAATCCATTTCTTTTGGATTTTTTGCAAAATACTCTCTCAGTGCACTTGTAAAAACAAGTCTTCCATCTGTATCTACATTAATTTTTGTAACTATTGACTTAGATGCTTTTCTTAATTCTTCATCAGGTATTCCTATTGCATCTTTTACTTCTCCACCAAATTCTTTAAATTTTTTAATATAATCTTGAGGCACTGAAGATGAACCATGAAGAACTATTGGAAAACTTCCTATCTCTTTCTTAATATTTTCAAGTATATCAAGTCTTAATTTAGGATCTTCTCCTACTTTAAATTTGTGTGCTCCATGAGCTGTTCCTATGGCGATAGCCAAAGAATCAACTCCTGTTCTTTTTATAAATTCTACTGCTTCAGCAGGTTTTGTGAATGTACTTTCATCTGCAGAATGTTCATCTTCTGTTCCATGAATAACTCCAATTTCTCCTTCTACAGAAGCATCATAATCTTTTGCAAGCTCTACTATTTCTTTAGTTAATTCTATATTTTTTTCAAAATCATATTTTGAAGCATCTATCATTACAGATGAAAATCCATAATCAAGGCAGTCTTTGATTAAATCCTGACCTTTCCCATGATCAAGATTCAGTGCTACTGCTATCTTTGATCCCTTTGCTCTTATTTCATCTATTGCTCCTTTTACTAAAAGAGGAAGCTGTTCTTTTCCAATATATGTCCTTGCACTTGCTGATATTTGAATTATAACATCACTTTCAGCTTCCACACACGCATCTAATATTGCCTGAAGCTGTTCCAGATTTGCAAAATTAAATGCTGGTATAGAATAGCCATTTTCATTAGCTCTTTTAAACATATCTCTTGTATTTTCAAGTCCAAGTTCTTTAAAACTATATTTTCTCATTTTTTATCCTCTCTTTATTCTTTTTTCAATCTCATCTAATTCTGGTATAGAATTACGTCCACCTAGTTTTTCTACTGATAGTGAAGCACATGCTGAAGCAAACTCTATATTTTTCTCTATTGAAAAATTATTGCTTAAACCATAAACAAATGCTCCATGAAAAATATCTCCTGCTCCAGTAGTATCTATTGCTTTAGTTTTAAAAGCTTTGAATTTCAATATTCCTCCATCTTTTTTCATTATAGAACCTCTCTCCCCTAAAGTTACTATAATAGTATTCTTATTCAACTCTTCTAATTTTTCAAGAACATATTTAAAGTCTTTCTCTTCTATTTTATCCATTTTACAGTAGTCTTTTGCAAAGTCTTCTGAACAAACTAGATAATCTACAAATTTACCTATAACTAAAGTTCCTTCTTTGTATGTTCCTGCATCTAATACTGATACAGCATTTGGAAATTCCTTATGTATCTTTAAAGCTATATCTAATTCATGACCATCATAAAGTATTATTTCAGGAGCTTTTTCATATGCCATTTTAAAATCATCTACAGGTTTTTCTTCTCTGTAATTTATTATTGTTCTTGAACCATTTTCTTCATTAGCTATGATTATACTGCAAGGTGTAACTATTTTATTCGATACAACTATATTTTTAGTATCAACTCCTACTTCATTAAGATCTTCTAATATTTTTTTACCATAGAAATCATTTCCTAAAACTGTTATATATGAAACATTTTCTCCATATTTCCCTAATAGATAAGCAGCATTCCCAGCTGGTCCACCACTTACCATTATTCTATCTTTTGCTTTGTATTTTCTATTTTCTACTGGAAAATGAGGAAGCAGATATGTTATATCATATGCTGAATGCCCTACACAAAGTATTTTTTTCACAAAACATCATCCTCTCATCGTAATGATCTTAATATTCATCTTTTGCATTGATAACATTTGTTTTTGTTTTTAGGAAGCTAGGAATAATAAGCACAGCAAGAAGAATTGCTACAATTATATATATTCCAGCTGTTCCAATAGATGATGTTGATTTTCCTATTAAAATTCCTAACACTCCAAAGTCAAAATCTCCAAATGTTGTATTTTGGAATCCAATACTTCCTAATACAGGAAGAAGCATTGCTGGCAAGAATGATAGTAAAAGCCCATTAACAAATGCTCCAACTATTGCACCTTTCTTTCCTCCAGTAGCATTTCCATAGATACCTGCTGTTGCACCACAGAAAAAGTGAGGTACAAGTCCAGGGATAATAAGAACTGCTCCAACTGCTCCTAATATAACCATTCCAATTACTCCACCTATAAATGAAGATATAAATCCTATCAACACTGCATTTGGTGCATAAGTAAAGAATACTGCACAGTCAACTGCTGGTATTGCATTAGGAATCAATTTTTGAGAAATTCCTTGGAATGCTGGTATAAGTTCAGAAAGTATCATTCTTACTCCATTATATACAATTGTTACTCCAACAGCAAAACTTAAAGCAGATGTAAGAGCAAAAACTATATAGTTTTTTCCACCAGATAAAGTTTCTGTATATTCAGATCCAGCTGCAATAGCTGCAATAAGATAAAATACAATCATAGTTATAGCTGTAGATATAGTACTATCTCTTAAGAAATTTACTTTTTCAGGGATAACTATATTTTCTGTACTATTTTCTTTATCACCTATTTTTTCTCCAATAAATGCTGAAAGATAATATCCTAAAGAACCAAAGTGTCCCATAGCTATTCCATCATCATCAGTTACAAGATCTGTATATCTTTGTCCAATACTTGGTGATATAGCTGACCATGCTCCTAATAAAATTCCACCTATAAGAATAAGAGTAGTTCCTTTCATTCCAGAAGTAGAAAGAACTGCTGAGAACATACAAGCCATAAAGAAGCTATGATGTCCTGTTAAAAATATATATTTAAATTTAGTCACTCTTGCAATTATTATATTGATAATAAGCCCTGCAACTAATATAAACATTGTTTCTTTTCCAAGAATATTTTGTGCAATAGAAACTATTGCTTCATTGTTTGGTACTACTCCTGTTATTCCAAATCCTTTTTCTATCATTTTTCCTAACGGATCAAGATTTTTAACAATAAAATCTGCTCCTGCACCTAGCATTATATATCCAAGTATCGGCTTTAAAGTTCCAGTTATAAGTTTATTGAATGGTTTTTTCAAAGCAATCAGTCCTACAAGCGACATAAGCCCCAATAAGAATGCTGGGTTAGTAAGTATATCATTTCCTATAACATTTAAAAAATTCATTCTTTTCCCTCCTAAATATTTTTTATATAAGTTTTATTTTACTAATTCCTTAATTTTATCTAACACATCTTCTTTAATTTTTTTCTTATTTGTATAACTTCTAATTTCTGCTACATTATATCCAGTCAATTGATCTGCAAGTTGTTTTACTGTTACAATCAAATCTGCTCCTTTTCCTGCTACAGAGTTAAAATCTGATGATGATACATCTGCTTCTATTCCCTCTTCTTTACATATTTCTTCAATCTTCATAGCACACATCAAACTGCTTCCAATTCCATTACCACATACTGTTAAAATTTTTATCATCATTATCACTCCTTTATATATTTTATCCTTTAAGTTTAAATTAAATCCATTATTTCCTGAACAGTTTCTGCTTTAATAATTTCATCTATTTTTTCTTCATCTTCTATCAATTCCATAAGTTCCATAAGAGTTTCTATATGAGAATCGCTATTTACTGCTCCTAATACAAAGAATACGTATACTTTTTCCTCTTCTCCTTCAAAACCAATTCCCTTATTTATCTTTAACATAGATACACAGTTTTTATTAACACCATCTTCTGGTCTAGAATGAGGCATTGCTACTTTTGGGGCAATTACTATATATGTCCCAAATTTTTCTACATTGGCTATCATTGCATCTATATATGAATTTTTAACACTTCCATCTTCTACTAATGGTTTTGCTGCTAAAATTATGGCTTCTTTCCAGTCTTTTACATTTTCTACTATGTTTACCCTTCCCTTAACTGCATCTTTCAACATCTTGATATCTCCTTTTGATCTTGTTAATATAATTGTACTCTGCACATTAATTATTTTAAAGATTCTATTTTATTCAAAAAAAATGACTGGTCTGCTGACCAGTCACTCTAATTAGTTAGATATTTTATTACATCTTTTGCTGTTTTACTTTTCCTTATTTTTTCTTCCAGATTATTTTCTTCAATTTTTTCTACAATTTCTATCAGACTATCCAAATGTTCCCTCTCATCTTTTACGCAGAAACATATTACTATTCCAATTTTTCCTTCATCTAAAAAATCTATTCTTTTATCATAAGTCACTATAGAAAATGCTGTCTTTTTTACAAGGTCCTTTGACTTTGTATGTGGAAAAATAACATTTGGAATAAGCATTATATAGTTTCCAAAATCATCTACAAGTTTTATCATATTTTCAATATATTCTTCTTCTATACATTCATCTCTTAATAAAAGCTCCCCTGCTTCTCTTATAGCTCCTCTCCAATCAATAGCTTTTCCCTTTAACTTTATTCTTTTTTCTGATAACAGGTCAGAGATTGTAATTTTTTTATGAAAAAGATCGTCTATCAACTTACTATCTAAAAAAGTTTTCAAAGCCCCTAACAGCTTTTCATCTGCTTTTATCTTACTATTTTTTTCAATTACTTCTACTAATTCTGAAAATATTATTTTCTTGCTATCTCTCGATATTGGATAATTATCTAATTTTGCCATATCTTCTTTTGTCAAAATTGGATTTACTTTTATGATAGTTTTATCAGTATCAAAATCATCTAATGGTATAGTAGTCAATATCAAGTCTATGTCACTTCTTTTATTTACTTTTTCTAGAAGATATCTTGGAATAGTATCTATAATTTCTACTCTATACATATCTTTTAACTGCTGAGCCAGAAGTTTAGAGCTTCCATATCCTGAACCACATACAACTAGCACTTTTACTTTTTCACGTTTCTTTTTTATATTTCTGTCTATAGCAGCTTTAAAATGTATTGTAATAAATGCTATTTCATCATTTGTAAATTTATTGTCTATAAAATCTTCAAGTTCTCCTACACTTCCCTTTATCATTGAAAATAAATTTGGATAACTTTCTACAACTTCTTCATATATTGTATTTTCTAACTCTATTCCATTTTTAAGTCTGTATATTGTAGGTTTTATATGATTTACCAACCCTGTCATAAGAGTTTCATCTGCTGATATGTCCACATCTAATTTTTCATTTATTCTGTTTATAAAATTCTTTACTATCATTTCTATTTCTACCCAGTTTTCATAATATGAATAAGAAATATTATATGTATGACTTCCTAAAAAATAATCTGTTATCTTTAAATATTCCTCTTCTGAAAGCTCTATTTCATAGAATCCCTCTAAAAGCGCTCTTGATTTTTCTACACATTCAAATTCAGATGTATTTTTTAAAAAATTATAATTCTTTATGCTTGTTATCTTATATCCTTTTTTATTAAAATATATGGCCAGTATCAAATATTTAGATATTATATCAAAAGCTTCATCTGACACTATTTTATTCATAAGCTTCTGGCAATAATTTATAAAAAGTTTTACTCCTTCTATTTCTATCTCTTCTAAATAATCATCAAGTATATTTTTTAAAAAACTACTGTTAGATTTTTTTACCATACTCATAATCTTTAAAGTACATTGACGAATTTTTTCCTCTTCTCCTGACACTCCAAGACCTTTTTTATGTAAAAGCTCCAATTCTAAGTTATATTCATCTAGCACTTTTTTTATATCTCTCAAATGAACTTTTATAGTACTTCTGCTTGTATCAAGTTCTTCTGATATTACATTTTGATTAATCTTTCTCTCAAAACATATCTTCAGCAATATATATATTTCTCTCTCTTTTGGAGAAAAGATATAATCTTGTCTGCTATCGTTAAGATATTTTTCTAATGTTGTATAGTTATCAACAAAACATTCACCTTTAGAAATAATGAATTCAAATCCATCTTTTTCTGAAAGCTCTTTTTGTATCTTGTCTATCTCATATCTTATGCTTCTTTCACTCACTTCAAAATGCTCTGAAAGTTCTCTCAAGGGTATATTTCTTTTTTCTTTAAGTAAAAAGTGCAGTAAATCTATTGATTTTCTTGACAGCATATTTTCCTCCCTACCTCTAATTAAAAAAATTATACCTTAAAAAGCTCTAATATGCAATTTAAAAAAGTTCTATTAATATTCTATTTCTCTTTTAATATTCTATTCAATGTTCCTCTATCTATTCCCAACCTAATTGCTGTTTTAGTCTTATTATTATCCTCTTCTTCAAGTACTTCTGTTATTATCTTTCTTTCTATTTCCCTAAGAGTCATATTTAAAAACTCATTTTTTTTCTTCTCGATTTTTCCCAATGGAAGTAGACTTAATATTTTATCATCTGAAAGTTTCAAGTTTATTTTCAATACCACTACTCTTTTTACTATATTTTCCAATTCTCTCACATTTCCTGGAAATGGGTATTCAGATAATTTTTCCAATATATTGGTAAATCTTTCTGCTTCAAAAAGATTCAATCCAAGAAGTTCTTTTTCTAGTATATGTTTTCCTATAATAAAGATATCTTCTTTTCTTTTTCTTAATGGTATAGTTTCTATTTCCAGTACATTCAATCTATAAAAAAGATCTGTTCTAAATTTTCCTTCATCACATAATAAAGAAAGATTTTTATTTGTAGCAGCTACAACTCTTACATCTACATATATAGTTTCTTCTCCTCCAACTCTTCTAAAACATTTTTTTTGGAGGTGATATGGAATTTCTGATATCTCATCTAAAAAAATAGTTCCCTTATGAGCAAGTTCAAACAACCCCTTTTTTCCCCTTCTTCTTGCTCCTGTAAAAGCTCCTTCCTCATATCCAAAAAGCTCACTCTCTATAAGATTCTCTGAAATATTAGCACAATTAAAAGCTACAAAAGGTTCATTTTTTCTCTTACTTCCATTATGTATACTTT
>ERZ791854.782-NODE-782-length-19005-cov-2.87129_pt1 | contig 19005 bp, 18 predicted proteins | sample MGYA00510286_ERZ791854 | MGnify/ENA primary metagenome ERZ791854 (study PRJEB30046, sample SAMN00715267) | human gut metagenome | study: EMG produced TPA metagenomics assembly of the A metagenome-wide association study of gut microbiota in type 2...
TCGTTGCTTCAATCATTGCAATCCCTCCTGGTTTTGGTGTGAACCTGGCTGCCCTGCGCAGCCGTGACTGGTTTTAGTATACAACGTTTGGAAGGGATATGCAAGAATTTTCACTTTCCCTGTTATATCTGTTCTAATACCTCCTGCAGGTCCAGCGTCTTCATTCCATTTTCAAGTTCAAAATAGGGCACTCCGATTTTTCCCTCTTTCTTTGGCCCGTCAAACAGAGCCTCCTCATCCCTGATCTTTAAAAATGCCTTCATTTCCGTCAGGCTGGCTGAGATATTTCTAAATTCCAGGTCTGCTCCCTTATCCTCCAGCTTGTAAATTGCATATAATGTATCTTTGCAGAGATGGGTTCCGTACATGATTACTTTCATTTTTGTGCTCCTTTTTATCTCATTTTTTCATAATGTAACAGCTGTCCTATTATCTGTCAATAGTATCTAAAGGAGCAATACATCCCCGGCTAGTTCCCTCTTGACAAAATCCGCTTTCGGATTTATACTCTCCTATACAAAAACCGAAATCGGATTATCAATTTATAAAGGAGCCTCAGCCATGTGCAGCAGCCATACCGCAAAAGAATTAAATCTTAAATTTAACCAGTTATACCGCCGTCAGTGCAATCTCTACCACACCTATGCAGCGGCCTGTCATCTTTCTGATACTGCATTTTCCATTCTTTACTGTCTCTGTGAAACAGAAGCAGATGAACATACCACACCATTTACTCAGCACGAGCTGGCTGAGCTTTGCAGCCTGCCCCGCCAGACAGTGAACTCTGCCATCAGTGGTCTGGTAAAAAATGGATATGTAAGTCTGGAGCAGTTAGCCGGAGCCGGCAATACCAAGGCAGTATACCTGACAGAAAAAGGGACTCAGCTCTGCCGGCAGATTGTAATCCCCCTGATTGAGGCGGAGCAGCATTCTCTGGCACAGATGACCGCAGAAGAGGTAGAGCTGTGCCTGAAGCTGTCTGTCCGCCAGTTAGACTTGTTTGAGGAGGAGCTGGCTTTAATCCTTCCGAAAAAGGAACACCCCTCCGGGGAATAAAGGAGAATTTGACATCATGCAATATTTTATACGATTTCTGAAACCTTACCGAATGACCTGTGTCCTGATATTCTTTACCGTGCTTTTAGATGTGGCCGGAGCCCTTCTGGTGCCTACGGTAACCGCCAAAATGTTAAATCTTGCCGCAGCAGGCGCAGGGCTTATGCCGATCCTTCACGAGGGCCTTATCATGCTGGCTATCTCCCTGATGGCCGGTTTCGGCGCTTTGTGGGGAAGCTTTCTCTGTGCGCGCCTGTCTGCCAGACTTGGCCGGGACATGCGTGTGGCTGTCTACGAAAAAAGCCTGAGTTTTTCCGCAGCGGATTTTGAACGGTTCGGAACAGCTTCTATGGTAACCCGAACCTTAAATGATATTAACTCTATCCAGACCGCCTTCGTCATGTGCATCCAGATGGTTCTTCCCGTTCCGATCATGTGTATCCTGGGCATCATTTTTGCTTTTCGGATCCATCCTTCTATGGGATATCTGGTTACAGCCGTAGTAATTTTTCTGCTGACAGCAGGCTTCTTTATTATCCGCAGGGCGGCCCCTATCTTTGAACGGCTTCAGCGGTTTTTAGACCGGGTGAATACGGTTCTCAGAGAAACAATCACCGGTGTGCGCGTGATCCGTGCCTTTGGAAAGGAACACCATGAAGCGGGACGGTTAAACCGGACCTTTTCTGATTATGCCGATTCTGCCATCCGGGCCAACCGGCTCTTTGCAGCACTGGACAGCATTGCCAATGTAGCGATCAACCTGACGGTTGTTGCAATCCTGTATATAGGCGGCAATCTGACCGGAGCCGGGGCCATGGAAATCGGCGGCATTACAGCTGTGACTGAATATGCGATCTGGATCCTGTTCTATATCATGATGGCCCAGATGGTTATCATTATGGTGCCCAGAGCCCTGGTGTGTATTGAGCGAATGGCTGAGGTGCTGTCACTGGAACCGGAGATACAGGATAAGCTTCCGGTTCCGGCTAAAACTGAAATCGTGAAACCTGATCCCCATACATCTGAGGCACTTGATTTGGGGGGCGCTGCCTCCTCCCACGCTCTCCTGTCCTTTGACGACGTTACCTTCCGCTTCCCGGATGCGGATGAGAATACCTTAAGTCATCTGGCCTTTCAATGTGAGAAAGGCACTACAACTGCCATTATCGGCGGTACGGGAAGCGGAAAATCCACCATTGCAAAGTTGATTCTGCGCTTTCACGATGTTACCTCCGGACGGATTTGTCTGGATGGAACCGATATCCGGGAACTTCCCCAGAAAAAGCTTCGTGACGCAGTATCTTATGTACCCCAGAAAGCCTGGCTCTTTTCCGGCACCATTGAAGAAAACCTGCGGTATGGAAATCCCAACGCCTCGGAGGCGGAGCTGCGGACAGCTCTGGATACAGCTCAGGCGGGCTTTGTATATGACCTGCCGGATGGCCTGGCTTCCCATACAGCTCAGGGGGGCACGAATTTTTCAGGCGGACAGAAGCAGCGCCTTTCCATCGCCAGGGCACTGGCAAAAAAAGCCGCTGTTTATATCTTTGACGACAGTTTTTCCGCTCTGGACGCAAAGACAGACGCAGCTCTCCGCCATGCTTTAAAGGATGCCACGAAAGATGCGGCTGTCATCATCATCGCCCAGCGTGTAAGCACCATTCTTCACGCGGACCAGATCCTGGTGCTGGATGACGGGAAAATCGCAGGACTGGGCACTCATTCCTGGCTTTTGGAGCACTGTCCGGTATATAAGGATATTGTGCGTTCCCAGCTTCGTGACGCCTGATTTTGTCATATTTTAAGGGAGGTTCATTGATTTTATGGAAAATGACCAGAATTATTTTGATACAGAAGTATTTGAAGCAAAGCATATGAAAAAGACCATTCTGCGCTTTATCCGCTCTATGGGGAAGCAGAAATGGAGACTGACCGTTGTATTTATCTGTATTGCCTTTTATACCTATTTTACGGTCATGGCGCCCTTATACAGTGCAGATGTGGTAGACCTGATCTGGAACCAGATGAAGGAGGCAATGCATACCGGACAGCATTTTCAGATCACCTGGGAGTTTGGCGGAAGGCAGCTTTTCTCCCTTCTTCTCATGTTTTTAGCCTGCGGTATCTTCTATTCCCTCCAGAGCTTTCTTATGGCAAGCTTTGCAGAGAAGCTGAACCTGCAGCTGCGGGGGGAGATCAGCGAGAAGTTAAACCGTCTTCCCTTGTCCTACTTTGACCGCCAGCAGCCGGGAGCCATCATGAGCCGGGCCACCAATGACCTCGAAAAAATGTCCGAGGCTCTTCAAACGGGACTTCTGCGCCTATTTATGGCTGTTGGAACTATCCTGGGTTCTCTTTCTATCATGGCTTACTTTGACGGATTCCTCACTGCGGTCTTTTTGTTCTTCACCGCAATTTCCCTGCTGGCAGCCAAAGCCGCTTCACGAAAGACCCTGTGCTATGCGGCCAGACGCCAGGATTGTACGGGACGGCTCAACAGCCTTATCGAAGAAGCCTACAGCGGCCGTATGCTGATCAAAGCCTTTAACCGGGAAGAGGAAAGTCTGGCCCAGATCCGCCAGGCCGCTGTGGAGCTGGCAGACGCTTCCGAAAAAACAGATTGGATCATCAATGCCATTAACCCCGGAATCCGCGTTATCAACCGGTTCGGACAGGTTGCTGTGGCTGTTTTGGGAGGTGTTATGCTCTTAAAGGGCCACCTGACCCCGGGACGGTTCCAGGCGTTCTTCCAGTATGCCAATCAGGCCGGAGAACCCATTACCGAGCTGTCCTATATGATCAATTCCCTCCAGTCTGCCCTTGCATCGGTGGAACGGGTCTATGAGCTGCTGGACGAAGAAGAAATCCTACCGGATCCTGAGCATCCGGCCTGTCTTCCCGCCCCAAAGGGCCATGTGGACTTCTCTCATATCCGTTTCGGCTACACTCCGGAGCGCACCCTCATGTCTGATATCAGCTTTTCCGTAAAAGAAGGGCAGAAAATCGCTATCGTAGGCGCTACGGGTGCGGGAAAAACCACGCTGATCAATCTGCTGATGCGTTTCTATGAAATCGGCGGCGGAACCATTTTACTGGACGGCGTAGACACCCACTCCTTAAGCCGGGCCGACCTTCGCCAGGCCTTTGGCATGGTACTGCAGGACACCTGGCTTTTTGAGGGGACCATTGCGGAAAATATTGCCTATGGAAAGCCGGATGCTTCCAGAGAAGAGATTATTGCTGCTGCAAAGGCAGCCAGAGCCGACTTTTTTATCCGTACGCTGCCTAAGGGATACGATACGGTTCTTGGAAGCGATGCGGAAACTATTTCCGCAGGACAGCGCCAGCTCCTTACCATCGCCAGGGTCATGCTCTGCGATCCTGCCATCCTGATCCTGGATGAGGCTACCTCTTCTGTGGATACCCGGACGGAAATGGAGATCAGCCTTGCCATGAACACACTGATGAAGGGCCGTACTTCTTTTGTGATCGCCCACCGTCTGTCTACCATTGTGGATGCGGATCTGATCCTGGTAATGCAGAATGGTACGATTATCGAGCAGGGGAATCACAAACGCCTCCTGGAATCAGGAGGCGCTTATGCGGAACTGTATAACAGTCAGTTTGCTTAATTTAATTACTGATTTAAACCATTAAATATCTTTTCAGCCGTAATCGGAAGCTCTCTGATCCGGACGCCGACTGCATTGTATACTGCATTGGCAATGGCCGGGGACGGAGTATTGATTACGATCTCACCAATGGACTTGGCGCCAAAGGGGCCTGTCGGCTCATAGCTGCATTCCAGCTCTACCTGCACCCTGCCAATGTCCAGACGGGTGGGAAGCTTGTACTGCATCAGGGAATTCTCGCAGACATGGCCGTTTTTCAGATAGGTTACATCCTCGTAAAGAGCCATTCCGATGCCCTGTACCAGTCCGCCCTCTGTCTGTACTCTTGCCAGATTTTCATTTAACGGCGTACCGCAGTCAACGGCTGATACAAACTGGATCAGATCGATCTGTCCGGTTTCCATATCTACCTCTACTTCTGCCGCACCTGCCATGAACGGAGGCGGAGATACGGGAGATGTACAGGATTCGGTTGCCTGAAGTGCCTCGTTATTAAAGCACATCGCTCTGTTTCCGATATCCAGAAGGGAAAGCTCATTTTCAAATCCTGAGCCTTCGGGCACCGGAGTGAGACGCTTTACGGATTTTCCGGTAAATTCCAGTTCATCCTCGCCGCAGCTTAAGTATTCTGCGGCCTTCTTTATAATCTTTTTCTTTAAGGTCTCGCAGGTCTTAACCACTGCGTTTCCGGTCAGGTAGGCCGTACTGGAAGCATAGGAACCGGAGTCATAGGGAGAAATATCCGTATCTACGCCGTAGACAACGATATCATCCATCTCACAGTTCAGACACTCTGCCGCTACCTGCGCCAGGGTGGTATCGCAGCCCGTTCCCATATCGGATGCACCGATGGTCATGGAATAAAAACCGTCATCATTTACCTTGATGGTTACAGAAGCCACATCTACCTTTGAAATAGATGAACCCTGCATAGCCATGGCAATTCCTACGCCGCGGACCTTTCCATTTCCCATATCCTTTCTGGGATACTTCTCATCCCAGCCGATCATTTCCTTTACACGATCCACACAGCGGTCCAGCGTGCAGCTTTCTGCCGTTTCTCCGTAATATGCAGGCATTACCTGTCCTTCACGGATCATATTTTTTTCACGCAGCTTAACCGGATCCATATGAAGCTCTGCAGCCAGCTCGTCAATGGCAGACTCTACGGCAAAAATACCCTGGGTCGCACCATAGCCGCGGTATGCGCCTGCAGACATACGGTTGGTGTAGACTACATCATAGGCAAAGCGGAAGGCCTTTGGAGTTCCGTACAGAGGAATAGATTTGTGTCCGGAAAGTCCTACGGTCGTCGGCCCGTGCTCGCCGTAAGCGCCTGTGTTGGACAGGGTGTAAACGTCGATTGCCTGTAAAATGCCTTCGTCGTCGCAGCCTAATTTTACCTTTACTTCCATCTCATGGCGGGGAGAGGAAGCAATCTGGGACTCGTAGCGGCTGTAAACGATCTTTGCGGGCTTTCCTGTCTTCATGGTAACGATGGCAGGGTAAACCTCTGCGATTACAGTCTGCTTGGCTCCGAAGCCGCCGCCAATCCTGGGCTTGATCACACGGATCTTTGACTTTGGCACATCCAGCGCATGAGCCAGGATCCGGCGCACATGGAAGGTAACCTGGGTAGATGCGGTTACAACCAGTCTTCCGTAGATATCCATATAGGTGAAGGCCCGGAAGGTCTCCATCATGGCCTGCTGATTTGCCTTTGTATGGTAAACACGTTCAATTACATGGCTGCTGCCTGAAAATGCGGCTTCCAGGTCTCCGGCCTCATCCTTACCACAGGCACAGAGATTGCGCATATTGTCAGCGCCAACGGGACAGAGGGCCTTCCAGTCCTCCTCAGGATGAACTAAAATGTCTCCGTCCTTTGCATCATGCATATCAAGAACAGGCTCTAATACCTCATATTTTACCTTGATCAACCGCATGGCCCGGTCTACACAGGCCTCGTCCTCACCTGCTACAATGGCTACCGCGTCGCCCACGAAGCGCACTCTCTGATCAAGGATCAGACGGTCATAGGGGCTGGGCTCCGGATAGGTCTGTCCTGCCATGGTAAAGCGCTTCTTCGGCACATCCTTCCAGGTAAGGATACATTCGATTCCCTGTACCTTGGAGGCTACGGCGCAGTCGATCTCACGGATCAGCGCATGGGCATAGGGGCTGCGCAGAACCTTTACGATCAGGCAGTCCTTCATGGCAAGATCATCCGTATACACCGGCTTTCCCGTCACAAGAGCTTTCGCATCTCTCTTGATCAGGGGTGCGCCTACTACACGCAGCTTTTTGGCCTCAGCGGGCCGTTTCTGTGAATATGCCATCAGTCCCTGCCTCCTTTCTGCTTTGCATCCAGATACTTTTTAACTGCACGAAGCTGGGACATATATCCGCTGCAGCGGCAGAGATTTCCGGCTAAATACTCCTTGATCTCCTCCTCTGTAGGATCCTTTAACTCCCGCTCCATGGCCAGTACGTTCATAATAAAGCCCGGGCTGCAGAAGCCGCACTGCTCTCCGCCCTCAGCGGCTAAGAACATGCCAAATTCCTCTGCCTCCTTCTGAAGCCCCTCCAGAGTAGTTACATGACGTCCATCCGCTCTGAGAGCCAGAGTGGAACATGACAATACGGGCTTTCCGTCCAGCCAGACAGTACACAGGCCACAGTTTGCTGTTTCACAGCCTCTTTTTACGCTGTAGCAGCCCAGTTCACGCACCAGATCAAGAAGCACCGTATCCGGACGCACCTCTGCCTGAACCTGTTTTCCATTTAAACGAAAGCGAATCTCCATTACCGGCTCACACTCCTTCCCTTTAAGCGCTCCATGAGGCGTCTTACATACACAACTGCCAGGCTATGGCGGTACTGTCCGCTGCCTCTTGTATTATCTCCATAGGAAACTGCGTCTGCTGCCTGCTTTGCCATTTCCTTTATGGTGTCAAAATTATCTTCTGTAAATTCTACTAACGCTGCCTTTGCCGGTCTGGCTCCGATGGATACGAACCACTGGTTGCCCAGATTTGCAGCGCAGACTGCAAGCAGCGGGAAATCCGTACTGGAATTTCTCTGGCTGATATAGGCAGCCTTTCTTCCGTCCTTTTTGATCACCACACGGACAAGGATATCTCTGTCATCCCTGTGAACCGGACGGGCTGCGAACTCTTTGATCGGCACCATGCCGCCGTGGTACAGCTCTACATAAGCGTCAAGAGCCAGCAGGCAGGTAATGATATCGGAAAATCCGAAACGGGCATATACGCTTCCGCCTACAGTTGCGCAGTTGCGCATCTGAACTCCTACGATATGTCTGGTGCACTCCTTAAAAATGCCTCCGAAATATGTATTCAGTCCTTCATGAATTTCCAACTGTCTCAGGCTGCACATAGCTCCTATGGAAAATTCCTCTTCATTTTCTTCAATCTGATCCAGCCCAAGACCGGATAAGTCGATGACCATACGCTTTGTCACGTTTGTCATCTTCAGCCACACCATGCCTCCTACTACCAGGCTGCTGCGTTTCTGGCACAGCTCGTATGCCTCAGCCAGGCTGGTTACCTTAACATAATCATCTGCTCGAAACACCTGATCGCTCCTTTCGTCATTTGCAACGTTTCCTTTTGTATCAGACAAACAGAGGCATTATAGCACGAAATACCGCTGTTTTCTACATAGTTCGCTATTTTTTCAAAAGATATGCGTCAAACATGGCCCTGGCAACAGGCCCTGCTATCTTTCCTCCGCTTCCTGACTCCTCCACCAGCACCGTAACTGCAATCTTTGGAGCTTCTGCCGGGGCAAAGCCCGTAAACCAGGCATGCGTTTCCTTTCCGGTTTCAAATTCCGCAGTTCCTGTTTTAACTGCAGCGGTGTAATCCTCTGTACGGACCGCAGAGCCTGTGCCCACATCCGTCACAGCCTTCATAAGCTCTGTGAGCTTTCCCGCCTCATCTGCCGTCATCAAAGAACCATAGGCCTCTGGAAGAAACTTCTTAACCTCTTCCCCGCCTGCACTTACTACCCGGTCTAACAGATAAGGCTTCATCAGCGTTCCCCCATTAGCCACAGCCGAAGTGATCAGGACACTGTGCAGGGGCGTGATCAGGGTAGTTCCCTGTCCGATGGAGGTCTGCAAAATCTCCCAGATATCGGCTCCGGCTTTCATATTGAAGCTGCTCTCTTTATAAGGAAAGCCGGAAAATGGCAGCGGCCGGTTATATAAAAGTTCCTCTGCCGTAGCTGCAAACCGGTTTAAATCCAGCTCCAGCCCCATGCTTGAAAATGCTCCGTTGCAGGAATTAGCAAAGGCCTTTACAAAATCCTGGCTGCCATGAGCCTCGCTGTGAAAGCATTTGATGGAATACTCTCCATTGTGATATACGCCATTGCAGTCAAAATGAAAGTCTTTGTAATTGTCCGGATGCTCCCTGATATATTCCAGGGCAGTCAGGATCTTAAAGGTAGAACCGGGAGCATACAGCCCATGGGCCGCGCGGTTTAAAAGCTGGCTTTGGGTATTGGCGCTGTCTGTGAGAGCAGCCCAGTCCGTAAGCAGCGTATTGGGATCATAGTCCGGCTTTGACACCATCGCTAAAATCTTTCCCGTGTCCGGCTCCATGGCGATCACCGCTCCTCTTCGGTCTCCCAAAGCGGAATAGGCGGTCTGCTGAAGATTGATGTCCAGAGTGGTTACCACATCATCTCCCAGATTTTTCCTTCCGCTTAATTCATTTACCGCCTGCTCGATGAGATTTACATGGGATGTAAGGAGATAAAAATTTGCCAGAGACTCAATTCCTGTCTTTCCCTTGGTGGAATACCCTACTACATGTGCAAATACATCCCCATGGTCGTAAACCCGCAGCTCATTTCCATCCTCATCCTCCTCATTGTGAGCCAGAACCGTACCGTCAGACGCCAGGATCTTCCCCCTGTGAACCCGGTCGGAAAAACGGTCCAGACGGGCATTGTAGGAATTATTGATCACCTCCGGTCCCTGTATCTGTATAAAATACCCTACATATAAAATAAGTGCCAGAAACAGCAGGGCAATTCCATAGGTAATCCTGAGGATACTGCGGTTTGCAGGAGATTCCCCTGTCTGTTTTTTTCCTTTTTTTGCCATCAGTCCTCAGCCACCCCCATCTCTTCTTCGTCATTTCGTTTAATAATATACAGTCCCTGGATCATGGCAAAGAGCATAAAGGTGCTCACAATGGAACTGCCGCCATAGCTTACAAAGGGAAGAGTCACGCCGGTAGACGGGATAAACTTCGTCACACCGCCTACGGTTAAAAATACCTGCGTCACATACTGGATTCCCAACCCAAAGGCAATCAGCTTGTAAAACATGGCCTGCATCCGGGAAGCGATCATCATAAACTGGATAAAACAGCCCAAACAGATTAAAAGCAGGCAGACGGCAAAGATGCCTCCAAACTCCTCTCCTATGGCCGCAAAGATAAAATCCTTTTCCACCACTGGGATTTTTCCCGGCATTCCCTGGCAAAGCCCCATGCCAAACCACCCTCCTGTACCGATGGCAAACAGCGACTGGGTGATCTGATAACCCGTATTGTCAATATCCGCCCAGGGATTTTTCCAGGCAGCCACTCTGCGCTTTACATGGTCAAACAGGCCAAAGGCAGCAGCGGCCGCTCCGCAGCCAAGTCCAATCCCGCCAAACAGATACAGCTTCTTTCCCGTGGCAATAAAAAGCATAAGCACATAGCTTACAAACAGGATCAATGCTCCTCCCAGATCCTTTGACAGAACCAGGATCAGCACATGGGCCGCTGCGGCGGCAGTTGTAATACAGACTTGTTTCAATTCCGTGGACTGGTAAAACATGGAAGCCGTAAAGAGCACAAAGGTCAGCTTTACAAATTCCGAGGGCTGGATGGAAATTCCTCCAATGGTAAAGGAAAGCTGCGCTCCAAAGCTCTCATCCCCTCCGATCCAGACCGCAAGAAGAGCCAGGATCCCCACCGCGGCGTAAATCCACTGGAATTTATAAATCTGCCAGAACCGCTCCATGATCCACGGGATCAGCCAGGAAACAACGGCTGCCCCGCAGATAATTACAAACTGCTTTAGAGCCTTATCTAAGGGATCTGCACGAAACATGGACAAACGGCTCAGCATAATCAGGCCTACGGCCAGAAGCATACAGGTGTTATTTACCAGAATCCGTGAAACATTCCGGTAAAAACGCCGCGTAAGGAAAATATAAACCAGGAAAAACACAGCCTGGGCTGCATAAAAGGCGGCTAAAAGCCCCGACGTCTTTTCATCCTCTGCCTTTAAAAACAATGTCATATAGGCCAGAAAATGCATAAAAAACATTACATGGTTCTGTCTGGCGCAGAGCCTTAGCTTCCGTTCCCGGTCCGGGAAGGAAAAATAGCGGAAATTCGCCCAGGTGTAGACAGCCATGAGAAAAATCATCACATATTTGGACAGTTCCAGGATCAGATTAACCATACCCTATTCTACTCCCCGCCTGAAATGGCCTCTGGTAAATTCTGTAAATGGAGGCTCTGCGTTTTCTCCTCTGATAAACTCTGCTGCAAAGGCATTTAATACTGCCTTTGTCTCCTCCCCTGTTTCTATTGTAAAGCACAGGCGCAGTCCCTCAGGAGCCAGACGCTTTACAGAATCTGCGCAGCCGTGAAGGGACACGGGAAGAGGATTTAAAATCGTATTATAGCAGAACGCACAGTGATTCTGAACCGGCAGCCGTGCTCCGGTTCTGTCCTTCATCCACAAAAGAGAGGGACATTTACTGCAGCCTTTTACGGTCTTTGTAATGCACTGGGCCGATACCATCATGGGCGCCCGGCCATAAACGATCAGCTCTGCCGGAAGCCCCTCTCTGCGGCAGGCCTCAAAAACAGGCTCCAGCTCTCTGCTGTTCAGTTCCCATGGCGCAGTGATAAAAGCAGCCTGCTCCTCCTTCAATGTGTGTACTGCCCCATGATTCCATGCATAGACGGAGGCGTCAAAGGAAGCAGAAAGGGAAATCTGCTCCTCTCTCATCCACTGTATTTCTTCAAAAGCACGGATTAAAAGGCCGTCAAAACCTGCCTGCTCCAGACAGGAACGGTATGTTCGGAAAAATCCTATGGCATGGGTCCTGAAAATGTGCGGGAGGGTAAGATAACACTCCTTTCCGGCCTGATGGATCAGCTGTACAAATTCTGCCCAGCGCCCCGGCTGAAAGGATGAAGCATCCAGACAGATCCTCCTGACCTCCGGCACGGCAAGCGCTGCAGACAGCTGATCCCCGGTTTCTGCGGATACCGTAAGATACATCGGTCTTTTACCTGCACTCTCATCCGGGACAGGCCCGGCGCATCCAGCCGCCCGGCTGCTTTTCTCACCGGAATCTGCACCGTTCTGAACTTCTCCCGCCTCCGGCGCCTTTCTTCTCCACTGATTCTGGATCGCCTCTGTAAGCGCCTCAAAGCCCTCTCTGCGCAGTTCATTTAATGCCTGAACGGGAAGAAACAGCGCTCCGCATACCTCTGCCTCAAGCTCTGTAAATTCAAAAGCCGTAGCCCCTGTTTTCCCCAGCTGGCGGATCACCTTTTCTCTGGTCATTGGCTGGTTTTTCGCAGCCTGAGGCTCCTGTCCGGAAACCGTCACAGAAATATCCCCGCAGGTCAGCGTAAGCACGGACGGAAGTCCCTCCGCTAGATATGCATACCCCTCCACAGGCTCTTTCTTCTCTGTTTCCACATATTCCCGATCCAGAAAGTCAAAGAGTTCTTTGTTCGTTTCCCGAAATTCCGGCTTTTCCTTTAAAGCGATCATGTCGCGGCCATTATGTCTGGTGTAGTAGCCGGAGGTAAAGCCTCCCCGGTCAAACAGATCCAGAAGCTCTTTTTTATCCTCCGGCTCCACATAATACCCTTCTGAACCGTATTCCAGATACCGGTCCAGATACTTCCGGTAAATCCGTACTACCCCGGCCGTATATCTGGGACTCTTCATCCTTCCTTCAATCTTCAGTGAAAATACACCTGCTTCCAGAATCTGGGGCAAAATATCCAGCGTGCACAGATCCTTCATGCTGAGGACACACTTCTGATCCTCTTTATTGACAGCCGTTCCGTTTTCCTGCTCATATACCCGGTAGGGAAGACGGCAGGGCTGGGCACACCGGCCCCTGTTACCGCTTCTGCCCCCGATCAGGCTGCTCATAAGGCACTGTCCGGAATAGCAGTAGCACAGCGCCCCGTGGACAAAGGTTTCAATATCCATTCCCGTCTCATCATAGATCCGGCGGATCTCCTCTAAGGATACCTCTCTGGCCGGCACTACCCGGCAGCAGCCCAGACGCTTCAGCTCCTTTGCCCCGTAAACACTGGTAATGGTCATCTGGGTGCTGGCGTGAAGTTCTATTCCCGGAAAATGCTCCCGAATAAAGGACAGGGCTCCCAGGTCCTGAACGATCACACCGTCCAGTCCGGCTTTATAATAGGGAAGCAGATACTCATATAATTCTCCCAGCTCATTCTCCTTAAAGAGCGTATTTACGGTCATATAAAGGCGGCAGCCATGGAGATGAGCGTATTCAATGGCTGCGATCATCTCATCCTGATCCGCATTTTGAGCATAGGCTCTGGCTCCAAACCGCGCTCCTCCCATATATACAGCGTCAGCGCCCGCCGCCACTGCTGCCTTTAAGCTTGCAAAGGAGCCTGCCGGAGCAAGCAGCTCTGCTCTTTTTTTCTCTTTCATGTTATTTCCGCCTTTCCTGGTCTTTTAACGGATCCAAAACCACATTTCTCCCCCGTTCTCTTCAGGGATAACGAAAGGATGCCCCATACGAATCCATGAGACATCCCCCCGATGCTGTCTTTTTTGTATCCTTCTATCTGCGGCCTCTGTGAAAGCCTGCCTTTCTGGCTGCCTGAAGTGCTCTTCTTGCCAGTTCTTCATCGGAAACAGGCCGAACCTCTTCTTCAGGAGCAGCCGCCGGTTCAGAAACCTCCGCTTCTTCATTCGAAACCTCTGCCGCTTCCTCTTCTGCGGTCTCTTCTCCTGTCTCTTTCCCAACCTCAGGTTCTTCCTCCAAAACAGGATTCTCCACAACAACAGGCTCTTCCTCAGAAGCAGCCGCTTCTCCCACTGCCCGGAGTTCGTTCTCCTGATGAAGCATAAGGGCTTTCATCTGCTCCGCCTCTGTCACCGCCTCAGCCCGCTCCTGAGACAGCCTTTCATTCTGGCGGGTAAGATTTCTGTTTTCCCGTTCCAGCTTCGCTAAATGTGAAGCCGTCTCCTCCAGCTGCACCTGGCGCTCCTCCAGATCCTTAAGCACAGCTTCCAGCTTCATCTGAGTGCTTACCAGCTCATGCTTTAAGCTGTAGCTCTCCTTTTCCATCCGGTTGCGTTCCTCTTCCATCTGTTCCGAATGATCCAGCGCCTTAAAATAATCGTCTGCAATATTTAACTGGATCATAACCTGCTGATAATCCGCACTCTGCTTGGAGAAACCCGGAATCCCGCGCAGCTGCATATTCTTTTCATTTACATAGCTGGCCGTCCGCTGAAGATAAGCCTCGTCCTCGCTTCCGCCCAGAGTATATATTTTTCCGTCAATTAAAACCTGTGTATAATTCTTTGTTTCCATACTTCACTCATTCTCCTGTCTGATCCGGGGAAACGTTCTTTCCCTCTAACAGAAGCTTACCACATTTTCATCCCATTTCCAAGCCCAAATGACGATAAGCGCTCTCTGTGGCCATCCTTCCTCTGGGCGTGCGGTTGATCAGGCCGTTCATCAGAAGATAGGGTTCGTACACATCCTCTAAGGTTCCGGCGTCTTCCCCCAGAGCCGCAGCCAGCGTATCAAGCCCTACAGGGCCGCCGGAAAACTTCTCAATGATCATAAGCAGGATATTTCTGTCATTCTGATCCAGTCCCAGCTTGTCCACATCCATGATATCCAGAGCAAAATCCGTCACTTCTTTCGTGATCGCTCCGTCATATTTTACCTGAGCGAAGTCTCTTACCCTTTTTAAAAGGCGGTTTGCCAGTCTGGGCGTACCTCTGGACCGTCGGGCAAGCTCTAATGCCCCTTCCGGATCGATCTCCACTCCCAGCACCCCTGCGGAATGCATGATAATGGTCTTAAGCTCCTGGGGCGTATAAAATTCCAGACGCTGAACCACTCCGAACCGGTCTCTTAAAGGAGCCGTAAGAAGACCGGCTCTGGTAGTAGCGCCCACCAGAGTAAAATGGGGCAGCTCCAGACGGATGGAGCGGGCCGAAGAATCCTTTCCCAGCATAATATCTATGGCAAAGTCCTCCATAGCCGGATAAAGTACCTCCTCCACCTGACGGTTTAAACGGTGGATCTCATCCACAAAGAGCACATCCCCCTCCTGAAGGTTATTTAAGATCGCAGCCATCTCCCCAGGCTTTTCAATGGCCGGGCCGCTGGTTACCTTCATCTTCGTTCCCATCTCATTTGCAATAATCCCGGAAAGGGTGGTCTTTCCAAGGCCAGGGGGGCCGTAAAACAGCACATGATCCAGCGCTTCCCCTCTGGATTTGGCTGCCTCAATATAGATTTTCAGAGTGGATTTGATCTTCTCCTGCCCAATATAGTCCTCAAGGCACTGAGGACGCAGCGTAGTCTCAATACGCACATCCTCCTCTGTTGCCTCTGTTGTTATGATCCTGCGTTCCATAAGTCCCTCATTATTTTCCAATTATTTCCTTTAAGTTCTTCCCTTACAGAAAGGTCAGAAATTTTAAAGAAGCCTTAAGCACATCCTCTGAATTCATTCCCTCTGTCATTTCCACGCGCTTTACCGCCCTGGAAGCCTCTGCCCCCGTATAGCCAAGGGACGTAAGGGCCTCCACAGCTTCTTTTGCAGCTGATGCCAGCCCGGAAAGTTCCTCGGTCCGGACTGCACTGCCGTTTCCGCCCCCAAAGCCGGAAATCACCTCTTCCAGATCCACCTTATCCTTTAAATCCAAAATCAGCCTCTGGGCCGTTTTGGGGCCGATACCGGGTGCCCTGGAAATGGCCTTGGCGTCGCCGCTTACAATAGCCGTCCGCAGGTCGTCGGGCCGCATAACAGACAAAATCCCCAGAGCGCCTCTGGGGCCGATGCCGTTTACGCTGATAAGCTGCTTAAACATCTCTCTGTCCTGCCGGTTAAGAAAGCCATAAAATGTCATGGAATCCTCACGGACCTGAAAATACGTATGAATAGTCACCGGAGAGCCCAGAGACGGAAGCTCTTCTAAGAGGGACAAAGGCACACGGATCCCATAGCCAATGCCTCCTGTTTCCACTATGATCATGTCCTCTTCCACTGCTTCCAGGGTTCCTTTTATATATGATATCATCGATCCAGTTCCTTTTCTCTGTGCGTTCTGCCGCTTCCGGCAGCTTTTATTTCTGACCTTCATCATAACATACCGCCACACGCAATGCAAGTGGTGTATCGAACGTATTTTCTGTTTTTAAAATACACCTTTGACAGATGCTTGCATATTTCCCTATTTTCCGCTAAACTGTCCTCAGTAACTATATCAGAAAGGAACACCATGATCACCATTAAGCATCCCATTGATTTTCCGGAAACCTATCCCCTGGACCGGATCGGGCCAAAAGAACAGCTGCTTTTCTTTGATATTGAAACAACCGGATTTTCCGGAGACACTTCCCAGCTCTACCTGATCGGCTGCGTGTACCATGACGGCTTTGGCTGGAAGCTGATCCAGTGGTTTGCAGATACCAGACAGGCGGAATCAGAACTTTTAGATGCATTCTTTGTCTTTATAAAACGTTTTAAAACCCTGATCCACTTTAACGGCGACCGGTTTGACATTCCCTATCTGGAAAAATGCTGCCGCAGGCTGGGTCTTTCCCACAGCTTTGAGGGCATGGAAAGTATGGATATCTACAAAAAAATCCGTCCTTACCGGAAGCTTCTGGGATTAGAAAGCATGAAGCAGAAGGCCATTGAGCAGTTTTTAGGCATTTCCCGTGAGGATAAGTACACCGGAGGACAGTTAATTGAGGTCTACCGCGATTATCTGCACACCCATGAAAAATCGCTCTATGATCTGCTGATCCTTCACAATGAGGATGATTTAAAGGGAATGCCCGCTATCCTTCCCATTTTAAGCTATGCAGATTTCTTTTCATCCCCTCTTTTCCCTCAGGCTCCTGAATTATGGGAGGGTGACTGTACAGAGCCCATGGACACGCCCCTTCTGCATCTTACGGGTACCGGCTCTGTTTCTGTTCCCGTTCCGCTGGAATATGCTTCCGGTCCGGTGAGTCTGGAGCTATATGAAAATAAAGCCGTCTGCACCATCCGCCTCTGCCGCGGCTGCCTTAAATATTTTTATCCCGATTATAAGGATTACTACTATCTCCCCTTTGAAGACACAGCCGTCCATAAAAGCGTAGGGGAGTATGTAGACCGGTCTGCCCGGAAAAAGGCCACTGCCCGAACCTGCTACACAAAAAAAGAGGGCCTGTTCCTCCCTCAGTTCGGCCCCTTTAAGGAACCTTCCTTCCGGGAGGATTACAAGTCCCCTCTCACCTATGTGCTTTATGATGACTCGCTGTTTTCACAGCCCCAGGCCGCAGATACCTACTTCAGTCAGCTCTTTTGCTGGCTTTTGGAACAGTAGGGCTGGAAACATTACGGGTGATGAAAAATCCCCTCTAACAGAGCTCCGGCTGCGGTAAAAAGAAGCAGAAGAAAAAAAGCTGCCAGATGAAGACGGTGTTCCCGTCCTCCGGCCCAGCCTGCAAGGACTGACCAGGTAATCCCATAAATCACCCCCTGTGGAAACAAAAGCCAGAGAAACACTGGAAGTCCCCAGACGCCCTTTTCCAATGTGAGAAAAGCCAAGGCCCCGGAAAGGCACATTCCGCCCCAGCAGGTAATGCAGCCAAAAAAGAAGGGGCTGCAGATCGTTAGACCTGCCACCCATCCTGCAGTCATCTGAAGCAGCCGCTTTGCCAGCAGACTCACAACGCCGGCTTCCTTCATTGCCTGTTCCAGCCCCCCATCTTTCAATGTCTCTGTCAGGCAGGAAATCATCCCCTTCCCCCAGAGGTCCTCCCTGCCTTCTCCTGCAAGCAAGCCCCTTCCCAGTGCTCCTTCTCCAAATAAAAGCACAACGGCTGTTCCCCCTATGATCCCGGCTCCAAAGCAGAATATAAGCCAGTCCTCATAGGAAAAACGCCGCTGTCTGAAAGCTGTCACCGTTCTGGCTGCCAGCGCCATTTTTTTCCCTCTGATCTTCATTCCCGTTTCTCCCTGTTTCCCCTTAAAACAGGTGTATGCGGCCGGAGGGATCCGTATGTATCAGGGAGTCTCCCAGTACAGGATTCCGTTTCGGTTCTCTCTTAAGACAAAGTCCTCATCATAGAGGTATTCCAGACAGGAAAATACGAATTTCATCCACACCGGCTCCCGTGCTGTACAGTTTCACTTCATAAATTCCCGGCGCACGTTCTTCCATCCTGCTCACCCTTCTGTTTTATACAAACTCGTCCTTCTTATCCACACTCCGGTACTTACGTCCGTAAGCCATAATGGCGGCAATGGTCTTTCCGTCTGTGATTTTTCCCGTAAAGATCAGCTCCTCTAAATCCTTAAGCTCCCAGGCCTCTACTTCTATGACCTCATCCTCATCCAGATGCTGATGGCTTGGCACCAGATTGTGGGCAACAAAAATATCAATGGCCTCATCGCAGAAGGCTACCGTAGTATTAACACTGATCAGATATTCCAGTTTTTCTGTCTTAAAGCCCGTTTCCTCCTCCAGTTCCCGGTACGCACACTCAATTTTGGGTTCTTTGGGATCATCCAGCTTTCCTGCCGGGATCTCCAGAGTAAAACGATCCAGTGCGTTTCTGTACTGGCGCACCATGAGGATTTTTCCTTCATCCGTTACCGGCAGCACTGCCGCAGCTCCGTCATGGTGGATATAGTCCCAATGGGCCTCATGGCCGTTGGCAAGAACCGTATCCTCGTAAATCTTTAAAATATTTCCCTGATATTTTAGCTGCCGGTCCAGACGAATCACCGGCATTCCTTCATTTTCTGGTTTCTGTGCCATGTTTTTTCCTCCCCTATTTCATTTTCTGGCATTTTTCATAGCAGGCGTCTGCCGCTTTGATCACTGCATTGCGAAATCCAAATTCTTCCAGAGCAGATACTCCCGCAATGGTGGTTCCGCCCGGAGAGCAGACCTCATCCTTTAACTGCCCCGGATGCTTTCCCGTTTCCAGTACCATTTTCGCGCTTCCAAGAACGGT
>ERZ791854.827-NODE-827-length-17855-cov-4.27247_pt1 | contig 17855 bp, 10 predicted proteins | sample MGYA00510286_ERZ791854 | MGnify/ENA primary metagenome ERZ791854 (study PRJEB30046, sample SAMN00715267) | human gut metagenome | study: EMG produced TPA metagenomics assembly of the A metagenome-wide association study of gut microbiota in type 2...
TTCCCCTTATCTGAGTATTAGGTATTAAAGCTAAGTTATTATCAAATATAGGAGCGCTACATTTGATTTCTAATGTATTAGTATCAAATAAAAAACCATAGTTTCCTGTATGCCTATCAAAATTAAGAGTTAATGAATCCAATAAAAGCATTTCTCTAAATACTAAAGCACTCAGTAAACCCTTGCTCCTATAATACTTATACATAGCCGTAGCTGGAACACTATTGTCAAACACATCACATACAGGCACAAACCCAACATTCTCTGAAGTAAATAACTTACAGCTGGTAAATACATAAGTTGACTCATCATATTCTTTCGTGTAGCCTTTATATCTTACATAGCTCCTCAAACTCAAAGCCTTCTCTAATTGATTTACAAGTACCTCGCTAAAACTCTCGTTGCCAGTCATCTCACTCCACTTAGCATATCCAGACTTAACTAAGTAAACTCCGCTACTTGTTCTACGCCAGCATTTATCATAGTTGCCAGCAGTTGCAGGCTCAGGAGAAGGAGACCTCAAGTTTCCGCCCTTGTAGTCATTTAGTAATGCCACATCAGCAATCAACTTGCTTAACCTATTTGTATAAGGGCTAACCTCACCCCAAGATGTTGTATCTCCCACTTCCTTTGCCCAAAAACAATCATTGAAACTGATTAACCTAGTTATTTTTATAAGCTCAGCTTCATTTCTTATGCTAGCATATTTCAATAGACAGTTTATGTTTTTACGCCCAAGAGGAGTTACACGCCCCTGTATCCAAGTATCTAAATACTTTAAGAATGAAATGTTCCTGTAAACTTCTATGATATTTACCTTTACATCTAAGCTAAATTTACATATCCTATTGTCTTTGTTCATCAAGTAATAAGCTCCCATTGTCATCCTCCAAGCATAGCATCAACTAAAGCATCTATCTCTTCATTGCTCTTCTCAGACTTAATGCTTTGTTCATTAAGTTCTTTCTGAGTTTCAAGCTCGCTTCCCTCTCCAATAAGTTCATACTCCAGATTCTCATAAGTACCATTATCTATTAACAACTTGTTACTCAACAAAACTCCACGCTCACTCTTATTATCCTCAACGCCATCTAAATACTCTTCAACAGCTATATCCACTACATGATGTCTAACCTCTTCCAAACAAGCCACCTCACTTTATTTTAAAATAAATAATATATCCATATACAACTACAAGCCATTTTTCAAGCTATGTCGTTTACACTCATTTATATTAACTAGTCACACAAATAAACTTATTGCTCTATATGCTATTATGTATGCTTATAAATCCAATTTCGTGCTCCACCTACTCTCACACTATCCTCAATCTCCCCAACTTCTCCTACCCAGAACCCTCTACAACCCACTTATTTGCCCCGTAATTCCATTTTAGCCCCATACCACTACTCCCATACCACTACACACCGAAAACCCTCGGAAACCCCATTTAAACTGCTTACAACCCTATATCAAGTTATCCACATAGTTATCCACATAGTTATCCACATTTCCACATTCTTCCAGCTCCAACCCTTTTCACACGTCCAATTTCTTTTTATAAGCCCAACCCACATTCCCAACTAGTAAACTAAAAGAACCCTAAGCACCAGTCTATTTGATGCTTAGGGTTCTTAACACGCCATACGTCACACTCTATAAGCCACACGTTTTACATATTCAGTTCAGGTTTAGATTCAAAGTACCCACAACCAAGCTCACAATAAGCATAGAATGTTGGGAAATCTCCGTTATGTCGAGAAGCAACGCTATAAATCTTCATACGATTTAACTCTCTTTCATGCTTTGTACTAAATACGCCAAGCACTTCATCAGGAGTTCTAATTGTCTCTGCACTCTCTCCGCCAGCTGTTACGTCAAGCTCTTCATTCGGATGAGATCTAATATAATCAATAACGTCCTGTTTAATCTGAGCGGTGCATAAACATAATGCAGGCTTTTTCATTTTCTTTGACACGTAAGCCTTTAAGTTCATGTAGCACTCACTAATTCTTTCTGTCTTTGGCATCCTTCTCATTGACAATACGTTAACCGGAGAGTCAACTACCAAAACATCAAAACGATTATAGTTCTCATAATGATATGTCAACACATCTTCCATGCTCTCTACATAACAAGCACCGTCAATAAACGATAATCTGCCACGATCTTTTGAACTAGATAAAGTTAACAGAGCTGCACTTGCTGCGGCTGCTTCTTCCTGAGAACGATACTTTCTATCCGTAATGTTTCCTTTAGAAATACTCAAGCCATTGTTCCTTGCGTCCTTACGAACTATTAAAGCAGCAAGTAGATTTCTCCATTCTTCTGGAGTTCCCTCAAGAGGCCATACAGCCACATTTAAACCAGCCTCAAGAGCACGCTCTACAAAGAAAGTAGTTAATGTAGTTTTTCCACCTTTAGGAGGTCCAATTACTTCTACCATGTTTCCTCGCTTCATAGTGCCCTTTATAGCATCTATCTCAGCAATTCCATAGGTAAGAATGCCCTCACCACCCTCAGGTTTGTTCAAACTCTCTGCATATGCATTAGAGTCAAACACTGAATGTTTGATAACACTTTTGTCATCCAGTGAATCTACTACAAGCATCCTATCCATATAGTATCTGTTAGCATCTGTAGATCCATGCAATCTAACAGTTCTCTTATGAGGCATCTTGCAATCCCAGCCAGTATCACTCATAATAAGAGCCATATTCTGAATTGTTTCTGATACAAAATCCTCTCTGAAAAGCCTCTTATAAATATTACAAGCAGTCTCAAACTCAGCTTCAGTTACAACCTTCTTTGCTAACTGTTTAAACAACTTCTCTACTGAGTTATAGAATACAGCAAACAGCTCGTCTTTTGTTGCTATACCTCCATTAGCTGTATATCCCTCTAAGTTGATGTATGGGCTATCAAGAATTAAGTCTTGATTCTGCTCTAAAGCTAGTCTAAAGTTTCCCTCTGTGAAGTAATAAGCCTTGCTCTTTGTAATAAGCTCATAAAACACAGCATACTCCTGTCTAAACACATTGTCTAAGAACACAGCTTTAAAGTTATGAACCATCTGCTTTACTGTCTGTGCTTTTGTCTGCAATGCCTCAGCATAAACAGGATCATCTTTCTTGTTCAACACCAGTACTGCCCCAAAAATAGTGTCAAGTGTTGACTTAATATTAACATCTTGCAAATTCAGCATCTAATGTCCACCTTCCTAATAAAGCTGGCTTAACTAAAAGCCAGCTTTATATTTCATTACTGCTCTGTACTCTCAGCCTCTGCATTGTCCTCAGTAGTCTTTTCCTCAGGATGATACAGATTTAAAATGTAGTCGTAATCATAACCAAGCTTTACACAATATGGCTTGCTTAATCTCTCTTTCTTAATGCAATGAGCAAATTCAATCTTGTTCTCCTGAACAAACCCAAGTAAACTATCATCTGCTTTCATACGAGGCAGTTTGAAAGGAGCCTTTCCACGAAGTTCACTGTATGTAGTCAAGTCGGTTAAATCAATGTAAGCTCCACATTTATTTCTAGTTACCATGTAGAACTTATTGTCATTCCACATAATACCTGTCTTTCCTAACTCAAAAGCAGGATAAACACTCTTATATCTCTGTCTCTTTCCACCAACAGCACTGTAGTTTACAACCATACCAGTGCCATTTAAGTAAAGAATCTTGAATCCACCAACATAATCATGAGTAGCATGAACATGAACGATACGTCCATTATCATCATCTGCACGCTCTACAAGACGCCAAATGTTATCTCTAAATGCTCCATATGTCATATCAATTGTATGCACCGGAATCTTATAACAATATCCGGCCTCAGTAAAGATCATAAGCATATCAATGTTTCTACAACTCAGTACGTTAGTTACTTTCTGAGTATCTGCCCAAGAAGATAATTTAGCCAAGTTCTCTTCTTTAAACACACGCTTAACTCCGCCAGTCTCTGTAACAGCTAAGTAAACCGGAAGGTCCTCAACCACTTCAGGAGCACTCTTCTCTTCCTTGTCAGCGTTAATCATAGACATGTCGAATACATTAGAATGACGCTCTGTAGCATATTTACTAATGATACGATGCATATCTTCAAGGATCATCTTCTTAAGTCTTAAGTCACCATCAAGAATATCTTTAAGCTCTGCAATTCTATCAGCTGTAGCCTTTAACTCATTCATACTCTTTTCAGCTTCATCTGTTGTTAAAGCGCTTAAACGCTTAGCAAAGATATAATTTGCCTGTCCTTCATCAAGACCAAGTTTCTGAATTAAGAACTGCTTTGTTTCTGCTTTCTTATGACAACGAGCAAATGCTACATATTCATCCAGATGATTCATAAGAATCTTCCAAGACTCCAACTCATGGTAGTCAGCCTCAGCAGATTTAAGCTTAAATGTATACTGTCTACGTAAACAACTTAATCTCCAAGGAATCCAGTACTTGTCTAATAAGTCACGAACACCACACTCTTTGTACTCATAGTCTTGTGTATCTTCATTCCACCAAGCAAAACGAGTAAAGAATGCAATCGAGTTACTAAAAGATGTATTCTGACGAATGACTTTCATGATAGCCTCAGGATCCACACCTCTTGTAAGCTCTAACTCAATCTTCATTTTACATTTACTGTTAGACTTTTTCTTACTTGTCTTTGTATCTCTACCTGACGTATTATCAATCTTTTTAACGCCCTTCAACATACCTTTTACATGCAGGTCCTCAAGCTCACTGATAAACCTCTCAATAGTTGTGTTGTAAGGCAGTTCGTGAATGATAATCTGATTTTTATTGATGCTATAGTTTCCTCTCAAGTAAACACCCTTAGCATACCCATCACGTACTAACTTCAGCATCTGATGCTGAGTAATATGAATATTGCCACCAGTACAGAAGTCAGGAGCACCGAGAATTTCTACAAGCTCTTCATCTGTAATCTCTGTGTTAGTAATCAGAGCCTCAACAGCTTTACAAGCCCCAGCTAATGTATAAGTAGGAATATATGTACTTGTACCAACTGCTACACCATTTGTATTGTTAACAAGAATATTCGGGAATGATACAGGCAGAAGTCGAGGCTGCTTTTCCTCAAGCGAGAAGTTATCAACCATATCAACTGCATTTTCATTCAGTCCACCAAACATCTCATTCTTAGCTAAATCACTTAAAGATGCCTCAGTATATCTCATAGCTGCCGGTACATAATGCTCTGAAGACCAACTCTTACCAAAAGATCCCTGCCCTTTAATCAAAGGAGCGTTTAAAGTCTCATGCACGTCTACCATATTAACTAATGCTCCATAAATAGAGCTATCTCCATGAGGATGAAAACGACCCATCGTATCACCAACGATACGAGCACATTTCTTATTTGTACTGCCCTCTGCCTTAAGCAGATGCATGTCATAAATAACAAATCTCGTTACCGGTTTAAAGCCATCAATAAATGGAAAAGCTCTATCTACAATAACTGATTTAGCATATTCCATATAATACTTCTTGATTGCATCAGCCATGTTCATACGCTCTAAATTATTTGTTCCATTAGCCTGTAAACTCATTCTCTCTTCTCCATTCTTTTATAAATTATACCCTATATTATATATAAGTCTCTGGCAAAGCATCTAACTGAACTCCAACGCCTCTAAGGAAATAGCCTGTCGCTCCATGAACTAAAGTACAATTCCTAATTTTCTTCTGATGTGCTAACTGCTGTACCTGTTTTAAAGGCATTGGTTTCTTAGCCTTGCCATTTGATACGACATAACCAATCACATCATAAGATCCTTTCTTAACTACTTTAGCTACTAACATATAAGGAGCTAAGCTTGTATTTTCCTTAAGTTCTCTCTTAGCTTGCACACGCTGAGCAATGTTATTACTCTTAGTCTCTTCTTTCAGCCTATCTGTTCTCTCTACATTAGCCATTGCCTCTCGCAATCTCTTTAAGTAGTCCGCTAAACTCGGTTCTGTTATCTGCACCACTTTTTGTAATGCCGAAGCATCAATAATCACAGGAATTGTATGCTCTTTATCTGAACCTCTACGATATAAAACAAATGTATTAGGCTTTAACTTTCTTCTTATTGATTTACCACTTTGTTTAAGTTCTATAGCGTAATCAACACTGTTAGACTCAGTAGCCTTAAAGAGCAATACATCTTTAAAGCCTGCACCACCAGGCACAACAACTGAGTAAACCTTACCATTCTGCATAGCTCCAATAGTAAGTTTATGCCCATTCATCATAGTACAATGATTCATCAAATCATTTCTTGATATCATTCTATTGCCAGATAATATGCCTTTCATGCACACATCGGGACTGCCAGGAGTTCTACTCTTCTTTTCATCAGGAGTTAAAATCCTAATCTCAGCAATGTCCCTTATAACTTGTCCACGCATAAAAGCTTCATTAGGAAGCTTATTAACATATACAACTGATTTCATAGGACTTCACCTCATAAATTTTATATTTCACTACGCCTTTACAGTTATTAAGAGAGGACATCTCTATGCCCTCTCTATGTTTATTATTCCTCAATTACACGTACAGATGAGAAATACTCTTTGATTAACTCTCTACGAGCGTCAAGGTCATTTCCAAGAAGCTGGTCACACAGTTCATAGAGTACATATCTCTCTTCCTCTGTCTTAGGATATCCAATCTGCACCAGTCTACGAGTAGCAGGATTCAGTACTGTGTTGTACATATCATCCTCAGAGTTCTCACCAAGACCCTTAGAACGCTGAACAGAGATCTTATTTTTAGGAATGCCCATCTCATTTACAAGCTTATTGATAATCTTGTCACGCTCTGCATCGGAATAAGCATATAACTTCTCTCCCTTACCGTAGTCAATAAAAAACAGAGGAGATAAAGCCAAGTAAACATGACCATATCTAATGACTGATGGGATGAAACGAAGCATAAACACAAGTAACAGACAAGTAATATGTCCACCATCTACGTCAGCATCAGTAGTAATGATGATCTTGTTGTAGTTTAACTTGTTAATATCAAACTCTGGTAAGTCCTTTAAAAACTTATCCTCTGTCTCAATTCCACACCCTAAGATGGTTAACAGGTTCAGAATGATCTCTGACTTTAATAAGAACTCAAACCCTTTCTTTAAGCAGTTCGGGATTTTACCACGCAGAGGAAATACAGCCTGTGTCTCACCATCTCTAGCAGATGATACAGCACCCTTTGCAGAGTCACCCTCGATAATAAAGATCTCACACTTAGACGGGTCTTTACACTTAGCAGGTAATAACTTCTCAGGTTTCTTACCAATCTTATGAATGTCCTGAGTCAGCTTTCTAATTGTCTCTTTCTTAATAGAAGCCGCTTTATCTCTAGCAGACTTGTTCAACATAATCTGCTCAAACACCTTATCGAACTCTTTCGGGTTCATACTTCTCCAAGTGTTAAGACCCTCAACAACTGCAACCTCGGTTAAACCTACTAATGCATCATTCTTTAATGCTACCTTAGTCTGATTCTCAAACTTAGACATCTCACTCGGACAACGAGTTTCAGATGTAGCAGCAATCAAGCCAATAACATCATTTACTTTGATTGACTCATTTTTCTGAAGCTTTCCTAGCTCTCTTCCAGCCTGTGTAAACACCTTGACTACAGCACTTACAATAGCTTCCATTGTCATTCCGCCCTGGCTCAGAATAGCACCATTGTGATATACCTCAATAAATGCTAAGTCCTCCTCAAGATTTGTGTTAACCTCTTTAACAAATGTGATAGCTCCATTTACAGAGCCATCATAGTTAAATCTTTCCTCAAATACACCTGTCTGAATATAATAGTCATTGCATACAGCTGACTTAGAGAATGTTAAGACTTCTTTAGTCCAACGACCCTCTGAAGTTCTTCCATCTACGAACTCTGCCATACCTTTTTCAAAGCAGAACTCTTCCGGATCAGTGTTCTTATACTCTAATACAAGACGAGCACCAGGAACAACCATTGCTTTCTTTCTAAGCTTATCAGTATAAGAAATCTTAGATACATTGTTAACTAAGAATACATCTACTGACGGTCTGAATCTAATGTATGTACCGGTCTGTGCTCCAGGCTCAGCAGGAGTTTCAATTAAACTTCCAACAGGATATCCATTTTTGAAGTTCATCTCATAATGCATAAGCTTACCAGCATCATTTACTCTGTTTACTCTAACCTCCATAAAGTCAGATGTATACTGAGCTGCGGTACATCCAATACCATTTAAACCCTCAGATGAACTATATGCCAGTGTACCACCCTTACCAGAAGCATACAAAGTACAGAACACAAGTTCCCAGTTAAATTTCTTAGATTTCTCATTGTACCCCATTGGTACTCCACGACCATGGTCAATAATTGTAACTGTATTATCATCCTCTACAATGATACGAATCTCTTTACCATAGCCCTGTCTATACTCGTCAATAGCATTTGCAATGATCTCAAAAATAGCATGAGTACAACCGGCAATGCCATCTGAACCGAGCAATGTAGCGGGTCTCTTTCTAAGACCCTTAGGACCCTCGTTCTCTTCGATACTCGTATCGCTATAACCATTATTGACTGCCTTGTTCATATCAACTGACATGCTTAAGTTCTCCTCTCATTTCTACAATTCATTTAAAATTTATACCCTTTACTATAAAAATGCTATATTTCAGGCTACATAAATCTCTTATAAGCTTTCATCATCCTCAAAGATAACATCGCAATCAAATAAACCTAAACCATTTAAGTCAGGATCATCTAAACTCTCACTGCTACTCTCTAAACTCTCACTGCTACTCTCTAAACTCTCACTTTCCTCATGCCTATCAAGTATAAGCTCTCCATCTCTAATAGAAGCCACTACGTCATTTTCATCTGCCTCAAGAATTTCATCATCTGTACCCACTAGACTATCTGTTCTACTACTATTCTTAGCATGCAGTTTAATATCTTCAACTGTTAAAGATACATTGTTCATATTTTCTGAAGCATCCTCTAAACTTAATCCCTTGCTTACCATTTTATTAAAGCTAATCCACTTTTGAATAGATACCCAGTTATTACACATAGGGCATCTATAATACTTGTCTCTGCTCTTTACAGGTCTATTCCATACATCTATGATACTCTTAAACTTTCTTCTCTGCTCACGAGTTAATGAAGATCCAAAAGAGTATGCATCCACCTGTTCAACTGTGACTAAGTCCTTACAATGTGGACAGTTTAACTCAGTATTTAATGTAATCTTCTCCACTCTTACTCGCTCCTTTGCTGCTTCTTACGCATACCAAACAATAATAATGTCTCAGAAAATCTATCCATAGATGCAAATCTTTCATCACTTGTATACATATTGTACATAAATGATGAATCAATTCCTCTTATAGCTCTGTAAACCATAATTCTTCTGTCCGAGAATATCAATGTAGGCTTATCTCTATAAGCCCTAAGCTTTAGAAGGGTCTCTAATGTTGAGAACTCATTTATAACGATATCATCTGCTTTCATAGCGTTAGCAGTCACTCTTGGGTCACCACTAGCCATGTAGCAACACACTAAATCTGCATCCACATAATCTGAAAAGCTATAAGTACAAGGATCAATTAGCTCTTTTCTGTCCTTTACTTTTCCTATGTACTCATTCTTCAAATCTGTAAGCTCTATCAGGCTCTTATAAGGCACTACCCTCATATTATTTGAGTATGCTAATTTTATCAAAGTATTAGCCAATGTTTCCTTGCCACAACCATTCGGAGCGCTAATAAAATAACTATGTGATGGAAGCTTTCCACCTCTCATGTCTACAATAAGCTTGTTTACTGTATCATAGAACTTATCTCTGCTGCTCTTAGGAGATATACAGCCATCAAACGTATTTAATAAGTTCTCAATAAACCTCTCTGTGTAGTCTTTATTGTAGTAATCACTCATTCTGCTCTTCTTTATAACACCCAATGTAACAAGGTCTTTAGCTGTCTCTCCACTTGTTAAAGACTTAGCCCTACTTAAAGCTTCTTTAGCATTTACTATTGATTTATTTCTTTTCGATGTACAATTACATCTAATCTTAATACCAAAATCTCCAGTATAGTATCCAGCACCATGACATAACTCACAATCAGGAAGCCCGCACTGTAATTCAAATTCATTTTCAATGCCATTATCAATCTCATTCGCTAACATCATTTCAGCAGATATGTCTGAATCCTCGTAGTCAGACTCTACAGCTCTTGTAAAATGCTCTTTTATCTCGTTAGAGATACGAACATCTGCAATATTGTTATCATATGAACTTTCAGATTTATGCTCTATGTCCTCTTGAATGGCCTCTTGCTCATTCTCTTCAGAAGTAGTTTCTTCATCTTCTGTGCTTGCATAATCACTCAAGTTTGTTCTACCAGCTAAACCACCCATATTTATGCTTGTATCCTCAGTACCAAGTTCATCCTCTACATTAAAATGCTTACTATCCTCTGCATCAGTTGCTTCTTCACTTTCATTAAGCTCCTCAGCATCTGTTTCTGGAGTATCTGAGCATGTAATGCTACCATCTGTATGTTGCAGTACTGAATCATCTTCCAAGTTTGTATCTTTCCCAGCAGTGTAAGCCACTTCATTTTCATTAGCATCTCCAGCATTAACAGAGCTTTCCTCCACAGATAATACTGCTCCATCAGAGTCAGCACTGCCACCTGAATTTTTATTATTGCTCTCTGTATATAAAGCTTTGTCAGAGGGTCTCTCAATGCTTCCACACACATTACAATGACTATCGCCCACAGCACTCTCCACAAGACTCTCTCCACCCCCAGCTGTTGAATGATTTTCTGATGTATTATCCAGTTTAGACTCAGAGCTAACTAAAACTTCACTACCTTCCACCTTTTTCTCAACCATAGCTTCACTACTTTCAGTGCCATTGAAATTAGTGGTACTGTCATCTGTTTTTTCTTCTAAGCCAATTTCAGATGCTCCCTCTTTTCTAACTTCTCCAATTAAACCACACTCTAGATCACAACTTAATAAACTACCCGTATACTCCTGGGGTTCTACATAGTAGTCAGATATTAAGAGATTATCAATAGAAATACCAAGCTTATAACAAGCTGTACTGATCTTTCTCTTAAACTTGTCAGCTATTACAATAGAACCATCTCTGTCAACATAAGCCGCTGAAGTCTTAACAAATGTAGTCATTATTCCAGAAAGTATTCTAATCTCATTATCTCTGTTGTCATCCACAAGCCTAGCATTAGAAATAGAGTCCTTATATGAAAGCATAACGTTTACTAATTCACTGTGAGAGCACTTCATATAATTACAGGTTATACTATCCCATAACCAGTAAACACTTCCATTTCTAAATGTTGCATTTGGCTCCTTAAGATCTGCCGGTTTTATTTTTCTGTTACTCACTGCTATAATACTAATCATTCTTACTCACCTTTTTAAAATAAATATACCCTATTTACTTTAAAGCTGGTTTACAGGTAGCCACTCCGTAACTACCTGTAAACTTCTATTTTATGCTTTTGTTCTGCTCTCTCAAGCTTTCTTTTATCTTAAGTTGGCCTTATGCTTTTGGTATGCCCTTACCCTCAATTACCTTGAAGTCTCTCCAAATCTTCTTGCACTCGTCAGCTACCATCTGGTCCATTTTCTTAGCCGGAATGCTTGGGTCAGCTATCTTTGTCATATTAGCACCCATCACATAAGCATATGAAAGAGCATAAAGCTGATCTATATTGAACTTAGGGTTCAACATACTTCTAATGTCAGTCTTTGTCTCAAGCTCACATCTAAGGAACTCCATGTTCTCAACAGGATAAGCAGGGTCAGCAAATACTCTGCCTTTGTATCCTTCTTTCTCTGTCAACCATACAACACGCATCTGTCTAGCAGATAACTTCGGATTTGCAATGACTCTCGGGTTAACACCAGCCACCTTACAAGCCCTCAGCTCTTTAAGCTGCTCAGGTGAGAAAATGTCACTTAACTTACTTAAAGCTTCTTTATTGTCCATCTGCTTTACAGCCTTAGCTTCAGGTGATGAAGGCTTAGGAATAACTGCTGGTTTAGCCTTCGGAGTAGTTCTATTTACAAGAATACGCTCAATCGGAAAACCTTCTGCTACATAAGATTTATAATGAGGTTTTCTACCAATTGCCTGCACTAAAATTGCATTAGCAAACGAAATATATCCATTTTGAGAGTACTTAACTCCTATTTTGATAGCGTCCGCTAAACTAATACGCTTTACTGCCCCATCCTTGTCGGCTATTCTATATCCAAGCACATCATCCTCATTTGTTAAGTTGACAACCGTAGCAAGAATGATTCTAACTCCACCCTCTTTGTTCTTCTCTAATGTGTAACGAGAAATATCTCCACGAGTTGTCTTAATTCTACCGTTCACTACTTCAAAATTCATGCAAACACTCTGATTTTTCATGTAGAAATTCTTTAACTGCTGCTCTGTTACTCTGTTAAGTTCATATTTAAATACAGACTGCTTATTAGCGTTAATTTTCTCATGCTCTGTCAGAACTCTATAAGTATTAGTTGATGCCTCATAGGCTAACACATAAACTCTAGTCATTTTCAATCCTCCTAATTACATTGCATTGTCAAAACGCTGAATGCCCCCACATTTTTCTGACACAGCCTCCCACTCAGGATAATGCTCGTCAAATGTAGAAGACATCATATACTCTAACAAGAACGGAACACCCTCACCAATAGAGTTAAGAATACCAAATGCAATGTCAACTCTACCGCTATCAGCAAGCTTCAAAATATACTTCATTGCGTTCTGGAATTTCTTTACTGACTCTAGTGAAATATCACCTGTCTTATCAAAGATAGCAGCGTCAGAATTTAACATTTCAATGACAGCACCCACTAGACTCATTGTACTCATGTATAATGACTCAATTCTATAATGCTTGAAGTTCAAGTTAAGAGCTGAACCATTTAAAATGTCAGGCACCTTAATCATCTCGTCCTGATAAGCATAATATGCAGCGAACTTAACAGCTAAGTCTGCTCCAACAGCCGCACCAGCATAAATTGTACATTGACGAGGATCAAGCATACCACCTATACGCTCTTCTTTCTTTTTAAGATGACTGCTTAACTTAGCCCAGCAACGAGGATTTGCTTCTTTTTCCTCGTACTCAACATCATCCATGCTCTTAATTCTATGCAACATGCCTAAAGGACCACAATCAGCCTGCTCAATAAACCCGATTACTGCCGGATGAACAGCATTTTTAATAGCCCATTTCTTCCAAGCCTCAAAGCTAACATCAATTCTAAAGCAATCTGCTCTAGCCATTAAAGCATACTCAAGACCCTGGAAGTATCCGCCATCTGTCGGACCGTTACCAAGAATTACTACAAGCCACTTAGGTGGTAAATGATAGTCACCAATACTACGGCTCTTATCTGTTAGCTGCAATGCCGCACCTCTAACAGCCTGTCTAGCCGCAGTAAACTCGTCAAGTAGTAAAATACCAACCTCCGGATCCCTACCAACATGAGGGAACTTAGACACGTCAGCAAAACGCATCAATGTCTCACCAGTAGCCGGATCTGTCTGAGGAATCGGAAAACCTGTTAAATCAGTTTCCTCATAGCTGCTCAGACGCATTTCAATAAGCCCAATTCCTAAAGGCTTACAAACATTGTTCTCAATACACTCAGTCTTACCAATGCCAGACTTACCTAAACCAAGGATAGGCATCTCATAATCTTCCATCTCGATTCTGTCTCTAATGTACTCACAGAAATCATTGATGTTCACATGTTGCATGTTAAGATCTGCTTCTCTGCTTAAGTTATCATCATTTCTCATTGCTTATCTACTCCTTTATCATTTATTTCTTAGGAATTAAAGGTGCCACCTTACCAAATGAAGGCTTATAATCTCTATAATTGCCTTTATTTATAATCCATAATGTCTCACACTCTTTTGGTCTATATGACTTATCTATTGCACTAAAGTAACCATCTGTAATCACAATGACTAGCTTTGGTTTATGCTTCCTGCGATTCTCTTGAAACCACCTAAATAAACAAGTTGGGTCAGTTCCACCAGATGACTTATACTTCTGATTACGAAGATTCACTAAATCTCTAGCACTCTTAAACTCATAAGGCCCATCCACAATTGTAGACCAGTACATTACACTTCCAGTAAGCTTTAACTTCTTTAATAATGTAATCATATACTGAAAAGCCTGATATAACATATCATCATCAACGCTACCAGACACGTCTATGCAAACGAACACATCTTCCTCTGCATTAGACACATAAGGAACTCTGCCCTTCATCACTAAGCCATGATTCATCATTTTTCTGTTAAGCTTCTTATAACTATAATCTTCCTCACTTAATTTAGTAAGGTACCTCTTAACAAACTGTGTCCAAACAAAATCTCTCATGACAGACTCATTAGCTATACGAAGCATCTTTGAACCCTGTAAGCTCTGTGTCTGCATCAAATCTTGAGCACGCTGAGTTATCTTTCTGATGAAGTTCTTTCCCCATTCCTCACGAGCTTCTTGTGTATCTCCATGGTCTTTAGTATCATCATCCTTGTATAGGTCATACCCAACATGATTACCATCATTAGGAAGAGGAGCAACCTTCTTACCATTGAAAGTTAAGCCATCATCTGAACCCTGTCCACCATCTGAACCCTGTCCACCATCTGAACCCTGTCCACCATCTGAACCCTGTTTACCATCATCTGAACCCTGTTTACCATCATCTGAACCCTGTCCACTCTGATTTCCTCCATGTTCATCACCATTTTCAGATAAACTACTTGAACTGCCTGTTCCAGACTTGCCTTGATTCTGTCCATCCGAACTCTGACTATTGCCATCTCCATCTTGCTTATTATCTGAACTATTGCTCTGGTCTTTTCCATTATTGCCTTGATTCTGTCCACCATTGCTATCTGAACCACCAGACTGTTTATCACCAGAACCCGACTGATTCCCACTACTTCCATCTGCTCCACCAGAACGGTTCATCTTATTATTGTTCTCAGCCATTAACTTGTCGTAAATCATTTCAACAGTCATATTTTCAACGTCTATGCTCTCTTCATATAAAGCTTCCTCATATCCAGCATCAGAAAAGAATGTATGAAACTCCAAACCAATAGGAGCAGTTTCATTATACATAAGCTTTGTAACAGGTACACCAGGTCTACACCCATAGTTTACTGCTATCATCTTATTGATAAACAAGTCACAAGCTACATTGTAAATATACTGATCTCTGTTCTTTCCTCTTATATGATGCATCATTATTACATGAGATAACTCGTGTAATAAGATCCAAGATATTTTAGGAAGCTCTAGCTGTGCTACATTAGGTACCACGATAAACAGTTTGTCATCAGTCACACCCATTGTCTGTAATCCACCAACAGGCTTGTCATACATAACTTTCTCTAATGTCATATAGCAAGCATATAAGAATGGGTCAATATACTTTAATGTCAGAGCCGCCATAATGATCTTCTCTTTAAATGTTATTGATCCACCATTAGCTATTGCTATTGCTGAATTGCTATCTACGTCATCTCCCTCAGAAGTGCTCTTTGTACTAAGCACGCCTTTGTTCTGCATTGCACGAGCTTGTAAAGCCTCTTCTCTTGCTTGCTGAATCTGTCTAATTGTATCTTCGTCTAAGTCATAGTCCTGTCCACCAACTTTGATAGTCCTCTTAGCCTCTCTTGCTGCTAAGTTTACTCTCTTTTCTGCTCCACGAGATTCTCTCTCAGACCTCTCAAGTTCAGATATAGCCTTATTTTTCTCATGCGCAGCCTTTATCTTTTCATATGCCTTAGCCTGCTCTTTGCCTGCTGTAGCCCACGCAGGCTTGCTATCTTGCTTGCTATCTTGCTTGTTGTCTTGCTTGTTGTCTTGCTTGCTATCTTGCTTTTCTACTGGAGCTACAGGCTTTTCTTTCTCTGCTGCATTTTGTCTAACTGGAGCTACAGGCTTCTCTACCTTACGCTCCATATTTATCTCAGGATGAGCATCTAAACATGCTTTTACTCTTGCATTTGCTTCTGATAATGTTAAGAAGCTCCCACTTGCAGACTGTATATGATTATATCCATCTATAACAGTGTTAATTAAACAAACATTGCTATTCCTTATCTTCTGTACAAGCTCACTTTCTAATCCAACAGCTACCTTACCATTTCCATCAGATATAGCAAAAATTGAATCACGCTTTCCTCTATAAACTCCAAGTACAGTTAATGCTAATCCGGATTCAACTACCCTAAAATTACAGTTATTTACAACATCTTGAGTGATTTGAAATGAATATAACGGATAATCACCCATTTTACCAGAGGTTGATATAAGAACCCCGCGATTAACACCTAAGTTATGTATTTCTACTGAATGCCCTAATATAGCTGCTTTTAAAGACTCAGCCGGTAAACTTCTACCTTGAAAGTCATCTGTACTGACCATAAAGTAGCTATGTTGCTTTTTTGAGGCTCCTAACTGATTACGCCTCACCATAACTAAAGCCATTTCCAACCTCCTTTATAAATAAAATTTTTATTTTCATTACATCCTCAAGATTGTATTATAGCTATTAACAAATAGCATAAAGCTTCAAATATATTTTATAAGCCTATAAGCTCAATAGAAGCACCACATCCTTATTAAGTCTGTGGTGCTTTCACTTACTGTAGGGTTAAGCTATTTCCATTGATAGCAAATGATTTAATTGTACTATTCACAAATTCAGACTTAGTTGCAACATCAGCTGCATCTCCCTCTTTATACATGAACTTAAAAACTATTGTCTGCTTCAAGGAACTCTCAATAGGGTAAATAGCAACAGCTACTGTATATAAGTAATCTTCTACTACGATTGTATCCTCTTCAGACTGCTCAACTACTTCTCCTGTAAGCTCGCCATCTTCAATAGTAGCTGTCTCTCCTTCAGCAGTCGGGTCTGTACCATCTGTACCCTCAGCACTCTCTGAGGATGCTTCAGTATTCTCTGTGCCATCAACGCTCTCTGAAGATGCTTCGGTACTTGCTTCGGTACTTGCCTCTGTTGTTTCTTCAGCACTTCCTTCTGCTACACTCTCTTCACTTATGCTCTCTTCTGAATGAGGCTTTGTCATTTCCTCTTTCTGAACTGCAAGATCTCCATTCTGAAGTTTAGCCACCTTTAAACGAACTGTAGCTTGCTTACCTGCAAGCTCTCCATTTGCTAAGAAGATATTAGAAGGAACACCAACTGCTTCACCCTTAATTGCTTCAAGATGAGGTTTAATGTAGTCATCATAAACCTTTGAACCAGTTGATCCTCCCATATACTCATAGCAGTCAACCTCACCGTATATGCCACTACTATGACTCATCTCTGCATGTCCACTTCCAGCCTGTATAGTCCAATTCTGATTCGGTTTAAACTGAACATAGTCAGTAATCTTTAATAAGGTCTGATCCTGAATTTCACGTACAGGAGTTACTTCAATCGGATTAGCCATGTTAATTTTGTCATCAAATGAGAAATATGCTCCTTTATCCACAGCCATCTGATAGAATTTTGTAACATCTGCCGCAGCACTATCATTCGGGTTATACCCAGCAATAATCATTGCTAATTCATCAGTTTTCTTACGCTCAGCACTTAAGTTACTGTCTAAGATGTTTAACTCCTTCTCTAAATCTGCTTTTGAAGGACCTTTATCTCCCCCACAACCCGTTAAACTCCCTACTAACATACATGCTGCCTGCCGATTCTTTTTGAGTCGCTTGAGAAGTGGCT
>ERZ791854.851-NODE-851-length-17220-cov-51.3859_pt1 | contig 17220 bp, 20 predicted proteins | sample MGYA00510286_ERZ791854 | MGnify/ENA primary metagenome ERZ791854 (study PRJEB30046, sample SAMN00715267) | human gut metagenome | study: EMG produced TPA metagenomics assembly of the A metagenome-wide association study of gut microbiota in type 2...
AAAGATATATACTGTCCGTCCCACGCGGACATTTTCCCAATTTTGTCCGCGTACGGCGGACAGCACTTTGCACAATAAAAGCGGTGTCCGCCAGGGAAAGACACCGCTTTTGCAAACTATTTCATTGCATTTGTTCACTTTTTAATACTTATTATAACACATATGCCCGAAATTTTTATGCATTTTTCCAACTTGACAAATACGCTTTACCCGACTAAAGTGTTAGTCCCGTCTAATTGTCTATACAATTCAACAATTATTCACGTTTTCCTCCCGATTCACACACAATTCTTCCGTTTTATTAACTCATTTTACCCGAAAAGTGGGCAAAACCGCCAGTTTGTCCGCGGGTCGCGGACACATCGGAAACGGGGACTCACTTTAGTCTGCTAAAGTGTCCGCGAGTGACGGACACGGCGCGTCCATTCGCTTCGCTCCCGTCCGCGCCTGCCCTTGCGGGGTCACCGCTCCGCGGTTGCCCGCGGCTGCCATGTGGTTGATTATATGTGTAACGTTTGTGATCGCCCGGTGTCGTCCGCTCCGCGGACTGCCTGTTATTTATATGTGTAAAGTTAGTAATCGTGAGTGATCGCTCGGTTGTCCGCCGATGACCGCCGGAGGCGGTTGCCCTCCGGGTGGCGGACACGGGCGCGCCTGCCCTCCGGTGTCACCGCTTCGCGGTTGCCCATGGTTGCCCACGTCGTCCGCTCCGCGGGATGCCCGTTGTTTATATATGTGTAATTCTTTGATACTTAGTTAATTAAAAGTTTCGTTATTTAATTAACATCGTATGCAGATAAACAGTTACTTAGAATAGCAAAGAAACATGGATATAGGGAAATGTATGTTTCTTTTGTATCAACTGTCCACATAATAAGTGGTATATCATTACTAACGCACAAATTGTAAAATTTTTCGTTGAAATATATATAACCACCGCTCATCGCAACTGTGTTTGTATCTGTTCTTAATGATTGTATTTGTCTGATTACAGACATAAAACTGTTATCATCAAGTGTGGCTGAATATCCTGCGCCAATTCCTAATTTTGCATTAGGTAAAATGTTTTTTACCATAAGTAAATTATTATATGAAAATGATATAAACCATACATTATCAATCATTCCATACTTCTTTACTATATTAATAATTGAATTTACCATATTTTCTGTATAAACAACTTCGTCTTTCAGTTCAATAAATGGTTTTAATCCATTTGATTTGCAAAAAGACATAAATTCATCAAAAGTAGGAATATGTGTCCCTTTGTATTTTGCATTTTTCCAGATACCAAAGTCATAAGTCAATGCTTGCTGATAGGTTATATCTCTAATCGCAATATCACTTGTTAGTTTTGACCCGTCTGGATTTCGTGCTGTTCTGTTGATCGTGGCATCATGTAATAATACTGGTATATTATCAGATGTAAAAAGAACATCAGTTTCGACATACACAAAACCCTCTTTTGCTGATAACTCAAAAGCAGGAATTGTATTTTCGGGTGCAACTGTATTGAATCCTCTGTGATTAATAAAAATAACATTTGATGTAATATTTTTCATTTTTTTATTAAGATCAATTATATCTTTTTTTTCATTTTCTACTACATCAGTTATTCTCATATTAGAAGAAACATATTCTGGAGACAATATTTCACCAGTATCATAAAAATCAATTACAAACTGATAATTTCTATATTTATTTGATAATTCATTAAAATTGACAGAATGAATGTATAGTGTATTATCGAAAATCTTGATAAAATCACTTCCATTCCACGTTCCAATATATACGTCATTTTGAAAAGCGCATACATACATTCTATATGACGATTCTACAATATATCTTTTGTTGACAAAACTTTTTGTCCTACACCAAGTTTTACTTTCTGTTTTAGTTCCGTCAACGATAGCGTAATAACCTTGTTCAATTTCTAATATCGTTGAATAGATATTATTGTTTAATTCTGTTTTTACTGATGTGATTCTTAATCCTGTTGATTTAGAATCTGCGGCGGCATTTTCTATTGTTAATGACTTGTCGAGTGGCGGATTTGATGGATTAGTGATATTAGCTGTCAACCATGTTGTTACGTCATTGCTTACAGTTGGTGTCAACAAATTCAGCAGTGCTCCGCTATTTTTCATTTCTTCTATTTTCTTGTTGACTTCACCTTGTAAATCGAGATTTGTAAAAAACTGATTGATAAAATCATGTAATGCTTTATAACTTTTTACAAGTTCATCCTGCGCATCAAACATTTCTTTTACTGTCTTAAACAGCACAACGAATTTGTTTTCCAGACTCAACGTTCCATTGAAATCATACGGAATCCCCCGCACACTTGCTACAACTTCACACGCCTGCGTAATCATTTGACCGAAATCGGGCAAACTAGGAAAATTTGGAACTGTAGGTTTCTTTTCCATTATTATCCTCCTTAATAAAATTGATAGAAAAGTTCTTTACAGTCATCGCAGATACGTTTGTTAAGATTAAGGATAGTATCGCGGAATCTCTGTATCTCTAAAGAGTAACTTCCGTCAAACCCCTCATCCTCAATCGTATCATTGTTATCTGCGTGATACGTGTCATTGCTATTGGTTTTTGTGGTATTCTCGCCATTACTGATCGCGCTGTTGTGAATCGTATTTTGCCCCCGTTCCATCGTAGATGCGTAATTCGTTCCGGCAAAATTGATCTGCGGATTGTCAGAGTGAATATTTTGTGTGTCGTTATTTGTATCGGCTGATGTTGTGTTTTTTGCTGTGCTGTCTCCGGAGATCACACCAGTTCGTGTATCATCTTTCGTACTTGTTACTTTTCGCGTACTCTTATGAGTAATCAGCGGGTTATACTCAAAAGTAATACTCCGGTACAACTGCTCATAGTATGGCATATTGAGTGTGAGAATCTTTTTTAGATGATATTGAAATTCTCCGACAGTTTCCAACCCGATCTGCTCGCGGAAATACTGCAAACAGAACGTTTTTTCGAATGCCAGCTTTACAGCGGCATATTCCACGGAATCTGCATCCACATAGAAAGGAAAATCAAAATTGAACACCAACGCAACCGCTTTTTCGATCATACCGTCAATGTTTTGCTTTTCGAGGGGATGTATGACGTTATCTGCAATGACCAACTGTTCAATGGTATTCGTCAGTGTTTTGGTTTCGTAGTCATATTCAAGAAACATCATTCCACCTCCTTATCATCTTCTTTGTTGTCAAAAACATCTGGTCTGTTAATCGGTGTCACCATTTTCGAATTAAAGCGAACATGGATATTAAGACCGTACATTGCGTTAATCGCGTCAAGTCCTCTCTGAATGGTTGCCAGATTTCCGTTTCTTGTCAACTCGATTTCTCCATCGTTGTAACTCGTTTCCGCGGAAACTAGCCGTTCCGGTTTTTCAACGCCGCTTGCTTCGATTCCAAGGTCTGCCAGACACTCTGCCACTTCTCTCTGTGCGGCAGTATCTAACTCGTTAAAAATCGGCTGTACTTTCAGATCAATCGTGTCAATCTGAATCTGCTTTCTTAAATCGTTTTTCGCTTTGATAAATGGAATATTTTTAACCCACTTCTGAATAAAATTATCAATCGACAACTTCTGTGTACTATCCCCGCTGATGACAACTGGCGTCCTCTGCTGAATGACGTTTACCCTTGTGGACGCTTTTTTCTCCGCCAAACTCTGTGCGTGCAGAATAATGCTGAGAATTTCAGGAACGGCAAAAGGTCTGGCAAAAATCAGCGCGCTTTCTTCCTTATCTGTCTGTTCGTAGTATTGCCCATTCATGGCGTATGCAATCCAATCAGTTGGAATCCCGTAAATGTCGGGTTCACCAACCAGATTAACACCAAACACTCCGAAAAGTCCGGTGATTGGCTCTTTTTTAAACAGGCACATTCCTTGCCATAACAGATATGAGTTGAGCATCCGTGGTGGAATCTCATCCGGTAAACCGTCATACTCATACCGAGATAACGCTAGATTTACAAACTTATCAAAAAAGTGTCGGAAATACATTTTTTCCTCCGGTGACGTATTCGGGTTATTTTCCCAGCGTCCCCAAACTTCTTTGTTGCTCACCCGATACGGGTTATTATACATGACATCACCTCCTTAATCATTGGAAAGACCATAGTTTCCAACATCGTCCGTATGCCAGAACGTAACGCCCTTGTTAAACATTGACTGTAAAAAGTTGATATCATCGGTGACGCAAGTTCCATGCAATCCACAATTTACGGTTTTAACAAAATTCCAGTTTGTTCGCCCGGTGATATTCGGCACTTTGATTCTATGCGTTGCATATCCGTACATGGTGAAATAATCGTCAATTACTTTCGCCATTTCTGGCGTTACACACATTGTCTTTAGAGCAATGGTATTGCTAAAAAGTGCTGTTTGTACATAACTTCCAGTAGCACTTCCTTTTGCAGTTGGTGGAATTAAATCGTGTTGCTCCATCTGTGCTGAAATATTTTCGCCAAACATAAAATTGCTTACTGTCTGACCGATACTGCTTTCGATGGCTTTTCCGAAATTACCGCTTAATACGTTTGCAATGGTTGATACAACACTTTTTCCAGTATCAATATACTGCTGTTTTGTCTGATAATCCCATATAGGTTGAGACTGTGCAAGCCATGCTTGATACGCGTCATTTGTCCACGCGCAAGTTGGGAAATTGCTATAGGTAAACGCATATGGTGTGTTAGCAGTAAGTTCATGTTTATAATTTTTTGGATAAATGTATATTGATGGAATATTTAATTTTACACCTTGCGCGGTAAATGTAATCTTTTGATCTTTGAAATATTCAAGTCGAAAAACATATTGTGTTCCATCGTGTGCGTCTGCGATTAAGTACGAAAACGGATATTGGAAAAGTTTTTTATTTTTTGGTGTATATCCTGCAAGTGTTGACGGGAAAATCATGGAAAAATCTTTTGGACTTTCAGAAAAACATAAATTGGGCGCTTGAAATATAGATACAATGGCATCCGCGTTACCACTTTTTGAATAGGCTTGAATTTTTTGCTTTATTGTATCAAAATCAGTCGTGCTAAAATAAGTCAAGCCAGACATAATTTTTTGATTTAATTCCGGCTCCAGTGCAACACCGTTTTCATCTGCGCTTGCAATGAGACAATAGTTCATCAGTCCGAAACCCATACCAGCAGAAGTATTAACTATATATTCTCCCGTTTCCAGATTTTCGGGGACTAGATTCGCACCTACTGCGTCATCTGCTTTCGCAACGTGTTCTCGCTCTACATAGCACGGTTGAAGTACCACATCGTAAAAACTGTTCTGAAAACGATCGGGTTCGAAATAAATCTTGAAACTTCCGTCACTCAACCATTCTACGCGCGTCACAAAACCGAAATACCATTCTTCCGTATAGGGTTTGTTCTGAAAAGCAATATAATTGCATTTCAGAAAATCACTCTCATTCCCTTTTCCTTTATACGTCAGTTCCCCCCATCGTACCGGGGCAGACTGCATAAACGTATGAATCGCTTTTTCCTTTACGTGCGCCAGGCACCCTGCTTTTCCGTTTTCGTAGTATCTTACGTGTTCATAATCGTTTCCCCACTCAATCCCACTAGCTAAAATAACCGTTGTCTGCGGGGAAACCGCCGCCACATCTGTATGCGGCGGCATCGGAATAAAATTATCCATGTTTCCCACCTCTCTTAATCGGAAGTAAAGTAAATGGTTGCCGTTTTGGAAGAATCGTAACGACTGGTGATCACAACTTTAACACTATCTGTTTCATTTGCTTTCGGTTTCAAATTCTTTTCATCTTTTGCAATTCGAAGAATTGTTGTACCCGGAATAACAAACGTATCGGCAGAAGAGTTACCCTTTACTTTTACGTCAATCGCTTTATCAGATACCCCTTTAGAAGTAACTGAAAAACTTCTGCCAAAGTCCACATCTGTTCCAGCTTTCACCAGTTCCACGTCACTTGCGGTAATGGAAGAAACATCAACCGTCTCGGTCGTAAACACAATGATCGGATAAAACAGTGAGTACGAGAACATCTCTTTTACTGTATACGTACTGTTCCAACGCAGTCCGCGATTAACGTTATCCTGTACCATCATGCGATACTGTTCGCGGATTTTGAAAAACCGCTTGTCCACCAGCACGGCAACAATATCCTCAGCATCGTTAAAGTTATCAATTAAAACCTGCTGTGCTTTCGGAATCATCCGGTCGAGATTGTACGCGCTTGCATAACTGTCAACGTTCATCGCGGCTTTGGTATCTGGGTCGACAAACAGAAGAATGGTATCTTCTTTTGCCGCCGATGTCGCGCCTGCAAAGTTGTACAGTGGGTTCGGAAACTGAATTTTATCAATATAAGACTGAATCTGTTTTGCAAGCGCATTGGCACTCGCCTGGTCAGTAACCGGGTCTACGTGTACCGGATAAATCTGACCCTTGCTCTTTGCAGATGCAATCAGTTCTTTTGCCGTGGTAAACTCATCCCAGTTACAAGCGGAAACGACACTCTCTACTTTTGCCTGTACCAGACTTCTGAGTCCGTAATCATCGAGAAATGCGCCGCGCATATCCTCAAACCAGATCGTCACCGGATAATCGTTGTTGAAATTGATTACATGATACAGCGCCATGATATAGCTGTCATAAATGGCGGTCGCATCTTCGATGCTGATATTCGCATCGTGCGCATAGCCCTGTGCAAAATTTACGTAGACTTCCTGTTCTCCGTTTCCAAACGGCATGGCGTTACTATTCAACACGCGCAGAGGATTGCGGAACGCTTCGGTACTGATGGACTGGCTGGCAATCAGATTGACTAGTGCCGGAACGAGTTCGTTTCTTGCCATCGGATTGTATGGGTCAGTTAACGTTTTCGCAATATCTGCGATATTTTCGCGTGTTGCCACAGGGACGCGGTCACGGTAATCAACGCTCATCGTCTGCCGAACGGCGTTCAGCATATTAATATTGGTCATATCTAATTTTTCTGCCATGTTTTCACTCTCCTTTTCCGCTCATGATGAGCTGAGACATATCAAGATCATTGATACTTGTTGCGGTTTCTTCCGGTTTCGGCGCGTTTCCGCCAAACTCGGTTACTTTTGTGATACTTCCGCCGTGGGAAAGATCAGACCAGCGGCTTTTGATTTCTGCGACCGCGGAATCATACTTTCCGCGCAGTTCGTCCCGTTCCGCAACCAGCGCGTCACGTTCGGACATCAGCGCTCCGATATCGGTATCTTCGGTTTTGATTTTTTCGCTTATGGCGGCGATTGCGTCACCGTGCGTTTCGATGTTTCCAATGTCTGCTACAATTTCTGTCCAATACTCTTCAAGTGTCATGTTAAAACCTCCTGTTTAAATTGGGATATAACCAGATCGGCATTTTATGCCGTTTTGGTTTCATTGGGTGGGGCGGCTCGGGCGGTTCCGGTTGTTCTCCTTTTGCCAGATACCGATATACCATAATAGCGTTATTCAATCGTTCGGAATCGGATAGATAGCGATTTCCAACAATCCATCCGGTAATTGCAGAATCTTTTGCGTGTTCGGAAATATAATTGAAGCACTCGTGCGCTTTTTCCTGCCGAAAAGCTAGCGTTCCATCGTCACTGATACCCTCCCACCCTTTCATATAGGCGGCGGTCAATGCGTCTAGATCGGTACTGTCACTGTGCAAAAACGCTTGCAGATTTTCGTAAACACTAGCGGCTCCGACCGAATACCAAACATTTTCATAAATCAGATATTCTAACTGCGCGTTACCATCGTCCCGGCTGTACCCGTTTGCGTCAAGCCAATTAAATAACTGCGTCCGCCGATTGGTGTCGGCGTTATCCGTCCACTGACCCAGACCATAACCGGGCGAGCCGACAATCGTGCCTTGCCACAATCCAGGATTGATGGTTGACTCCTGCCAGAAGTTGCCACAGATGGCGGCAATTACATACTGGCTGATACCGCTTTGTACCTCAACTGGGTATCGGTACAGATACGTCCATGCGCTATAGGGAGATACAAACGTATTGATAGATACCTGTCTTTCCAGTGGGTAGCTATCGGTGTGCGCCCCCATGGTATACCCGCCGCCGTCTGCCGGGTCATATACCATTTCGGTATGCCCGGAACGCCACAAAATATCGCCTTTTTTCCAAGGCTGGTTTGCGGTTCCTTTTTGGAATCCCGCACCGATCAGATACCCGTCCATGCTCCGAGTGGTAAACCACGGGTTGCTTGCCAAAAAACCACCAACTGTACAACAATAACTCATAAGGGATGAACAATCATAGTACGTAATCCCTCCCACGGTCTGCCCCTCACGATACGTTTGGGAATAACCCACGTTTGGATTATTACAAATTTGTATGCAAGTATTATAAGCAAGTGTCAGATCAGCCACGGGTCAGTCCCTCTTTTGCAACGTAACCGGTATAGACGATTCCATTGACAACCGCTTTTACAAGATACCACTCATTTGTATAATACCCGTAGTTTCTAACACTGGTTCCGGTCGGCAACGTTAAAATGACCGTTTTATCCATTCCCGCGCCAACACGCAGATTGTAGCGATCATTGGTATGATACGCTCCTGCAATTTTCCGGTCAAAACTACGCGCGGATTCTGTTTTGATTGAGTTTTCCATAATGTTCTGTGGTTTGTCGTTTTTTCCCGCATACCGATAATGGACGGTATTCTCATACGGCAGATCATAATAAGTCCGTACACAAATTTCTCTTCCGGTCTGATCGCCCGTCTGTCCATCAATGCCGCCGTTTTCGGACTGACTGGCGTGGACAATGCGGTTCGCGTCAACCGACATAGTAACATGATGACCAGCCGCAAGGTGGATATCCCCTCGCCGCCATGGTTTCTCAGCTTTCACAAAACCGGAACTTTCCAACTGTTCACCGAGATTTCTTGTGGTGCTATACTGACTGACCGGAAACCCAGCTTTTGCAAGTGCAGTTCCTACCAGACTAGAACAATCATAATCAGGTCCATTCCGGTGTACCTGTGAGTAACCGTGGCGATCATCGGCGGCGATCTGTTCCTCCCATGCAACTGCGTTTTCGATTTTACTCATTCTTTCCACCTCCTAAGTGCTGGCAAAGCGAATTAATCGCGGTTGTATTCGCTTCTACACTTTTCCGTAATTCTTCCATTTCTTCCTTGTGTGCGTCTTTTTCTTTCACAAGATACCAAAAAAGCGCGCCGCAACAAACGATTGGAAAACCGAGACTGCCAATTAACTGTGTTACCATCGTTACATCCATTCTTCCACCTCCGTATCATTCCATTTCAACCAGTCCTCAATCTCACTAACTTTATCACACATAATAAAGTTATGAATGAATCGGATTGGCGATTTACTGTTATAAGAGTTGCCATCCATGAAAAAATAATCCCATAAGTAACGGATATGAGATTCATAATTTTCATGTGGGACGAGAATCAACGTGTCTTTCTCATCCCCTCTATAACGTACCGTATAAGCAAGGTAGGCATTTTCTTTTTTCATCATTCCGACAATCATATTAAAAACGATATTCGCCATCTCTGCTCCTTTCTTCCTGTCCATAAAACAAGGAAACCTTTTGACCTGCCAAGGACAGGGCGGTTTACTCAACCGTGGCAACCCCTTTTAAAAGGTTTCCCCGTATTTTTATGATACATCTTTTTTATCCGTATGTCAAGTACATTTGTCCGTCTCCCACGAACTATTTATAAAGATCAATCCCTAGTAACTCAACAGCCATATTCTTGCTGTCTAGATCGTCAAACCGCAAATATGCTTTGCGGTATGCGTCAACTAGATTTTCAAACAAATAATCATAGTGTTCCAACATAACCGTGTTTTGGGTATGATCACCGTCCCGAAAAACCGCGACAAAATTACAAGACGGGTTATAGTTGTGCGTGATATAGATATACCCCTCTTCGTAATACTCATATACCCCATAACTTTTTCCACTATGCTCGATGGTGAACAGATACCGCGACCGTCCGGTCGGCTTTTGTACAAACACGGCATCATCAATCAACATCTGATCTCCAACACTCATGCTTTGCATATAGTGACCGCCGCGGAATGCTTTCAAAGCAGTATTCTCCCACATGGCTTTACTGGCACTGTCATTGTGAGTAAACTCACACACAAAACCGCTCCCATGCAGCATTTTTGTTTCTTTCTGGTATCTCTTATGGATACCAAAAAATACAAAATAGGGATTGAGCAACGAAATATTATTGGATGCCATCACCAGTTTAAACCATCGGGACTGACTTCCGTTTCCGCGGCTAATCGTCAATAGCAACGATTGCAGTTTTTCAGATTCCCCTTTTACGTATTGTCCGCTTTCCATGCTGAACTCGTCAAAAAACAAAAAGTAGATATCCCGAAAATACGGAGACGCTTTTTTTACAATGTCCATCTTACTTCCAAAACTAAACGCGCATCCGAATGGCACGCCGTCCAGAAAATACCGCACAACATTTCCGTTTTTGTCCAGATTTTTATAGGTAATCACACTTCCTAATTTAGGATACATTCTTAGCATATCTTCGTACATCGCCGCCGCTCCCGTCATTTCCCCTTTCGTCCGGAAAATCCATCCGGTCTGCAATCCGTACTCTTTGCACAAGATACAGCTTGCCGCGGCGAACGCACTTGTCTTTCCGGCGCTACGGTTGGAACACGTAATTGCCACTCCAGCGAATTCCCCGTCCACGTCCGGCTCGGTAAACAAGCGGATCGGGTTATAATACTGGATCGGCTTGCCATCATCCGAGACCGCTTCAAATTTCACATCATAATCTTCAAAAAGTTTTTCCCAATTGATATCATTCCAAAAAATCATTGTTCACGTGAAACATTTTGTTTCACTTCCTCCTTTCTATCGTTTCCACAACCCGCGCACCGCGTCCCGCATAATCTATGTTAACCGCCAGTTCCCCGCCAGTCTCTCAGCAGACAATCTCACGTTTATCGCACGATGATCGCACGTTTTGACTGCGGATGGACGGCGGGTAAGGGCAGAGCTTCGCTGGGTATAAAAAGAGCTACGCTGGAAAACGTAGCTCTCTTACACGTATGGAATGAAGTTTTATAACACAAGATATAGTAACAATCAACTACAGGTAACATCAATACTCAAGTTACCGTCCGCCAGTCGGAGCGCGTACCCAGTTCATGGTTACTTATTCCATAAATGGGTTAAACTTTTCGGTATCACCGAACTTATGAACGTTTACCGCGGAAAGGTATGCGGTGAATCCCTTGTCGCGACGGAACTTGCTTTCTCCGATAGAGATGAACAGGTCAACTACTGCGCCTTTTCCGAGTTCGTCAACGCTCGAAACGGTGTCGCTCTCTACGCTGTCCTCGTAAAAAGCTACTTTATAGCTGGTCTGCGCTTTTACGTAAAGTCCATCTTTGTCGGTTTCTTTTGCAGGAATCCATTTTGCTTCTGCGGCGGCATCTTCGCCAAACTCTTCGATGATTTTTTCAAAAATGTCTTTCTGCTGATCGGCAGAGATAGACGCGGAAAGAACACTTTTTCCGTCTTCCTCTTTTGCGTATTTAACAGTTACGTTGTTCAGTCTCATTTTCGCTTTGCTCATGATTTCGTTCTCCTTTTGATTCATTTATTTGTTATGCAAAACCGCGGCGCGTTGCTTTGATCGGTTACGTCTTATCTGGACGATTCCAGACCGCGGGTTGTGCGCTTAGTCCATTCGTTTTGCTTCTGCAAAACACTGCTCATCCGGCATTCTTTTTGCTTCTGCAAAAAACTGCTCATCCGGCATTTCGTAGCGGGCGGAAACGGTGTCGGTTAAGACACAAACAGAATTTTCTGCGTAGCCTGCGGAAGTGAGCGCGTTTACTTTTGCTTTCTGAGATTTTAATTCTACGGTGGACTCAAAAAAGCCGATCACCTGTTTTGTGTTTCTGTCAATGACAGAATAGATAAATTTTTCGATTTTTGTTCTAACCATTTTTTTTCTCCTTTCGTTATGTGGTTATTTGTTCTTACAAGTATTATAATAGCACTGCCTACCAAAAAAGTCAATAGTTAAAATAAGAAAATAAAGAAAATATCCAAAAATAAAAGCAGGATGGAAAGGTCGAGTTCTTCTTCATGTAACGCCCAGATCGTTGATAATACTAAAAACATAAAAAACACAAAATATCTCATATCGTCTCCTATTCCGGTAACACTCCGTCTTGAGAGTTTACCAATACTTCATAGTATTCATTCGATACACCTAAGGTATAAGTGGTATCAATGATTCCTATATTACTTGCAGTTAATATTTCTTCCCCGTTGACTTTGATGTAATGGGGTTTCGAGTTGTTAAAGCAACTGATTGTCCGTCCGACATTTTCCATCCGGCGGCAGAGACGGAAATTATTACAGCACTTTAAGTTTTCCGCTCCAAGTTTCTTATTCATGCCAGCGACCGTAGACGTAAAACGCACGGGGTCTTTGCCAGATTGCGCCGCTTTTTCGTCCCATTCAACGCCGCAGTATTTTTTCGCGCCAAGGGTCTTAAACTGGATATAGAGGTCATCCATATCCCAAACGCCGAGAATATAACGGTTGTCACCAACGTCACAAAACGCAGGAATGTCATTATCAATCGCACGTTTTGAAAGTAATTTGTTTTTCGCTTCAAATTCTGGAATGTGTACTTCTGGATGCAAAAACTTAATACTGTCGGTGTCGCAGTATACTACATCCATACCAACCACGTCCAGCATATCTTGTAACTGCTTTCTTGCGTGGGCGGTAACATAGATTCCCCATTGATAGTGCAGAAAGCTATTCTTGCTTTCATAATACGTGTTCAGTGCTTTTTCCGCATCTGCTTTTTCCCGATGCCATTCTCCCGTAAAAGCATCCATTGCCCATTCGTCCTGCAAAAGATCGGTTACACACATCCCGAACGTGCTGTTTAGTTTATTCTTAGATTTCATATATTCATAGACTTTATCGGGATTTCCTTTCAACTGGCTTTTTGCGATAAAAAATGACATCATCGTTTTACGCATACTTTCCGGTAATTTTCCGCGCGCGGCTACGTAGCACTCCGAGACGGTAAAGAAATCATAGTCGTATTGATTTTTTATGATCGACAAGTCAATTTCCGTCATTGCTATTTCACAGCAATCAATCGACAATACGCGTCCATTATCAATCACACAATCTTTCCCGTGCTTCTGACACTTTGACAGCGGGATATACGGGACGGGGATATTTTCTTTCATACGCAAGTTGTCAAATTGTACCCGCATGATAACACAACGTGTAGCACACAAATTGTCAAACTGTTCTTGCGATGTAATCTCAACCGCCCGAAACGCACTCATGGGATAGTAACCCATTGCTATCTGCGCGGGGTAGCTACTGGAAATATCCATGCTTCCCATTACGATTGCGTTTTCCCCTTTTTTCGCGGTGATCGTGTGCCCCGCGTGGATGCGGTTGGCGTGCGTGTTGCCGCCGCGGAACGCGTCTTTACAGAGTTGGTACTGCGGTAACGTGAGCGCAAGATCAGTAAATGCATCGGGATAATAGTTTTTATCCGCTTGCATGGCACGGCGGAACTCGCGCCGGACGTAGCCAGTGGAGGTAAGGGGGATTTCTGCGATGTTGTCCTCTTTACGCGCGGCGCGGATACACTCGCAGAGACCGCGAACATCATTATAGCAATATCCCTGTTCAACGTCCGTAAGAGGTGTTATTGGTGTACGTAGTTTTTTGTAATCATACGTATCAACCAGTTTATAATGGGTTACACACTCACTGTTTTCACAGAATTTCGCAAGACTCATGTTGCTGAGAAAATACGAACAGCGGAACTCGATACCGTACTTGTAAGCGTAACATTTCATCACTTTATGTGCGTCACGCGCAAAAATTTCCGAAAACTCAATGAAATCTTTCATAAACTGGAATTCATAGGAAAGATTATGTACGTAAACAACTGCACGTTTTTTGTCCGACGTTTGCAAGTATAAATGCAGTTTTTCGCAGAATGAAAGAAAGTCGTTCCATGTACGACCAAAGCATACCGTATCTTTCAAACAAAACTGCCAGTGATACAGAAAGGCAGTTCCTTTTACTACTTTTTCGCCCGTTTTATTATAGCGTTCATAGTCCAATTTTTCCAACGTAGTTGTTTCAATATCAAACGCCATTTCCACGTCATAATAAACGATAGGATTTTTCTTTCTACCACGCTTGCGGCATTCGCGCAAGTTCTGGAAAGATGTAAACGGAAAATCGTCAACACTGTAAATTGTTTCACGTGAAACATTCTCTTTCCCGTCTAGAATAACAGGGACTTCTAACTCGTACATTTTTACACCTACTTCAATTTTAGTCTAGTTTCTGCAAAGAGTTCGTCTTCCGTAATGTAGCCGTCCAGATACTCTTTATACTCATCCATGATATCTTCGTAATCATAAGTATTATCACTCATTTTCAGAAGAAAATCATCAATGATCTGATTTGAGTCTAACTCTCTTCTAAGACTCTTCTTATATAAGTTGGACGTCAAAAAACGATATAAATCCTTGTAATTACTTTCGTCTACTTTTTCTGCAATTTTCCCAGAATTGTCAAAACGTCGTTGCAATTCCGCAACACGATATCCCTCCAATGTTGTTTCGGGTGCGTTCAAAAACGCAACCATTGTATCCCATTCCTGCCGGAGAGATGCTTCCGATCGTTTTACGCCTTTCAAGAAACGGTTTTTTTCACGCCCTTGAGACGCAAAAAATTCTTTTACGCGTCCGTACGCCCATTGGTCGCGGGCGTGAATTTTTTCCAGTTTGGCAAGGCGGCTATTTGCCGCCTGCGCAACACGTGGGAGTTCACGTTTGATCTGATCAAGGGAGAGATCAAGTTCCTGGTAGATACTATAATCCTTTGATTGTGACATCATTCACACCCCCTTATAGTTAAGATTATGCCCTCATCATTTGAATCAATTTCAATTACTTCTTCGCTCAGTAACACACGGTTGCCATTATCAATATTTGCTATTCCATTCTTTGCAAGAAAACTTGTTATCATGATATCATGTTTTTTACCAAAAATACTCATTCTCGCTTTGATAGTAATACGAGTATAACTTAAACACAATTCCGTAATATCTTTTACTCTCATATGTTTGTCACCTCCCCATTAATATAAAGCATTAATGTTGTATCATAGATAATAATACCCTCTACTTCCTTGCAGAGTAACCATCGGTCTTCTTCATCAAAACCGCGCATTATACTTGCGTTACATTCCCATGTTCTAATTATTGTTTCTTGCAATTCCCCAAACACACGGTATCTTGCGTAGATTTGTACAGTAATCATGTGTACGGATTTTATTTTATTTAATATATCTTTTATTCTCATTTCTCAACCTCTATTCTCTAATTCAATACGCACACCGTCCGTATCAATGTATACATAAGTAACAGCACACTTTCCATATGTTTTAACCGTATAAGAGTCAAGTAAATCTTTTCCAATTCCAGAAAAGATAATATGTTCTCGACCTAAGTATATACGTACATCTTTACTACTATAACAATAAGATGCGACTTGAAACAAATTTTTGCAGTCAAAAAGTTTCTTTCTAAACTCTCTATTAGCGTTTACTATCACATCAAGTCTCCTTTCTACAATTAGCAACCGCGTTCTTCATAATAATGACAATCTTCGAAAAGATTGTTATCTTTATCATACAGCGGACACTCTGTACAATTATCGTTAGCAGAACAGATAACGGAATGTTTGATTTCAATATAATAAGTTATGTAAGCATAACGAGTACTTGCGGAATTATTGGATTTTACAGTAAATCCGGCACCAAAACGTCCTTTATATGGTTTCGGATTATAGGTTGCATTTTTACGAATGTAACCGTTTGTCATAAACGAGTGAGAATAAGCATACACTTTAAACTCCATTCCTACTTTTCTTGTTACATAGAAAGGAAGGTCAACAACGCTATTTTGCATTTTAACAAGTTCTTCATAAGTCATTTTTTGATTAATTCTCATGTTATCCTCTTTTCTCCCCGTATTGCCGATAGATCAGCAGTTTTAATTTTATCTATTGCAAGACATCTTGTAGGTAGCAGACATTTCCGGTCTAAGATCTGTGTAGTAATAAAAAGCATCTTCCGAAAAATGCTCTCCATTTACTATTTCTATTCCATTTTCATAGATAGAAAAGAAAATTTCACTATTTTCTTTCATAGCTTGTGAACAGAAAGTTTTTACTAAACCATTTGCTATTAATAATGACTCAACTTTATATCTGAAAATCTCTTTTCCATATTTTGTTACTACAACTTCATAGCCACTATGTCTATTAATTTCTTTCATTTTTGTTTCCTCCATTTTCTATTTTTGTATTATTGGTTTTTCCTTGTTTCTGATATTACAATACAACTTTTCTATAAATATGTCAATGCTTTTCTAGAAAAATTTCTAGAAAATTTATATCACTAATCCTACACAAATAAACCCTACACCCGTATCCGCCACCCGGAGGACAACCGCCTCCGGCGGTCATCGGCGGACAACCGAGCGATCACTCACGATTACTAACTTTACACATATAAATAACAGGCAGTCCGCGGAGCGGACGACACCGGGCGATCACAAACGTTACACATATAATCAACCACATGGCAGCCGCGGGCAACCGCGGAGCGGTGACCCCGCAAGGGCAGGCGCGGACGGGAGCGAAGCGAATGGACGCGCCGTGTCCGTCACTCGCGGACACTTTAGCAGACTAAAGTGAGTCCCCGTTTCCGATGTGTCCGCGACCCGCGGACAAACTGGCGGTTTTGCCCACTTTTCGGGTAAAATGAGTTAATAAAACGGAAGAATTGTGTGTGAATCGGGAGGAAAACGTGAATAATTGTTGAATTGTATAGACAATTAGACGGGACTAACACTTTAGTCGGGTAAAGCGTATTTGTCAAGTTGGAAAAATGCATAAAAATTTCGGGCATATGTGTTATAATAAGTATTAAAAAGTGAACAAATGCAATGAAATAGTTTGCAAAAGCGGTGTCTTTCCCTGGCGGACACCGCTTTTATTGTGCAAAGTGCTGTCCGCCGTACGCGGACAAAATTGGGAAAATGTCCGCGTGGGACGGACAGTATATATCTTT